>Ga0209475_10000665_pt1 | contig 59110 bp, 48 predicted proteins | sample tdDd471_FD_187128 | JGI IMG/M metagenome (GOLD analysis project Ga0209475, IMG submission 187128) | Marine sediment microbial communities from the Atlantic coast under amendment with organic carbon and nitrate - tdDd47.1 (SPAdes)... | ecosystem: Environmental > Aquatic > Marine > Coastal >... | reverse complement strand
ACCAATCTTTTCAACCATGGGGCAAAAGTATCAATTTAAAGTGAGGTTAGAATATTGAATTGGAATCTGAACAATCGATAAACTTAGGATTAAACTTCCACACAACTACTGGCTAAAAATACACCCGGTACATTAAATTTGGAAAAAAGCTAAACAGGGTTCATCTTAGTCCAAACCAACTAAAAACTCCCCACCCCAATTCTTTCTCCAGCCTTAATTGTGGTTTCAAGTCCCTTGTTTGTATTGATCAAAAAATCGCTGTCGATGCGAATTTTGCATTTTTCGAATAACAGTACCACCGTAGAACCCCCAAACTTGAAAAATCCCTTCTCCTGGCCTTTAAAAACATTATCTCCTTCGTATGCCTGAACAATGCTTCCCACCATGGTAGCACCTACTTCGGCCATGATTACATCACCAAACTGCGGGTTAGAAATGCTAACAAATTCTCTTTTGTTCAGACAGAATATTTCAGCCCTTTTAAGTAAAGCTATTGGATTGACCGAGTAATAATCGCCGTCAATCCGTACTATGGGTGTAACACTCCCGCCAACAGGAAAGTGAAAACGGTGGTAATCGTTAGGGGCAAGACGGATGACAAGCAGGCTGCCATCACGATACTTTCGGGCAAGCGCTGAATCGCCCAAAAATGAGTAAACATCAAATCGGTATCCCTTGACGATGAAATCAGTGTTAAGAATGCTGGCATATGCCAGGACTTTACCATCGGCAGGTGATACTACTACATTTGAGTTGGTGTCCACTGGCCTGGCATCACTTTTTAGTTTCCGGGTAAAGAAATTGTTGAAAGAAGTAAACTGTTGCTTTTGAGCAATTCTCAGGTCAATGTTGAATTCCTCAACAAAAGGTTCAATTTTATTTGCTGAAGAAGGACGGTCCATCATAGCACCATAAATTGACGATACCATCTTTCTTTTGGCCAATGCCCACAAAGTTGCTTCACCAACAGGATTATTGTAGAGCCACATCAACCACTTTTCTCCGGCAATTTTTTCTGTTTTAATTTGCCCGCTATCCCTATCCAAATATTGAATTGGGGGGTGCTTTGGCATAGGATAAAACGCAATGCCAATAATTACAACCAGCAGCACTAGAGTATAGCTCCGTATTTTTTTTACTTTCGTCGATTTCATGTTTGATTTTTAAATCTTTTTCTGGGTTAATCTGTGTTGCAATATTGTGGTAGTGTTTTTTAACGAGCCAGTAGGCGTTTTTATGATTGTTGCTAGGGGTTCATTTAAATTTTTCATCTGGATAATCTTAATAATAAGCCAAAATCAGAAACGAGTCTCTATATTCCAAGCTCGCCATTCCAGCCTTTTTAATGAGGCTTATTTTGAACCTAAAATATCCATCATACGAATGGCTTCTTCCCAGGCAAATATAACATTGATTATCCGGCCCTGTTCTACGGTGGATACAGAATTTAAGAAGTTTATAATATAACGTCCACCAGGCCTGTACCGAATTATGGCAATTAATTGACCCTCCGCTGAAATTTCATAAAATGGTGGCACCATTGACCTCCCAATACTATAATTTGTTCCAACGAAATGGCCATTAAGATTCCAATTTGATCCGAGGCTGAAATACCCTATGAGGCTATCCTTTTGAATAAAATCAACCGATGGCAATCCTTTGCTTTTAAACCCAAATCTTTTCCCTGAACTTGCCTGTGTCAGGGTTATATAATCTTCACCCAGAATACGGTTATGTAAAAAAGAGTGTTTTTTAAGTTTTTGATTTGAAAAACTTCCAAAATCCCAATGAATGCCTTCCTTAACACCCTTTCCCTTACCGTTTAGTATGAAGAACGCCCGTTCAATGAATTCTCCTTTTCCATCTTCCAGAAAGTATCTATCCTTTTCTCGTATTAGAATTAACTGTGTTGAATGTGAATAAAAATCAACATAGTCCCTATGAACCGGCCGGGATACAGATTGACGTTCAAACTTAATTTTTCCTTCTTCAAACACCGCAGAAAGGCCAAATTCATACAACTGCTGAAATTTTTCATCATTCATATGTATTCTATCAGAAATGTAGGTGCCTGATAATGTATCAGAAGCAATGGGTATCTTAATGTTCTGTTTAAAAATTTTCTTACCCTTTTTATTCTCAACAGTGATTCTAAACTTTAAGCTCCAGCCATTATTATTAACGCTTACTATACTTATAAATATATCGGCACTGGCCCTGTCTGCTGTTTCGATGTTAAGCTTTTCCTGCTCTAATCCGAAACAACTATTAATTTTATTTGGATGTAAAAAAACAACTTCCGTAACATCAAATTTTTCTTTAGTCAGTGTTTCAATTTTTTCCAGCATTGCATTTGTGAAATCCTTGTGTTCGATGAAGTAATTTAACGAACAACGCATAGTTGAATCAATCTCAGAGGCTGAAAGCATTCCCCTGATTACATGCCTGACATCAGTTATAAGCGCTGTTTTATTTGGGGCAAAGTGACTTGGTGTTCCTGCGGGCAGTTCTCCACCAACCACAGTATTTCCGGTGGGAGTGGCAAGAACATTTTCTATTGAAAGATTTAAGTCTGCCTGAAGATCACCAGAAATTTGGGCCTTATTTTCAAAAGCAAAAAACAAGATTAGTATTAAGAAGAGCAATGACTTTTTCATGGCTTTTTTTGTTGATTCTCAATTTTTGTTAGGAGCATTTATTCCCTTATTTCGATGTACTCCGTATAACCTGATTTTTTGGACCTTTCCTCTTAGAGACAGTTCACCCTGCTCCGCAATATCAATGTTTGTGTGGTCAACAATAGCTAACATATCTTCTGAGATTAGAAAATCTTGGGTTAGCTCATTGCATTTTCCAATAATTCTAGATGCAGTATTGACAACATCTCCATGATACACCAGTGCTCTCTTCAACTTTCCAACCTCGGTTATCACAACTGTCCCTATATGTACTCCAGCTTTAAATTGAGGAATATTACCATACATCGTTAAATAGTGATCTCTTTTTCCATCAATAATCTGTTGAATTTTAAAAAAACAATTTAGGCAATGATCATTCTTTCTTCTGACTGACCAAACCAAAGAAACTTCATCTCCCACATATTGATATATTTCTCCACCATACATATTTATCGCATTGGAAATATCATTAAAGTATTCTTTGATAAAAGAACTATATAGTTTATTCCCTAGCTTTTCAGCTAATGAAGTTGAATCATTTAAATCAATAAACATGAATATTCTTCTAACTTCTTTTGGTAAATGATATTGACCCGCTATTAATCTTCCCAGATTATTCATACCTATGAGTTGAATGATTTGCGCTACAAATATCACCAGGAAAATAAAGGTAATAGCAAAAATAAAGTCGTGCATAAAAAGTGGACTTTGGAAATAGAAAAACATAGCATCAACATAAGAAATCTGCTCATCAATGGATATTTTCACAGATAAAACCAATGATAGAATAATGATTATAATAAAGGAGTAAAGAATTGTCCTAAGCAGTAATAGTTTAAAGAATGAAATTTTCTCAAATATTTTTTTTAACAGAAACTCTTGAACAATCCCTATAGAAATACAAATTAATATACTACATAATACGGCCTCAATGTATCCAATGAGAATGGGTGGGTAATAGAGATAATTGTATATTGTTCCAAATAGAATGCCCAGGAAAATAAGAATTGATATATTCCTGATCTTTATCTTGATTTCTTGCGATATTACACTCATGATTTTTTGTTAATATAAAAATGCATAATAACTTTTAGCAAATATGGACCGCAACCATTACTTAGAAAGTTGTTTATTGATTTCTGTAGATTTATATTTTTCACTTATTCGTTTTAATGAACGCTTAGCCGTTTCCCAAGGTAACTTCTTATTCACTTTTTTTATGTTAATTTTTACTATTAAAATATTTCGTTGTGGTTTTGCCTAATACCCCATATAGTCAACTTATCAGTTAGGTGGGCAAGTGGAATTTCACCCCAAACCTCTCACAGAAACTTATCCCGCCTTGTGGGACATGAAGTGATAGCCTCATACGGCCCTTCTTGACAAGTATTTAACAAGTTAATCTTCATTGCATATTTAATCCTTCAAACACCTTACGCTATGGCTATAAAGTTTATCGCGTACCGCCCGAATAATTTCGGGTGAGTATTCAAATATGGAGCGGTAATAGGCGTCGAAGAAACTGATCTCCGTGGAAGTCCACAAGTAAGTGTTTTCGTAATCACCGAAAGGGCTACCTGAATTGCTGATGTAGCCACCTGGAAGCAGTGAAAAACCAAACGAATCATTTCCATTGCCGCCGGGATACCATCCATCGGTGGTTTTAAGGTTTAACCCGGCATCAAAACCTCTCATCCCTCGTTCATTCCACACAGGGTTGCCAACACCAAACTGGCTGTCTACTGTACCTTCCAATATTTTCCATTCTTCATCGTCGGGTATATGCCAGCCTGTTGGACAAATACCTTGTCCACCCTGTGTCGTTTCGAATTGCATCATTTCTCTCCATTCGTACAGTCCACCGTAGGTATCACAGTATTCTTCCATGTCCCATTGGCAATACTTTTCGATAATGCCGTTGTCTTCTTGAGGGGTTACAGTGGTGATCAAAGTTCCTACATTCAGGTTTTCTTTCAACCAGCATTGAGAGCCAATCAATACCGTGTTATATACCTTGCCTTCATATGATACTGTAGGTGTTCCGGGGCATGAATAATCATTTCCAAACTGAAAAGTATAGATTTGACTGGTCATGGGTGAATCAATAAATGATGATTCTCCTGACTCATAATATCCTACCAATGATAATTCGTCATCAAGATTAAAAATAAAATCATTTAATGCGTTTTGAGATTTAGTAGGTAATAGGTTTTCGCTATAACTGGTGTAATCCATGTGACACATACCTGAAATTGTGAGATTACTATTAGCATGTAGCATTTTAATTGTTTTACTTGTATTATCTCCCATAACAGTAAACAAATAGTAATTTTCGTTACCCGGATAAAAAGTAAAGGAATGAATGCCCCTTATTAACCGGTTTTTATATTGCACCAATTCCCTGCCAACAATATCTGTTATAACAATCTCAATCATTTCTTTGTCGGGTAAATAGATATTAATTATTGTTTGATCATTAAAAGGATTGGGATAATTCTGGGTAACAGAAAAACTGTTTTCAGTAAAATCCATGTCATTGACACCAGTGCTGTATTCTACTGATAGCACTGTATCGGGTGCATAGAGTGTTGTATCTCCTTCCTGTGTAAGGTTTTCAATAAAAATACTGTCCAATGGAACGTATTGTCCGTTATTATCTGCAGTGAAGGTTAATTCCATTGTTGGTTTTTGGCTAAAGGCATTTACAATAAGTCCAAATGCCAGTACTGAAAGCAAAGTTTGTGTTTTCATGAGACTTGGATATTATAAGGTTTATAATTCTATGATTATTTGTTAGTCCTCTTTGTTAGTTCCCCACCTTGTTTTTATCCCTACAATTTACCCGGATAATCCTCCAAAGAAGTCAGAAAACACACTCAAAATTTCAACCTCTATTTTCTAACTTCTGCCCTCTCTATTTCCCTTTCACAATCTTGTGCACTGTGGTTTTTCCATCCTGCCGTAGATTAACCAAATAAATTCCTTCTGTTAAATCTTCAGCATCCAGGGTAATCGTGTTTTGTCCCTGTTGCATTTGGCCATTAAAAAGGTTTTTGACCAATCGCCCATTGATATCATATAGATCAATATTTACATTTCCGTTTTGAGATAACTCACAGTTGATGTTTGTCTGATTGTGGAAAGGGTTGGGTGCATTGGAAATATTGATAGATCCGTTTGATTTTAAAGTTTCATCAATTGAAGCAGCCGGGTCGTAGAAAGTGCTGTAAATACCGTTGCCCTGTGTGGCAACAGCGGTGTAACCATCCAGGCTACGTGCATCGATCATATCCACCATTATAGTACCGATGGTTTCCGGGCCTTCCTGTATCCAGGTGGTGTTGTCGCCATCGAGGAATGTGGTGCTGTGCAGGCCAACACTGCTACCGGCAAAGTAAACCGTATTTTCATTAACTGTCAGAGACTTCACCCATCGCATCGAGGGACCGAAACCACTGCCATCCGGAAGTTCTTCCAGGTTTCCACTTACATGCGACCAGCTTTCTCCAGCATTACTGGAATAAAAAATACTTTGAATTCCATAGTTTGAAAACACAACAAAAAGCTTGTCGGCATCATTTTCATCCACATCAATGCATGCTACATATCCGTTAAACGGGAAATTGTCGCCAGTAATTTCCACCGCAGGAGGATCTCCTGCCTGGGCATCATCCACGCGGTAAACATGGCCGTTGTTGGTCCCGAAGAATAATTTGTTGGCCGGAATTTTAGAAAGGGTAAGTGCTGATATTTCTACAGACTCACTCAGGGCGATGTTATTCAATTGATTCCAGCCTGCATTTCTCAGGTTGGTATCTGAAGCTGCCGCCTTTATATTGTCCTTACGCCAGATGCTGTTGATGGTAGGCAGGTAAAAGGTTTCGTTGTTGTTGGGATCTAATGCAAAGTTGCAATAAAACGGAAAGGCCGGGTTGGAACCGATAATGGGATTGTAAAAACTCAATAATGTATCCGGAGTTTGGTAATAAATATCTTTGGTATGCATTTCATCATCAAACTTTGTGGTCCATATATTGCCACTATAGGCTGCTACAATTGCAAAATCATGGTTATCGGCAACTTTGCACGAAAACCCATCATAGTACAAATCCACGCTAAACCAAAACTCTGCAGGATCATCTGTCGGGGTGTAGTACCAGTTGTTGTCCTGTAATCCACCCAGGATAAAATCATCGTCTGTATTGGAGTGATCAATGGTAACGGAATAAAATTGCGTGCTGGCAAGGTTGGTATTCAGCCGGTTCCAGAAAATGGATTCTGCCATACAATTCTCTGTTGATACTATTCCTCCATCGCAGGCCATTGTCATTACATCCGGATTGGAAGGCAAAAACGCAACTCCATGCTGATCCGGGTGAAGCCAGTGCAACGAATCCATGTCGAAAGGATCACCACCCAGCCAGGCTGTTTGCAAGGTATCGGAAAAACCATTGGTTGAACGGAACAAACTCATCCCACCCATAAAAACCACATTTTCATCATCTGGCTTAACTTCAAGGATAAAAGTGTACCCCCCATAGGAAATCAGGGCATTGGGATAGCTCAAAAAATCACCCTTCCCTTTTCCAAACATGCCATCAGTTCTGTCCTCCCAGGTTCCACTGCCATCCGCAACACTCCAGGTAAATTTCATAAAAGTGTTGTCCGAATTAAAAATTCCTGAATAAGGAACATGTACCTCCGAAGGCCGCTCCGACATCAAATAAACAATGTTTTCGTTTGATGGTGCTATGGCCAATTTCATCACCCGAAAAACATCAGGAAAGGAATCAGGTGTAATGTCCGTCCAGTTAATGCCATCTTCCGACCGCCATACGCCGGCCTTCAATGGCCGCATAATGGAAGTGGAGTAGGAACTTAAGGCTGCGTAGAGCACACCATCTGATGTCATGGCTACATCGGTGGCAAAGGATTTATTGGTGAGGTCACCGAGCGTGATGGACCAGGTTTCGCCGCCATCTTCTGAGCGCATAATGGCACCATAACAGGCTGCATAAACAAGGTCTTTATCATCAACGGTATGATCGGTAACTATACGCCACACACCCTGGAAAACATCCGTCAAAATACCGGGATTACTCCCTTGCGTTGATGCAAGTGGCTGCCAGGTGTTCCCGTTGTCGGTTGATTTAAAAATGCCATCACCAACACCAATAGTCCTCACATTGGTGCTCACATTGCGATCGGTGGTATTAAGGATTTCGCCTGTGCCATAGTACCATGTGCCGGTCTTTCCTTCACGTTTGTCCTGAACAATACAGGTGGCGCTTTGCTCTCCAATAGCTGGAGTTACCTTTTCCCAGCTACCGCCGCTATTAACCGATTGCCACATGCCACCAGATGCACTTCCGGCAAGCATATGTGTTTCATCGGCAACATCATAAGCTACACAAAGCATCCGTCCGCCAACATTAAAAGGCCCCCGGTGTGTCCAGCTTTGATTTCGTTTGGAATTGTCGGCTTTTGGAAGTTTCGACACAAAGGCAAGTTGCTTTGATTTGATGTTTTCAGGAATTGCATTGGTTTCCGGATTGCGGGTTTTCATGAATTCCTGTTCTGTACTATAAAGCGTAAAAAGTCCTTTAGCAAGTTTTTTATCAATAGCCGGACTTTCTTTGGATGTTTGGATGGCGGAATTTGGGAGTTGTTGATCATTCAAAAGGAGGATCCTTCCTGCTAACATCAATAGCAAAATTACTGCGAAATGGGTTTTTTGTTTTAACATGACTTTTTTTGTTGGTGAGAAAAGTATTTGTTTGACTGATTGGATTTTTCATTTCAATATTTTTCAAGAGAGAGGTCGCTCAAAGATTGCCAAATATACAAAGCTTTTGAGGAAAAGTCAAGTGCTAAATGAAAGAAGAAATAAAAATTTAAGAAATCCCAATGAATAATGTCATTTAGGTTTTACCTTTCGGGAAACAAAATAAACCCCTGTGAATATCAGAACGGCTGCCAGTCCTTTAGCTAAAGTGAAGTCTTGCTTTCCTAACCAAAAAGCTATAAGGGTTGCTATAAATGGTTGCAGGTAAATATAATAACTGGCCACACTGGCTTCAACATACTTAAGCGCATAAATGGTTAAGAGGTAAGCCAAAAATGTGGTTGCAACCACAACATAAGCCAGCGATAGCCAGGATGTAGCTGTAAATGAGGCGAACGAAATTTTAAGCATCGAAGGCAAGGTAAAGGGAATACAAAAAACAAATCCTGCAAAAAACACCCATTTCATCACTGTAATGGGTTTGTACTTTGTCATCAATGGCTTGATAAGTACCAGGTAAACGGAATAGGCAATTGTATTAAGCAGTGCAAGAAGGTTTCCACTAAAAGTGTCGGAGTCAAATGAGATGTTTCCCCTGTAAAGGATCAGCATAACAGCACCAATAGCCCCCATCAAAATACCAATAGCCTTCAAGGTAGAAATCCTTTCGTTAATAAGGATAATGGCAAAAACCAAAGTAAAAATCGGGTTGGAAACATGAATGATGGCTACATCCACTGGAGTTGTGAGGTTTAAACCTTTAAAAAATAAATACTGGTTTAGTGAAGTTCCAAAAAAACCGGCAACAGCAATACGCAAAAGATCTTTGCTTTCAATTTTTTCAGGCGTGGAAAACAAGGAAAAGATGTAAAAAAGTAAAAACGCTCCTCCAATTCTTAAAAATACCAATTGCTCCGGACTCAGGTTATCAGGCATCAAACCTTTAGCGACCCAGTAGTTAATACCAAATATCAGGCTGGCACCTAGCAATGCAATATGTGCGCGTATGTTGCTTAACATAATGCTTACAAAGGTAGTTGAAGCCGACACCCAGGAAACGAATCTTCCACAAAAATCAAATATTTTTCCGTATGTTTAGCTTTTCGCCTATTTTTGTCAGCCTTAAAAAATTAAGGATTAACTGTTTAATCTGAATATCATAACAAATCAAAATTCAATTACTAATAAAATTCTAAACAAATGAGAAAGTATTTTTCTTTAGTCGTAACACTCGCAGTTCTGATGGGTGCAGGAATGCAAAGTTCAAAAGCCTGTACCAATTACTTAATAACTAAAGGGGCATCCGTTGACGGATCTACAATGATCTCTTACGCTGCCGATTCACATGTTTTATATGGTGAACTCTATCACTGGCCCGCTGCCACGTGGCCGGAAGGCACTATGATGGATGTTGTTGAATGGGACACAGGAAAATTTCTGGGACAGATCAAACAAGTTACTCAAACCTATAACGTTGTTGGAAACATCAATGAATTCCAGGTTTCAATAGGAGAAACAACTTATGGCGGACGATCGGAATTAGTTAGTCAGGCAGGAGCCATTGTTGATTATGGCAGCTTGATATATATCACCCTTCAAAGGGCAAAAAATGCCCGTGAAGCGATCATGACCTTTCATAAATTGGTTACCGAATATGGATATTACAGCTCAGGCGAATCCTTCTCTATTGCTGATCCCAACGAAGTCTGGATTCTTGAGTTAATAGGCAAGGGTGAGGGAGAAAAAGGAGCCATTTGGGTAGCACGCCTTGTACCTGACGGTTATGTTTCAGGACATGCTAACCAGGCCAGGATAACTACCTTTCCTAAGGCTGATGGAAAAACCTCAATAACTTCAGATCAATTTGATAAGATTTATGATCCGGCAGTTGAAACTATTTATGCTGCCGATGTAATTTCCTTTGCCCGCGATAAAGGATTTTTTAATGGTAAAGACGAAAATTTCAGCTTTTCTGATACTTATGCACCTGTAGGGTTTGGTGGAGCACGCTTTTGCGAAATCAGGGTATGGAGCATGTTCAACGATATCAACGATGATATGGGACAATATTGGGAATATGTAAAAGGAAATATCGAGCATGGTAAAAAACTGGCCAATGGCGAAGAAAATGTAGATCACTATGCCACCAACCGCATGCCGCTCTGGGTAAAACCAAACCGTAAAGTGAGCGTGCAGGATATGTTTGAATTTATGCGCGACCACCTTGAAGGAACCGAACTTGACATGAGCAAAGATATGGGTGCCGGGCCATTTGAGGTACCTTATCGCTGGAGGCCCCTCACATGGAAGGTTGATGATGTAAGCTATTGCAACGAACGTGCAACTGCTACGCAGCAAACCGGCTTTTCATTCATCACACAAATGCGTAGCTGGTTGCCCGATCCAATTGGTGGAATTATCTGGTTTGGACTGGATGATGCATCCTGCTCGGTTTATATGCCAATGTATTGCAGCATGACTCGTGCACCTCATACCATGGAAAGAGGCAATGGTGCCATGATGCGCTGGTCCGACGATGCCGCATTCTGGGCATTTAACCAGGTAACCAACTTTGCCTACACACGCTGGAACCTAATCCACCCCGAAGTGGAAGCAAAGCAGCAGGCCTACGAAGATGAGTTTGTAGCGCTTATGCCAATGATTGATGAAAGAGCAAAAGCGCTGTATGATCAAAATCCGAAACTAGCTGCAAGCTACCTTACCGATTATTCAACCAGCCTCGGAGACAGGGTTACTTACGAATGGAAAGATTTTTACAAATACCTTTTTATGAGGTATATGGATGGAAACGTAAAAGCCCCAAATCCCGGGCAGCAAAATCCAAAAGTGAAACAACCTGGTTACGGCGAGGGTTGGTATAAAAGAATTGTTGATGAGACCGGTGACCAGTTTAAGGTAATTGGCGACGGACACTAGAAGGAAGAAAGGTATAGAGTGAACGATGCCTTGAAAATCGGGTTTCTTTGCATGAACATTTAATAGTATAGAGACGTAGCATGCTACGTCTCTATTCATATACGGACAATTCCACCAATAACAGTGATAATCAATATCACAGTATTGATTTAAAATTTTACTAATATGATTTTCAAAATATTGACTCGGGGTTCGTTATTAATAATATTAGGATTATTTATGATTAAGGCCTACCCCTGCACCAATCTCCTGGTAACCAAGGGAGCTTCAAAAGATGGATCGGCTTATTTGGTTTACACTAACGATGGGGAATGGCTTTATCGGTTAAATAACACACCTGCTAAAGATCATAAACCTGGGGATTCATTAACCTTTAAAAGTGGTCGGAATGGTGTTGAAGGAAAAATTCACCAGGTGCCACATACCAACGCCGTAATAGGTTTCCAGATGAACGAATATCAACTGGCGGTGGGTGAAACCACATTTACGGGAAGAGAAGAGTTGTGGAATCATTCGAAATACCTGGAGTACTGGCACTTTATGACCCTGGCTCTGGAGCGTGCTAAAACTGCACGTGAAGCTGTGGAGGTGATCACTTCGTTGGCCGAACAATATGGCTATGGTAGCGAAGGTGAATCTTTCTCACTGGTTGATCCCAACGAGGCATGGATACTCGAAATGATTGGAACAGGTACCGATGGTGAAGGTGCTGTTTGGGTGGCTGTGCGAATTCCTGATGGATATATTTCGGCCCACTCCAATATGGCGCGGATTGGAGAGTTTCCGTTGGATGATCCTGAAAATTGCATTTATTCTGAAAATGTGATCAGCTTTGCTGTTGACAAAGGATATTATGATCCCAATTCCGGAAAGCCCTTTCGGTTTAACGATGTATATAACCCTCAGTCACCAGATCGTTTGAAATATTGCGAGTCGCGTGTGTGGAGTCTTTTCAGAAGGTCAGCACCCTCCATGGATCTGTCTTCAGATTTTTGTCGTGGGGTGGAAGGTGCCGAACGTTATCCACTCTGGATTAAACCTGATAAAAAACTGGGTCTGGAGGATGTGATGAGTTTGGTGAGGGATCATTATGAAGGAACTGAATTTGATATGACAAAGGGAGTAGACGCAGGCCCATTTGGAACCCCCAACCGATGCAGGCCATTATTTTGGGATGGTGATAATGATGAACGGTACTCGTGGGAACGTCCGATTTCAACCTACAACACCGCATTTTCATTCATTGGCCAAATGCGTTCATGGCTTCCCGATGATGTGGGTGGCATTTGTTGGTTTGGTGTAGACGACACCTATTTTACATGTTATGTTCCAATCTATGTTGGAAACACCACAGTCCCCGAACCATTTACCATTGGCGACATCAATATATTCTCAAGGGAGTCGATGTGGTGGGCCTTTAATTTTGTTTCGAATTTTGCCAATCTGAAATATTCCTATATGATCGAAGATATTCAGAAGCTACAAAGTGGGATCGAGAAGAATCTTATTACTCAACAGGATTCCATAGCAAAAATAGTGGTTGATCTTCCTTTAAAAAAACGCAGTAAAATACTCACCCAATATTCCAATAAAATTGGCGAAGAAGTCCATCAACAATGGCTGGCTCTTGGTGAGGCTCTCATCACAAAATACAATGATGGTTACGTGAAGGATGAAAATGGAGGGATTCAGGAGGTTGGCTATCCCGATGCCTGGATGGAAGAGATCAATCATCGTTCAGGAGACAAATTTAAAATTCCCGAATGGAACAAAAGCGGCCGCCAAAAAGATTTACCTTACTAATTTTAGATTATCAAAATATTTTTCCACTCGTAATTAATACTACTTTTGCAAATTCTTTTTAAAAAGTCAGATACTTAAATCCTTAGCGTTATTATTAAATACTAAATTACTAAACGATGTCGGAACAAGTCGAAAACAGGAAGAATAAAAAGCCGGTACTACTCATAGTTTTATCTATTGTTTTACTCGTTGCACTTATTGTTGTCGGGTATCTATACTTTACAACAAAATCGCAGGTTGAGGGATTGATGGGCGAAAAAGAACAAATAAAAATTGAGTTACAGTCTGAACTTGATTTACTTATGGATCAACACAACCAGGTTAAGACCGAGTATGGTCAACTTTCCGATTCTCTGACAGCAAAAGACAGTGTTATTCTTGCCAACGCGAAAGAGATCAAGCAACTGCTTAACTACAAATGGGACTATTATAAGATCAAGAAAAAAATGGCCCGCCTTCAAATTGCTGCTCAAGGTTATGTAAGGCAAATGGATTCGATGTTTACTGTTAACCAGGAATTGAAGGAAGAGAACCAAAGAATACGCGAAAACTATCGTTCTGAAAAGATTAAGGTTACCGAACTTGTTGAGGAAAAGGAAGAGCTAAAAGAGATTGTTGGCCAGGCTGCTGTCCTTCGTGCATACAATATTGTTGCAACAGGTGTAAGGCAGCGTAACGCACATCAAAAGGAAACCAATAAGGCAAGCCGCACCGACCGTGTAAGGGTTTGTTTTACATTAAGTGAAAACAGCCTCATAGAACCGGGAATGAAAAATGTTTATCTCAGAATTGCGCGCCCCGATAATGTGATTCTGGTTATCGATAAATCGGATAAATACGCTTTTGATTTCGGGGAGACCAAGTTGCAATATTCGATCAAGAAAGAAATTGATTACAAAGGAGAGGCAATGGATCTATGTTTGTATTGGGATAAATGGGATTCAGAAGGCAAAGCCATGGTTGGTCGCTACAATGTTTCACTTTATGCTGATGGTAATCAAATCGGCGAAAGCTTTTTTGAACTCAAATAGATTCAGTAAAATATTTTATACAATAGCAGTTCGATGATTATCGGGCTGCTTTTTTGTTTTTAGCCTTATTTCTTTTCGAAATCTTATCGACCCACCATACCCACATAAAGAAGATCACCACATAAAAAAGTGGCCTGAAAATATAGTCATGGCTGAATTGCCAGTATTCCGGGATTGTTTCCAACACCACAGAAAGGCCAATGATCCGGAATAAATTAGTGAGATGTATAATGAAGATCCCCAAAGGAATAAACCAGAGTTTCTTTTTCCAGGGTCCCGGAAATATCATCATCAGGATCACAAATTGCATGATTTGTTTAAGCCCCGAACAACTCCTGTTGATGTACATATAACTTTCGTTGCTAAAGTACATCGAGTTGCTTTCCCTGACCAGAGAAAGTTCGATGCCTAAAATATGTTGCACAAACCAAACACTTTGCCTGTAAACTCCGTTTGCCATCCATGCCTGGGCGTCTGACATAAAATCATTGATTGGCACATAATGCAATTGGTTGGCCCAATACCGCCATAAGAAATGAATAACTAATGTAATGATAATAAAAAGTGCTACATCCTTCAGGCTTTCAAGTTGATGTTTCTTAATGAAGTTCTGTATCGTTTTAAGAATCCCCGTTTTCATGTTATTCACTGATCACTTAATTGTTGGTGAATGGCGAAAATAAGAATTATTCACATTTTAAAAAATCATTTAAATAAATGAATCCCCTGGTGGTAAACCTGTTTTTATGGTGTGCGAATACGTACACCAGCTGTCCGAAATTGTGCCGCAACAATTTCCAGCACAAAAATAAAGTGTAACAATACCCTGAATATTTGCGTCTTATGTTAAACGGCACAATTGATGATTATAATAATATGACTTTGATTATCACAACCATGAGACCGCTATTGACTATTTTTTTTTCGATGCTAATCTCTTGCAATCTGCTTTTCCCACAGGCAGATAATGTCGAGATTATTACCCTTTATGATAGCTATCAAACCAATACCTTAACACGTACCGACTGGGGCTTTTCCTGCCTGGTTATTCATGAAAACGATACCATTCTGTTTGATGCCGGTAACCGGGAAGATATCTTTGTTCATAATTTAAAGGTGTTAGGGATTGACATCTCCACGGTTCAGACCATGGTCATATCACATCATCATGGTGACCACACCGGTAATGTGTTTAATGTCCTAAGCAAAAACCCTGGTATGAAAGTATTTTTGCCCTCTTCGCTGGATGGTGAATATGAAGACCAGGTTGAGGATTTGGGGGGCAAAGCATGTCTGAAAAGCAGTTGTAAGCGTATATCAAAAGACATCTATCTTTCCGGAGAAATGGGTTTTCAAATCAAGGAACAGGCACTGGTGATTGATACAAAAAAAGGCTTGGTGATCATTGCCGGATGTGCACATCCCGGCATCGACAGAATGGTTTCATGCTTTATAGAGAAGTTCCAAAAAGATGTTTTTTTGGTTATGGGTGGGTTTCACACCCAGGAAGCCAACCGTCAACAAGCACTAGAAATAATAGATGGATTTAAAAAAATGGGGGTGGAAAAAGTAGCGCCCTCTCATTGCACAGGCAAACTGACCATGAAACTATTTAAGGATGCTTTCCAATCCGACTTTATTCAGAATGGCACAGGAAAAATAATTGAGATTTGATTTGTAAAAAGAATTGGGCTCGGGGTAAAGGTCAATACTACCCAGGCATGATTGCAAACTTATACCCAATACTTTACACCTTAGCCCACCTACTTTTCCCGAAGCGCCTTCAATTTCTTTCGACCACGGCTTACCATTCCGGCTGATCCTTCCTGCATAGCCACTTCAATGGTGGTTTTAAGTTCTGGAATGATCTCAGGTATTTGTATACTGATCAGAAAAAGGATTTCCATCGAGTGCACCCTGATAGCTACGGGCTCCAATGGACTGGCCAGCCAATCGAAACAACATTTCAAAAGTATGCCCAACTCTTCCTCATCTTCGGGTGGGGGATATTCAGAAATCATTCTCAGGAATTCGCGTCTCACTCCATGTTGTGTGATTGCTGGCAGAGCCTGTCGCATTTGCCCAAGGTAGGGTACAACCATTTCAGGGCTTGTTTCCCAGATTCCTTTTATCACCCATGCCGCCCGCCAATTGATTGGCAGCTCATCGCTAATGGCAATTGCCCACAGTTCATCATAAATCAATAGGTTTTCTTTTGACATCCGGGCAATTTCAACTGCATGCCGTTTCGACAATTCACTTCTTAAAAGTTCTTTAATTGTCATTTGATTTTAATCATTTTTTTAAAGCCGTTTCACCACCTCTTCAAATGGCTTTCTGTCCTTTATTGCACGCTTTACAAATCCATCACAGGAATAGCCTAACGGTGTCATGGCAAAAACCTCCTCATCAGGACCCAGTATCCCTGTAAGCTGTAATTTCTCCGGATCGAAAGCAGCGATCCAACAGGTGCCGATTTCTTCGGCTTCAGCGGCCAGGATCATGTGATCCATGGCAATCGTAAGATCAGTTTCAAGTGCATTATACCCATCAGATTGGCGTGTCCAGGCTTCATGTCGTTTACCTGCCACAATGAGCACATGAGGAGCGTCACTGAACCACGAGCGGGCATAACAAGTGCGTATTTTTGAAAGGTATTCCGGGCTTGAAACCAGGTAAAAACGCCAGGGTTGGCGATTTGCGGCCGAGGGAGCAATCCTGCCAGCTTCAAGTATGAGATTGAGTTTTTCGTTTTCTACCGGTCTGTCAGGATCGTAATTCCTGATGCTTTCGCGCTGATGGATGAGGTCGTGAAATTTCATAGTAGTTTTGTTTGTAAAATTAGTAAAAGTTGCCAGTTGTAAATTATTTGGGATAGCTTATTCCTTTTAACGTCAGTTCGAAATAAGGGATAAAATAAAACACTGACAACCAATGAATAATATTTCATTTCTAAATTTGGAAAAATGCCTGCCTGCCGGCAAAGGCTGGGAAGGATGGAAAACTGGACGAAAATATCGTTTATAATGCCTCATTTTCCAACTTTCCAACTTTCCATGTTTTAATAGATTTAAAATGCTAATGCTTTCAAACAGATAGCTAATTTCTTATATCGAAATCAGGTTTTTAAGTATTTTTGGAGCGACAAAACAAGTATGGGTAAAACTCAACAATAAATTCCAAATTTCAGATAATGAGAGTCGTCCTTACAATTGTTGCATTGCTTTTATTAAGCATTTTGGCTTTACAATGCAAAAAGAAGGAAAACCCACCACCTAATGCTATAACACTACATCCGAAAACCAATTCAAAGGTTGTTGAAGGCAGAAGTATTAAAATAACTGCAATTAATTCTGAAGAGGATTACAAAGGCCAATACATTTTTTTAATTGATGCAATTGAGGTTGCAAATTTTGATGAAGGCCCTTATGAAATTTATTGGGATACTGAAGGCTATGAAATTGGAGTTCACGTTATAAAAGCCGAAGCCACGGATTTTTCGGGGCTAAAAACTGAAGCTGAGATAAACATTGAAATTGTGACTTATGTTCCGGCCACAGTGCTCACAGATTCAAGGGATGGAAACACCTACGACCTGGTAGAAATTGGTGAACAGGTTTGGATGATGGAAAACCTCAGGTATAAAAACGAATATTCGGCATCGGCCAATGATCACCCGGATTTAGATGCAGAATACGGCTTGTTATATCGCACGCATATTGCTTCGGGTGAAGGTGTTTGTCCTGAAGAATGGCATTTACCGAGCCAGGCTGATTGGAATAAACTAATAGAACACCTGGGAGGTTGGGCTGTTGCAGGAGGCAAATTAAAGGAAACAGGAACCCAACGCTGGGCTTTTCCTAATCAAGGGGCAAGCAACGAAAGTGGCTTTTCAGCAAGGCCTGCAGGTAGCTTAACATGGGATAGCATACCCGAGGCATTCGGTAAATCTGCCAGGTTTTTCACCTCTTTCTATGGCAATTATATCTTTATTGACTATGATAGTGAGGATGTAATATCACATTTTCGCCATCCTGCCAATGAACATTTTAGCATACGATGTATAAGGGATTACTGATACAAAAAGCTATTTTTGCCGCTACATTAATAATAATTACTCTACGATGAAAATAGACCTCCGCAGCGACACAGTGACCAAACCCACCTTAGGAATGCTTGAAGCTATGTTTTCGGCAAAAGTTGGTGATGATGTTTTTCAGGAAGACCCAACAATGATTGAACTTGAAAGTAAAGCTGCAAACTTATTTGGGGTGGATGCTGCACTTTTTTGCCCTTCCGGTACAATGACCAACCAACTTGCTATTAAGGTGCACACCAACCCAGGAGATGAGGTGATTTGTGACAAAACGGCCCATGTATATATTCACGAAGGAGGTGGCATTGCTTTTCACTCGGGTTGTTCAATAAGGTTGATGGATGGTGTGCGTGGACAATTTACAGATGAAATGGTTGTCGAGAATATCAACAGTGAAAATGTTCACCACCCTGTTACAAAACTCGTTTCTATCGAAAACACCAGCAACAAAGGAGGTGGCAGTATATGGGATTTCGGCGAGATTGAAAAAATAAAAAAAGTATGCACCAAAAATGAATTAAAACTTCACCTTGATGGCGCCCGGCTTTTTAATGCGCTTGTCGAAACAGAAATCTCACCAAACCAGTACGGTTCAACTTTCGATTCGATTTCTATTTGTCTTTCTAAAGGCCTTGGTGCACCCGTGGGATCTCTACTGCTTGGCAATAAGGCTTTCATAAAACAAGCACGCCGGTTCAGAAGAATGATGGGTGGTGGAATGAGGCAGGCAGGTTATCTTGCTGCAGCAGGAATTTACGCCTTGGATAACAACATCTTGAGATTGAGAGAAGATCACAAAAGGGCCATACAACTTGGCGAAATTGTTAGCCGTTTGCATTTTGTTGAGGAGGTTTTGCCGGTTGAAACCAACATTGTTATGTTCCGACTGATGGATTCCATGGCCTCAGAAAAATTTATGGCCACACTTGCTGAAAACAGGATTTTTGTGGTTCCATTTGGAAAACAAACCATACGCATGGTTACCCATCTTGATTTTGCGAATGAACATCTGGAGAGCCTGGAGAAAACATTTAAGAAGTTATACTAACAGAAACGTACGGAAAGCATTCCCAATTTATTTTTCCTCAGCCAAAAGTAATTTAACGATCTGTCCTCCGGGGCCGGTTCCATAGCCAACAGTTCCGGTTTTATCAAACTTAATTCCATAAAGATGGAGGTCGCTGATATTTTTCCAGTTCCGGCCACCATCAGTTGAAATATCAATCCCTGATTGCCCGCAAGCTAGGAAAATATCATTTTTTACAAAGCACCCTCCCGAGCAATAGGAATCTACTCCCTGTCCAAGTTCCCAGCTAATTCCCCCATTTGTTGTAAATGCCCTGCTTTTCGGTGGTTTTTTCACATTCCATTCTCCACCAAGGGCTATTCCATTATTTCCGTTTTTAAAAGCCAGCGAATAGATGCCCTTCATTTGGCTGCCACAAAGTATCGGTGTCTGGTGAACTTCCCAACTTAAACCCTGGTCGCTTGAGCGATATACCCTTGCGCTATCACCCCCCACTCCAATCCATGCATTTTCAGATCCATCTACAGTTAGGCAGGTTCCACTTGCAGCAAATCCACCTTCAGAAACCATGCTGGGAGGTATGGCCGCCGGAGATATTCTATTCCATGTTACTCCGCCATCATTGGTTTTCAACAAGTATAACTTACCCTCAACCGGATCACCCATTACCAATCCTTCATTTGCGTTCCAGAAAGAAATAGCATCGAAAAAAATCGCCGGATCATCGCTCGAAAAGGAAATGTTCCATGACTTGCCTCCATCCATGGTTTTATAAATTCTGGCTGGTGTTCCGGCAGATACTAGAATTGCGTTTTGTTCATCAAATGCATGAACAGATCTGAAGTCCAGCATCCCGGCATCGGCAATACTATCTGTTTTCCAGCTTTTACCCCCATCGTTGGTAACAACAAAAATACCTCCCGTGCCACTTGCCCAGGCTATATTTAGATCAACTACCGACAAACCCCTGATGTTGTTTTGTGTTTGAAGGTCGAAATGATCAACTTTAATTGAATAATTGTTTATTGGATTGTTGCTACATCCATAGACCAACATCATAGAGAATAAAAGCACAACAAAAGCCTTATGACTCATAATAAATATGCTTGGTTGAGTATCGACCGAAATTAGCACATTTTTTTAACAATCAGCCGGTTGATCAGAAAACGGTGAAGCAAAATTGTTGATTCCCATAACCTGTCTGCCATTGAAATTTATTGTTGTTTTGTCTTACTTTAAACCGTTAATGTTTTGTAAAATTGTCATTGTCAACACGATAATAAATATTATTTTATAATTTAGCCAACGATTATTAAAACTGCGCAATTGAAACAGAAAATTATTTTTGTATTTGCAATGTTCGCTCTTTTTATTCTGCATTCATGCGACACACATGAAGAGATGGAATTTAAAGATCCAAGAATACAAGTTTTCGACAGGTCTCTCGAACGTATTCTTGAAAGAGGAACCCTGGTAGCTACCACCGATTACAATTCCACAAATTATTTTATTTACAGGGGCGAACCTGCTGGTTATCAATATGAGCTTTTGAAAGCCTACGCCAAACATCTGGGTGTAGATTTGGAAATTATTGTAAACAATGATTTGGATGCAGCCTTTGAAGACCTGAACTCCGAAAAGGTGGATCTGATTGCAATGGGTTTAACAATAACGGGCAAAAGAAACAACTTGGTTGACTTTACTTTACCTATGACTCAAACCCGCCAGGTACTGGTTCAGAAAAAACCAAAAAACTGGAGGAAGATGGAAACCTATGATGAGCTGGAATCTCACCTTATCAGGAACCCATTGGACCTGTCCGGTAAAATGGTTTATGTCCCCATAAATTCATCTTACAGTGGCCGACTGAAGAACCTTCAGGAAGAGATTGGAGACAGCATTATGGTTGTGGAATTTCCACGTGATTCTGAAAAACTTATCGAAATGGTGTCAAATGGTGAAATACCATATACCGTTTGCGATGAACACATTGCCATAGTAAACCAAAAATATTATCCCGAAATTGATGTCTCAACACCCATTAGTTTCCCACAAAATGTGGCCTGGGCAGTGAGGAGTGGCAACGATAGTCTCAGGAACCATGTTGATGAATGGCTTACGGGCTTTAAGGACACTAAAATTGCCCGTTTTACCTACAACAAGTATTTCGTTAATCCGCGTTCCCTGCAATATGCACACAAGTATTATTCGGTTAGAAGTGGTAAAATATCGGTTTGGGACGATTTGCTTAAGGAGAAAAGCATTGATACCGATTGGGACTGGCGCTTGCTTGCATCGATGGTTTACCAGGAATCGAGGTTTCAGCCTGATGCTACCTCCTGGATGGGTGCCTTTGGATTAATGCAATTGATGCCGGGAACAGCTGAGATTTATGGCATCGACACCGAGGCATCACCCGGAGAAAACATTGAAGCCGGAATTCTTCACCTTCAGGCTCTGGATAAACGTTTTGTAGACTTGATAAGTGACCCCGAAGAAAGGATGAAATTTGTGCTGGCTGCCTATAATGCCGGGATTGCGCATGTGTTTGATGCAAGGCGGCTTGCCTCAAAATACAGTCGAAATCCGGACGTATGGAATGATAATGTAGATTACTTCCTCCTCAACAAATCCGATCCTAAATATTATAACGACTCAGTTGTATTTTATGGCTATTGCCGGGGCGAGGAGCCCTACAAGTATGTAATCGACATCCTTGACCGCTATGAGCACTATAAAAACATGATTGATTAAGGAAGAGAGAAAAGGTACAGGTTATATGGAATAGGATTAATTAGCTCAGAAAGAATATCATATTCCGAAATAGATTTACTGGACCAGACACACACTTATACCTTATACCCATTACCTTCTCCCCATCAACACAATTTCCCTTAGCTTAGAAAATATTATTGTAACCAGACCTTTTCACCTGCGTCAAAGAGGGTGACACAAGAAAATTTTAACACATAAATTAAAATAAAAATGGTAGAAATTTTGGTTCCTTTAGGGTTTTTCGCAATGATTGTTGCAATAGTTTATTTTGTTGTACGCAAAAGAGAACGTCTCACATTGATCCAGCATGGTGCTGATGCATCCAGCCTTAAAATGGATAAAGAATCGAACGGGTCACTCAAGTTTGGTTTACTCTTAATTGGAATAGCGGTAGGAATTCTTTTGGGAAATCTACTGTCCGAATCCACATCAATGCAGGAAGAAGTGGCTTACTTTGCAATGACTTTCATCTGTGGTGGAATTAGTTTGCTGATCTATTACATGATCACTAAAAAGCAAGCCAAAGAAGATGAGTTGAAACGAGGTAATGAATAAATAGCTTTATGAAAAAAACCAAAAGGGGCCGCAAAGCCCCTTTTTTTATTGTAGTCCAGAAAGAATGTTGAAATTATTGAATAATGATCTTTTTGATGACGTCGTATAATCCCTGGACGATTTGGAGAAAAAAGGCACCGGTCCCCTTATCAGATATATCTATCTCTTTTTGGTATGTGCCCTGGAAATCCCTTACTGTCTCGGTATAAACCACGTTGCCATTGATATCGTAAATGTTGATGGTTACTTCTTTTTGATCCTCAAGCGTAAAACTCAGGTTTATTTTGCCATCGCTTGGGTTGGGAGAAAACTTTAGATTTTCAACATCCAGATCACGTTTTTTGGTATTTACGCCAGCATTTTTAAGGTCCTTCAATTCATTTTCTTCCGGGTCGAGTAACTCCAGGGTGATTGTCTTGGTTACAACAGTGTATTGTTCTCCTTCATCTGTAGTCCAAACATTTACATTATCGCCGTCAACTTCTACTGTAATTTCCTTTGTAACTATCTTTTCAACATCTTTATCACCATTTTCGTTGGTAGTAAAAACATTCACAGTTCTCTCCTCTTTTCCATCGCGTGAGCAACTGGTTTTGATGATGATTTTATGGTCGCCATCTTCAATTATTGTATCCTTTACTATTCCTTCACCATCTGTGCCAATGGTTTTAATCATGATTTTTCTGGTTCCTTCTTCATCTAATAATTCAACATTACCCTCATCAGTAATAAATACAGCATGACTGCCGCTACCACCATGTTTCATGATGAGTTTATCGATGTCTTTACATTCAATGTTATCAAGGTGTTGCTGAATGATCATGTGAATCGAATCTCCCTCAATGTCACTGTCGATTTTGTATTTATAAACGTGCTGTTTACCATCTTCCAAAATATCAATAAGAACGTCTTCGTCGTCCGAGTCTACCTTAACCATCACCTTCATCATGCTGTCGCACTTCATTATGTGGCCGCCTTCACCAATAAATATCAATGAATCATGTGAACCTAATTTATGTACATTGTGCATGTCGTCAACCCATATCATCACATCCTCTTCGCCATGTTTAGAGTCATCCGAATCGAATTTGTAAATGAATTTATTTTGGCTTTTCATTGCTTCATCTCCTTCAAAAACCATGGTGGTGTCGATGGATGTTACTTTGCCGTTTTCATCTTCTGTGATTTTAAGGGTCACAATTTTCGTACGTTCTTTTTTAATCTCTTTCTCCACTTCCTGTCCAAATAGTGTAGTTACGGCTGCAGTAACAAAAAGCAGTGTAAATATTACCGCAACAATGGTTTGAATGTTAATTGAAATACGTTTCATAATCTGTTCTCCTGTGTTTTATATTATTTCTATGTGATATTTGTTAACATGACTTCTAATGTCCACGATGCAAAACTATACCACAAGGCACCCTCATTAAGTTAATATCCGGTTAACAAAAGTTAAGAAAACGTTAAAGTCCGGCAAAGATAGCATACGTTAAGGCTTCGTTAACAAAGGTTAATGAAAAGTTAAAGTTAAAAAAAGGCCTTTAATTATTTGTAATTTTGTTTCATGAATCGCAAAAGCATCACATTGATCATTATCCTGATGAGCGTTTCTTTGGTTGGGATAATTCTTGTTCAATCCTTTTGGATTAAGAATGCCATCGAAGTGGAAACCGAACAGTTCAACCGTTCGGTTAACGAGGCGCTGAGTGATGTGGTGGTACAGCTTGAGAAAAATGAGAATTACCTGATCCTTTCGGATAACATGGACCAGATTGGCAATGTGTTTTCATACAAAACCATGGACCTTGATTCGATTCGTGAAGTGCAACTCAAAGTTTCTGACACCCTGCAAAACCGGGTTAAAAAGCTTCATGTTTCTGATGGAAACATCGGGTGGATAGAGGAAGAATTAAGAACCACCTACGAGATTCACACCTATATGGATTCTTCAAAAACCTCCTTCAGCTATCATATTAATATACCCGACCATGATATTGAAAGAACGGAGGATGTTTGGATGAGCAATGATGGCCACCCACAGCAGGTTTTTGTTGATAACAAAGACAATGTGATTGTTATAGATAAACTCAAAGAACAGCCACAGCCAAGGGTGATTATAAAAAGCAACAAAGAAAAGGTGGATGAGCGTGCGGAAGTTTTGAAGGGAATGTTTGAGCAACTGGTTGTTGAGGTTGAGAGTGTAAACACACCAATTAGCTCAAGATTAGATAAAGATTACCTGGGCAACATTATCAGATCATCTTTAACTGACAGGGGTGTAATCATACCATTTGAATTTGCTGTTATTTCTGGTTCTGATGAAGCACTTATTCCGGTTAGCTCTCAGAATTTTGATGTAAATAATTTAGGAACCCAATTCAGGACAGGCCTTTTTCCAAATGATATTTTGCACACACCTAACTTTCTTCTCCTCACATTCCCCGACGAAAACATGCATGTGCTGCGGTCGATTTTCTTACTGTTGGTTGGGTCTCTTGTTTTTACCCTTATCATTCTCATTACCTTTTCAGTAACAATCAGGGTAATCCTTAAACAAAAAAGAATTGCCGATATCAAATCGGACTTTATTAATAACATGACCCACGAATTTAAAACACCAATAGCCACCATATCACTTGCGGTCGATTCCATTAATAATCCTAAAGTCCTTTCGCATCCTGAAAAGGTTAAAGATTTTACAAACATTATCCGCGACGAAAACCGGAGAATGAATACCCAGGTAGAAAACGTTCTTCAAATGGCACTGATTGATAAGCGGGACTTTAACTTCAACATCAGGGAAGTGGATGCGCATGAAATAATTGAGCGGGCGGTTAAAAATATAGGGTTGCAGTTGGAAAAACGAAACGGAGAACTCGTAGTGGAACTTAATGCCCAACAGGCCCTGATAACAAACGATGAAATCCATTTGTACAACATCATCAATAACCTGTTGGATAACGCCATTAAATACTCAGGTGAACACCCCCAAATACAGCTTACAACCGACAACAACGCAACCGGGATAATAATATCAGTTAAGGACAATGGTATTGGAATAAGCAAGGAGGAGCAGGAGAAAGTATTCGATAAATTTTTTCGGGTCTCATCGGGGAACATACACAACATAAAAGGATTTGGGCTGGGGCTGAGTTATGTAAAAGCTATTGTACTAACCTTCAACGGCAAGGTTTCCCTGGAAAGCGAGCCGGGCAAGGGAAGCGTTTTTCATGTATTTTTACCTTTCAAAAACCAGGAATAATGGGAGACAAAATCAGGATATTTATGGTGGAGGATGATCATAATTTCGGGACGGTTTTGAAGTCCTACCTCGAAATACATGATTATTATGTGCATTGGGTGGATGACGGAAAACATGCAGTTAAGGAATTCCGAACCGACGATTTTGATATTTGTATTCTTGATGTAATGTTGCCCAATGTCGATGGTTTTCAAATTGGCCACGAAATTCGCTTTATAAACAAAAACATTCCATTGATTTTCCTTACTGCCAAAACATTAAAAGAAGATATCCTTAAAGGCTACAGCATCGGTGCTGACGATTATATCACCAAACCCTTCGATTCGGAAGTGTTGCTTTGTAAGATACAGGCCATCCTTAAAAGAAACGATCAACAGGATAAAAATGAACATGACAAAGATGAGTTTGAAATTGGCCTGTATAAGTTCAACTATCCCCACAGAATAATTTCGAAAGATGAAACAAGCATTAAAATTTCACCCAGGGAGGCCGAATTGTTGCGCCTGCTCTGCCTGAAAATGAACGATGTAATGCCTCGCGAAATGGCCCTTAAAAAAATCTGGGGCGAAGACAGCTATTTCACCACCCGCAGCATGGACGTATTTATCACCAAACTCCGCAAGTATCTCAAAGATGATCCCACCATTGAAATTGTAAACATTCACGGCAGTGGATTTAAGTTAACAGTAATTTAAAACTTCGTTGTTGTTGTCAACAATACATCTGATTTGGTCAGGTTTATATTTTTTTCGCCACTATCAAGGCAGATTGGTCCGGGTTAAAGTCTAACAGGTTTTCAAAGAGCTAACTCGTCTTTTCATTCAGCCATCGTATTTTCCCATTCGGTGTTCTCTTTTCCTATTTTAGATACCTTTACATTTTCCAAAACAATAATCGTATTATCTATGCATGAGAGAATAATACTGATTGCTGTGTAAGACCAATACAATAAAAAGATGAAGAAGATTTATTTTTCCCTATTAGTTCTGCTTGCCGGTAGTTTCCTTGTGATGGAATCATGTAAACATGAACCCGATGAAATGCCTGGCCCTGGTGGTGATAATGGTGGTGGAACAGAATGCGATACGTTGAATATAAGTTACCCGGGAACCGTTTATCCAATCCTTGAACAATATTGCCTGAGTTGCCATAGTGGTGAAACTCCTGATGGGGGTCTGGATTTTACCGATTACAGCATCGTGGCTACTCTGGCTGAAAACGGGACCCTGCTGGGAAGTATTCGCCACGAAGAGGGCTATGAACCCATGCCACAGGGAATGGCTAAACTATCGGATTGTGACATCTCAAAAATCGAAATATGGGTGCGCGACACTACTTTTACCGAACCACCACCAACAGAATGTGACACCCTCCATGTTACCTATCCGGGAACGGTTTATAAAACGCTCGAAAAATATTGTTTGGATTGTCACAGCGGCCCATCGCCAGAAGCCGGCTTGGACTTTACAGATTACAATACTGTTGCCGAACTGGCCGAAAGTGGCCTTTTGTTGGGCAGCATTCGCCAGGAAAGTGGGTTTGAAGCCATGCCTCCAAACGGTCTGAAGCTTACCGATTGTGAAATCCGTCAGATAGAGATTTGGATTGAAGATACAACTTTTGTTGAGCCTCCACCGCCCGACTGCGACACTATATCCGTAACTTATCCGGGGACTATCGTACCAATTCTTGAACAATTTTGCCTGAGCTGCCATAGCGGGCCGACTCCTGAGGCAGGTTTTGATTTCACCGATTACAACACAGTAGCATTCCTTGCCGAAAACGGAACTCTGATGGGGGTAATTAAACATGAGCTGGGTTACACAGAAATGCCTCCCTCAGGTTTAATGGTTCCTGATTGTGAAATTTCACAATTGGATATCTGGATCAGGGACACTACATTTTCGTCACCACCCGGAGGAATACCTTGCGATCCTGACACAGTGTATTTTCAAAACACCATTTTACCACTGCTTCAATCATCATGCGGCGTTATTGGTTGTCACGATCCTGGAACAGCTACCGAGCGTATTATTTTAACGGACTATAACAGCATCATGAACACAGCTGATGTTGAACCTTTCAATCCCAGGGAAAGTAAACTGTATAAAGTAATGATCGAAGATGACCCCGATGACATAATGCCTCCACCTCCTCGCAGCCCGCTTACAGCTGAGCAGAAAGCAGCTGTATTTAACTGGATCGCACAGGGAGCTCTCAACAATTATTGCGATGATGAGGAATGTGACACCATCAATGTTACTTTTTCAGGAACGGTTTGGCCCATTGTTCAAAACCATTGTTTTGGATGCCATAGTGGTGGAAATCCTTCAGGAGGAATTAGCATTGAAAACCATGCTGATCTTGCTACGCTGGCCAACAATGGATCACTTATGGGAGCTATAAGGCACGAAGCAGGGTACTCACCCATGCCAAAAAATGGCATGAAACTTTCAGATTGTAAAATCACCCAAATACAAATATGGATAGATGATGGAACACCTAACAACTAAATTCACCAGAAACATTAGTCTCGTTATTTTGCTTGTTATTCTGGCATGGGGACTTAATTCGTGCTACTACGATAATGTGGAAGACCTTTATCCCATACCTCCGGCCTGCGACACATTAAACATTACCTACTCAGGAACAGTGGCCCCGATAATGACAGCCAATTGTAATGCATGCCATGGTTCAACCGATCCATCAGCAGGTATTATTACCGACACCTATAGCGGTCTGAAAATTATCGTGGACGACGGAAGTTTCTGGGGGGCCATCAATCATGAATCTGGTTACTCTCCCATGCCACAGGGAGGGAATAAGCTGAGCGATTGCGACCTGAAAAAAATCGGGATATGGATCGAGAATGATGCTCCCAATGATTAAATTGAAAATGCAATGAATATGAAACATAAAAATCCTTTACTGATTTTCTTAATCCTTTGCCTGGTAATTTTAATTCATCGCCCAACTGCTGCACAGGATGATTTAATGTCGCTGCTGGAAAACGACGAAGAAACCATTAATTATGAATATGCCACCTTTAAAACAACTAAGGTGGTTTTAGGCCAGTCCATCGAAAATCCAGCTCCCGGGGTATTGGTATTTTTAATACAGCATCATTTTGGAAGGATCAATACCGGGGCCTATGAATTTTTCGGGCTTGATCAGGCTACCATTCGTTTGGGTTTTGAATATGGGATCACCGACTGGCTTGCCGTTGGAATTGGGCGCAGTTCATACAAAAAAACCTTCGATGGTTACATCAAAACAAAAATCCTCAGGCAAAGTACCGGCGCTGTAAATATGCCCTTGTCGCTTTCATATTTTGGTAGCATTGCCATAACATCACTTAAATGGCAGGAAACCGACCAAACCAATTATTTTTCTTCAAGGCTTGCTTTTACACACCAACTATTGATTGCACGCAAATTCAGCCCATCTCTTTCATTCCAGTTAACACCAACGCTCGTTCATAAAAACCTGGTTCCTACAGCAGAGGACAAAAACGATATTTTTGCTACCGGGTTTGGTGGCAGGGTAAAACTTACTAATCGCATGTCGTTAAATGCTGAATATTTTTATGTGTTCCCCAACCAGATTGTTTCTCTGGATTATGATGATTCGTTTTCTATCGGCCTTGACCTTGAAACAGGTGGCCATGTGTTCCAGATGTTTTTTACAAACTCCAATCCGATCTTCGAAAGTGGTTTCATCACCGAAACAAATGGCAAATGGATCAATGGCGACATTTATTTTGGCTTCAATATTTCAAGGGTTTTCACGATTGTTAAACCCAAAACCTTTAGAGAATAATAAAATGATTGGTGTTGAAAAAACATTTTTTGCCACATGGATTCTTCTTCTACCGCTATTTGTTTGTGCACAGGAAGGGCGTGCTGATTTGCTTTCCACAACAAAGGGAGAGGTGTACTTTGTATCAGATGCTCCGCTGGAACTGATCAAAGCCTCCACAAGTGAAATTCGAGGATTGATCGATCCGGCTAAACGTACTTTTGCTTTCATCATTCCAAACAGTTCCTTCAAGGGATTTAACAGCCCCCTCCAGCAAGAGCATTTCTATGAAAATTATATCGAAGCTGAAAAATACCCGTCCTCTACTTTTGAAGGAAAAATTATTGAAGATGTGGATTTTTCAACCGCTGGAAAACATTTAATCAGAGCTAAAGGCATTCTGATCATTCATGGAATAAAACAGGAAAGGGTGATCAAGGTAGACCTGGAAATTTCAGATGGAAAAGTTATTGCCCTGTCAAATTTTGAAATTGTATTGGCCGATCATGACATTACAATACCTAAAATGGTATATCAGAAAATTGCCGAATCAATACATGTTAGCGTTGCTCTGGAATTTGAACGAAAGGAGTAAGATACAATCGTAGAAAGAGTTATAAGCCATTCCCCGCATGGATGTGGGCATTCAGCTGCATAGACTGCTGTACTGGAAATCTCCCCATCAAGGAAGAGCCAGCCCAAAGTGCCAGACTAGTAAGAGATCGAGTGACAGAAAAAGATTAAAAAATATTTCTAACCAGGTTTTCTTTCGATAAATAAAAGAACTAATGATAATGTGAACATTTTCCGGTTAAATCTCATTATATTAGCAGCTAAACTTTTACAGCAAATTTGCCAAACCATGTTCCTCCACCGGACTTTAAATTTTATAATTTTCTTTTTTGGGCTGGTCTTTTTACTCCCTGCGCAGAATCCGTTTTTTAAGGTCCTTGTTTTGCCCGGTGACCTAAGAGAATGTACAATCAATGTTGCAGTACAAGACAATGATGGCTTTATCATGCTGGGGACAAGCTGTGGTCTTGTGAAATTTGATGGGTTGGAATTTGATTTGATAGGAGGAGGTCTTTTAACTACATCCGAAAACCATGCAATCAGCTCGCTTTTTCAGGATAAGGATGGTAAAGTCTGGGTTGGGTATAAATCGGGTGAACTGGCAATCCTGGAGGGGAATAAGTTTACTTCATTTAATCCACCAGGAAAGATCAATGGTTTTGAGATTACCGATATTTTATCTGATTCTGCAGGAAGGATGTGGTTTTCAGCATACGGACATGGCGTTTGTTATGGCTCAGGCGATTCAATCATTCACCTGGGTGAAGGTGAGGGCCTCCCCGATCAATATATTTATGACCTTGTTAGTGACCAAAACGGAAATATTTGGGCTGGTTCAGACGCAGGAATCAGTATTATTGATTTGAGTAGTGGTAAGCCCCGGATACAAACTCTTACTCCCGAGGACGGCCTTCCCGATATGATGATGCAAGTGCTGGTTGCTGATGAATCTGGTAGAATCTGGGCCGGTTCACACGACAATGGGTTTTGTTTATTAGAAAGTAACACACGGCAAATTTTACAAAAATCAGATTTAGAATCCTGGAATTATGGCCCTGTGTCAGGGATAGTTCCATCGCGGGACCTCCTTTGGATTTCCACTAAAGGTTCAGGTCTACTTCTATTTGATAAAAGGGGACAGGGAATAGCCAGGAAATTCGAAGCTTTTGATGGGCTATCGCTGCCAAGGCTGGATGGCATATTTTCTGATAATCAGGGCAACCTTTGGTTATTCGGGGGCAATATGCTAATCATGATACCTGGTAATTATTTCGAATATGTCAAATCAGGTGAGCAGCAAGTTTATTCTGATGTACACGCATTGATGGTTGACCGGGAAAGTTTCATTTGGTATGCTACCAGCGAAGGGCTCTTCAGGCACGAATCTTTTTTTGATGATTATGCAAAGCCTCAAAAAATCGCACTGCCAAAAATAATATCACCAAGAAATATAACCTGCCTGTTTGAAGACCACAATAGCTATCTCTGGATTGGAACTTATGGTGAAGGATTGTACCGACTTGATCCCGACTACAGTTCGGGGCAATTTATTACCGAAAAAGACGGTCTGATCAACAACAATGTACTTTCGATAGCTGCTACAAAAAATCATTTTTGGTTTGCCACCTTGGGTGGGGCATCACGCTACAACTACTCAAAGGGAATAAAGGTACATAGGGCTAATTTTGAAAGCTTCGATGAAAAAAAAGGTCTGGGAAACAATTTCATTTATTGTGTTTATGCTGACACAAAAGGCAGGGTCTGGTTTGCTACCGATGGCACCGGAGTAACTTTGTACCAAAACGATAAATTTTATCATTTTACAACTGATCAAGGCCTTTCCAGTGAAAGGGTTTACACCATTACAGAAGATAAAAAAGGCTTGATTTGGTGTGCAACACATGACAACAAGATCTTTTACTTTGAAGGCAATGGGTTTGTTGAATTAGAGGCATGGAAAGAGAACGCTTATACCATATCGGCCCTGGTAGCCGACACCAACAACAATTTACTGATTGTCCACGAGAACGGAATTGCATTGTACAACCAGCACAATCAAACCATCCAATCCTTTGGTCCGGAATCAGGTATTTATCCCATCAATCCGGAATTTAATTCCGTGGCTGCTTCACAAACGGGAAACATATGGATAGGAACCGAAAGCGGCCTGATCAAGTACAATCCACAACCTGCCAATTACAGGCTACAGCCAAAAGTATTGATCAAAAACGTTTCTATTTTCCTGGAACCAATTAACCCAGCCGAAAGACAAGAGTTTTCCTGGAATGAAAACCATTTTACTTTTGATTATATCGGATTGTGGTACAGGGCACCCGAAAAAGTAAAATACCAGATAATACTTGAAGGATATGACATTGAATGGATCACCACAAACGACTTGTCTTCCACCTATTCAAATCTTCCTCCCGGGAAATACACTTTTAAAATAAGGGCTTCGCAAAACCAGTCTTTTGAAAACAATAATGTGGCAACTTATTCCTTCACCATCAGAGCCCCGTTTTGGTTAAACTGGTGGTTTTATTTGGTCATCATTATCTTGTTTGGAATCCTGATTTATACAATAATCAGGAGAAGGACACAACGTATGAAACGAGCTGAAGAAGTAAAAAAAGAGAAAATTATTTTTCAATTCGAAACGCTCAAGAGTCAGATTAATCCGCATTTCCTGTTCAACAGTTTTAGCACTCTTATCAGCGCCATCGACGAAGATAAAGAAATGGCCATTGAATATGTGGAACGTCTATCGGTTTTTTTTCGGAACATTCTGGAGTTGCGCGACAAAGATTTAATCCTTATGGCTGAGGAACTTGAATTGGTAGAAAACTATGTCTTTCTGCAAAAGAAAAGGTATGGCGAAAACCTGCTTGTTCATATTGATATTGATGAAGAGTCAACAACAACTATGATACCCCCACTTACCCTTCAGCTATTGCTCGAAAATGCAGTAAAACACAATGTAATATCAGGTGCAAATCCATTAACCATTAAAATAAAATCCGACAAAGGTTTTATCCGGGTAAGCAATAAACTGAAAAGAAAACCTTTCGTGGGAGATTCAACGGGATTTGGACTTAAAACCATTCAGCACCGTTATTTGTTGTTTAGTAAACACAAAGTGAAGGTTATGGAAGAAAATGGGTTTTTTATAGTATCACTACCCGTGATCAGGTAATGATAGATACTGTGCTAAACTGTTTGACAGTTGCCCGGTTATTAAAACAGATAAAAACTATTAACAAATGAAAGTTTTAATTATAGAAGACGAGCCAGCTGTGGCTAAAAGATTGGCCAAAATCATTGGAGAACTGGAACCGGGATTCGACATTCTTGGAGTTTTGGATTCTGTTGAGGAAACCGTTAATTGGCTGGAGTCACATTCTCCTCCGGACTTGCTTCTTATGGACATCCAGCTTGCTGATGGCTTGAGTTTCGAGATCTTTGGTCAGGTCAAGGTGGAAACGCCTGTAATTTTTACAACGGCTTTTGATAATTATGCAATCCGTGCTTTTAAAGTTAATAGTGTTGATTATTTACTCAAGCCGGTTAATAAAGATGAATTGAGGAAGGCCATTGATAAATTCAAACTGAAATTTGCTAAAGGTGTGACCAACCCTGGTATTGACTACACAAAACTTTCGGAGGCTATGAAGCAGGATAACCAAAAAAAGCAAGTGCGGTTTTTAGTTAGGTACGGGCAAAAGTTAAAGTCCTTTGAAGTAACAGAAGCAGCCTGTTTTTACACCGATAAGAAAAGTGTTTACTTGCATACCTTTGCCAACGATCGCTACCCCATCGATGAACGATTGGATGCCCTGGAAGAAATGTTGGATCCCTTGAAGTTTTTCAGGGTTAATCGAAGTACCATTATAAATTTCGAGGCCATCGACAATATGTACGCCTATTCCAAATCAAGGGTAAATGTCGAATTGAAAGCTCCACTTGACCTGTCCTTTATTTCCAGTACCGAACGCTCTGGTCCATTCAAAGATTGGTTGAGTGGAAAACTTTGAATATGATCTTAAAGGATTTTTGATTGTATAGCTTTGTTTAACTTCAATCCAAAACTGTTAATCTGTGATCTTTATATTTTCTTCCACCCACCACAGCAATCCTCTCATTGAGTCACTAAATTTCCCTGTTGGGCAAAGTAAACTTTGATTCATCGTAAAATGACATTTAATTTGTATGGATAACATAAAACATTAGTTATGAAAACATGGATTAAAATATTTCTCGGGCTTGCATTTATCGGCATACTTGCTGCTGTGGGCGGGTATATGTTTATTTACAACAAACCTCATCCAAATTATGAAAAAACAAAAGCCGAATATTCAATTTCAGCAAGTGATCTGTTTTATGCTTGCCGCGAAAATCCTGAATCTGCCGGACAGAAATACAATGGAAAAGTACTTGAGGTGAGTGGAACACTTGAAGGAATTGAACAGGTCGACTCGCTTGTAATTGCAGTTTTTGCATTTGAAGAAGGCATGTTTGGTTCAGAGGGTGTGCGCATAACCATGCTTAAAAAGTACAACGAGGCCATGATGAAATTGAGGCTGCCAAAAAAAATCAAACTTAAAGGATTTTGTGCCGGCTACAACGATACCGATGTAGTGCTGGAAAAAGGATCTATAATTAATTAATTTAACTATAAAATCACCGAACATGAAAAATTTCATATTAATATTTTTAATGCTTTTCCTTACAGGAAACCTTGTTGAGGCTCAGAAGTACATCACCAAAAACGGACATATCAGCTTTTTTTCTTCTACTCCTATGGAAGACATAGAGGCACATAACAAACAGGTAAATGCTGCACTGGATAGTAAAACAGGGGATTTTGTTTTTAAGGTGCTGATTAAATCATTTGAATTTGAAAAGGCGCTGATGCAGGAACATTTCAACGAAAACTACATGGAATCACATAAGTTGCCCAATGCAACTTTCCAGGGAAAAGTGAAGAATCTGAAAGAGGTCGATTTTGAAAAGGACGGAGAATATGAGGCCAACATTGCAGGGAGCCTGACCATACATGGTGTATCAAGAGAAGTTAGCCAAAACGGAATGTTTATCGTGAAAAAGGGCGAGATTCAGGGCCTTGCAAGCTTTGACGTTGCACCAGGAGATTATGATATAGATATTCCGGCCGCTGTAGCCGGCAAGATTGCCGAATCATTAGAAGTAAGTGTGGACGTTAAACTGAAACCATTGAAATAACTATTAATTTTTTGTGCAATAAAGAGTCGCCAGGGAAATAGATGAAGTGCTTTTTTAAAAAAAAATATTGCATCTTTGTTACACTCTTACATTAAACATTAATATTTTCTGCAAATGAAAAAAAACATGGGAATCACCGATAGGGTGATCAGAGTATTAGCTGCTATTGTAATTGCTGCACTTTATTTTACAAATATCATCACCGGTGCCCTGGGTATTGTTCTTATGATTGCTGCAATTGTCTTTTTATTAACAAGCCTTGTTAAAGTTTGTCCCGTCTACATGCCTTTTGGAATTAATACTTGCAGGACAAAAGAGAGTAAATAGTTGCGTGGCAAACGCCTAAGGATTTTATTGTAAAGACCTCCAGGGTTTCGAAATCTGAAGAGGTCTTTTTTACCTCTTTTTTCTGTGAAAATCTACTCATATGAAAGCCCATAAAACCGTTGATGAATACATTTCGGCCAATATAACCTGGCAAGATACCCTCAGCAAGTTACGTCAAACCGTACTTTCTACCGGATTGGTTGAAACCCTTAAATGGGGTGCCCCTGTTTATACCATTCGAAGGAAAAAACATTGTTGGCCTTGCTGCTTTTAAATCATATGTAGGCCTGTGGTTTTTCCAGGGGGCATTATTAACAGATAAGTATAAAAAACTTGTTAATGCCCAGGAAGGTAAAACAAAAGCTTTGCGCCAGTGGCGATTTCATTCAGAGGAAGATATGGATATAGCCATCATTCTTGAATATGTTGAAGAGGCCATCCAAAACCAGAAATCGGGCAAGGAAATCAAACCACAAATAAAACCATTCAACATTCCTGGTGAACTACTCAGTGCCTTTAAAGAAGCACCTGAATTAAAAAGATCCTTCAACCAGTTTGGCCTCTCAAAACAAAGAGAGTTTTGTGATTACATTTCAGAAGCGAAAAGGGAGGAAACCAAATTGAAGCGACTCAAAAAGATTATTCCTTTAATTCTTGAGAATAAGGGCTTGTACGATAAGTACAAATAAAAAACGGAAGGCTGTTCGAACAACCTTCCGTTTTATTATTGAATTGAGTTCTTTTAGTATGTCCACAAAATTCCAACATTCACACCCAGGTATGATAAGGGGTCAATATATTGTGTTTCAAGCCCATAGTTGTAGCGTAAATTGAACATCACATTGATGCTGTTGTAGGTTTGTATTGTAACCCCAATTTCGGGTGCAACAGCAAACTTCCATTCTTTATCCGTAAGAGCATACAAACCCATCTCGGTTCGGCGCGCTGTGTAAATGGTACCAATATTAGCTGCAAAGTAAGGCCTTACATAGCTGCCTTCATTTAAATAATAGGCAGCATTAAAATACATGGGTACAGCATTGATATACTTCCACTGTGTACCATTAAGTGTAAGGTTTTCTTTTGAAATAGTAGCCTTATCCTCTTTCTCATAAAATACATTCCAGCCAAGGCTACCACCAAGGGTAACATTATTATCTACAAACCAGCGGCCATCAAGGGCAATACCCCTGAAACTTGCCTTGCTGATATAGTCTTTCGTAGCCCCCATAGGGAAACTCATATTGTAAGTCAACGCCCACATCGATTCAGCCTGTCCAAACAATGTGCTGCTAAACAATCCGAATAAAGCAATGATTAATATTTTTTTCATGATGATTCTATTTTAATATTCCTGAATGAGTTTGTTATTTGATATCTAAATATTGGGACTGCTCGAAAGCCTGGTTAATAGTATAGTCGATACGGCTTATATTTGTTGAGGTACTGCTACCTATCAAGCCGTTGACAGTGCCAATCCAAACTGCATTAATTGTATCAACTTCGGGAGTGATGGTTCCCCCATGCTCTTCGAGGTTTAACATATTCATGATGATTGTTCCTGTAGTGTAGGTGGTAACATACGTTCCGCCACCCCAGTAAGGAGGATAATAACCCCACCAGTAGTCGGTTCCTTTATAGTAAGGCCAATACCATCCCCAATAGTAGGGATACCAAGTCCATACCTGGGTGTTTTTAGTAGCCATTGCAGATATTGTTACAACAACATCCGGATGGTTTTCCGCGGGATTAGGTTCATTAACATAGCCATAATTTACCATGTTTTGGTTTACAAGACCCAAAATTTGATCATCGTAAGCACGACTGATATCTACATTATTCTCATCATCGACTGTGTCAATTAAGTGAACAATTGTATCAGGGACAACGTAAGTTTTAAAAGTCTTAAAATCTGTTGACTCATCATAGATGGTAGCAACAACGTCAAGGTCTGAATACGACACGGAATCACTCGGATAACATGACGCCAGGAACATTCCGGTAAATGCCATGAATACCAGAGTTACTGTTAATTGAATTTTCTTTTCCATTGGATGAATAATTTAATTTCTAAGTATTATGTTAAACTTTTAATTAGGTTCAAATATTTGTTTGATAAAACGAATTAAGCTTTTTTCTATTATTCTGCTTTCCACTTAAATTGATAAAAGACATCACCGCAGGCCCTGTCAATTGTTCGCTGTGCATCCTTGGGGTCTGAGCTGATTTCTCCCACGGCCCTTCCGTACCAAACCAATTGAACGGTTTTTGCGTCAACAATATCAACCAGAAGAGTACCGGTTGAAATAGTCGTGGTTGATGGCCTTGTAGATGCCCAGCCATACGAACCGTTTGTGTAAGTGTACGGGTTACCCGAGTAATATTGATTTCCATAATGAAGATTGTAGGACGGGTTGCTGTACATATAGGGCGCACTCACACCAATATATGCTCCACCGCCGCCCTGGCGGGTTGCCTCATCAACCCTTACGTAGTAAGAAACAAGGAAATCAGGATTCTCAGCAGAATAACGATAGCCCAAATTCTCAAGTTGTAGGTCAATGCCAGCCTCAATACGCTTTTGTCTTTTAAGAGGTACGAGAGGCACCAGCGTCACTGTATCAAAGGGTTGTGGTATGAAATTATAGGTTTTATATTTGGAGAAATCATTTTCCTTGTCATAATCCGACACCACCTTAAAGGAGGAGCTGCATGAGGATAAAACAAAAAGTATAATCACGACGATGAAAAATGGTGTGTATTTATTTGCCATTATTTCTGTTTTGTTTGAAAATCAGATCATTTCCAATGATCTTTGTAGTTGAGCCGACAAAAGTATGCATTTTATTAAAAAGGATTCCAAATAATCAGCAATAAACAGTTAAAAAGCATAGCCCAGTGATATTCCAAAGCGTACATTGGTAAAGTTAAATGAATATTTTGCTTCCCTGGATCCGCTTTTCTCTATATTGACTTCGTGATCAAATCCAAAGCGGTCAACAACCTCCTGTAACTTACCCTCCAGTGTAGTTAGAAATTCCTCTGAAACATTGTTGTCAAACTCATATTTCATGTTTATCCATGATCTCCTTGGGCCAATGATGATAAAATCAACGATGAACCGTTCTTTAATTAACAATTGGTATCCCAGCATGAATCCAATTCCAAATTCATTTAATGTGGCATTTGCACCGATATTATTTACAACTTCTTTGTCAGGATAATTAGGATAATAAATAAAATTAACCGCGGTACTATAATTTACGTACCGCATGTACAAGCTTACATAAAATCCATTTGGGCTTTGATTTTCGCAACTTTTAAGATAATACCTGGTTTCAGGAGTTATCGAAAAACCATTTATTCCGGTTTGAGTCATTGTGATGCTCGTCGAATCAAGGCCAAACAGAGTCGGGGTATCGCCTTTGTATTTATACCCGGCATTCAAACCTACTGTCCACCTTGGTTTGATACTTCTTTCGTATGAAACTGAAATATTACTAAAAGCTGCGGCAATGACACCAATTTTCACCACATTTTTATAATCGTAATCCCAGGTGCTCTTTTGGGATTTGGTGGTATCCTGTTGTGCCCAGTTACACGTCGAAAAAATTAATAACATTAAGGCTGTAAAAAGTAGTGATTTCATCATATGATTAATCTTTTATTTGTTCAAAGGTAGTAACCTTTCTATATTCATTTAATGCTGATTTCCAAAATTAAAACTTAAAATTTTAAATACCTTTGTTAGGTTTCAAAATCTATTTATTATGATAAAGATACAATATTACTATCAATTTGCCTTGTTGTTCATGGCGATTATAGCCTTAGTTTCCTGTGGCCAAAAAAACAGCAATCAAACCGAGAAAAACACACGAGAAGGGCAATACCTGGTTATCAGCCCCGAAGAATACCATGATTTATTGCTTACTAAGGGAGAGCTTGTTTATGTACCGGTTTATTCAGAAATATTTGGTTCCAGTAAGGATAGCAAAATCCAGTTATCGGCAACTTTAAGTGTGCGGAATATTTCGATGGATAGCGAAATCATTGTTAGCAAAGTTGATTTTTACGATACCCACGGGATATTAATTCGCCATTATTTAAATAACCGGATTGTTCTAAAGCCACTCGAAACCGTGAGCTACCTGGTTGAATATCAAGATTCACACGGTGGCGACGGGGCCAACTTCATTGTCGAATGGGCGTCGGAAGAGGAAATTGCAGAACCCATCATCGAAGCGGTGATGATAGGCGCATCATCGGCTTTGGGCATCTCATTTACAAGCCAGGGTAAAGTAATTAAATACCTGAACGAATAAATTAAATTAACTATACGCAATTAGCTTTTGGCTAATTAAAGCGCGCCATAATTATAGTTTTTTTTCTCCTCCTTGTAGTATACATTTTTGTTTTTAAACAGGTTGAAGCACAATGAAAAGTAAAATACGTTTGCGTTCAGATTTTCATAAGGCTTATACTGCTCTCCATTTTTAGTTTCAGTGTAATCTTTATTATGGAAGTTGTTGAGGTAATATTTAAATTTAAGGTTTAATCCATAAGGAAATTGAACCCCTACCAAAACCGTGTGATAAACTGAAGTAACCCTATTACTGAACCAAACGGTGAATTTATTTTTAACTTCGTTTTTAAAGGTCTTTTCCTTATAAACAAAGGGGAATTCAACTTCATAACCCCCATAGAAGAAAAGTTTATCCACATTACCAACCTTTATACCTATGGGAATACCAAGGTTGTAGTTCCTAAACTTTTTCTTAACAACATCACCTGTTTCGAGATCGGTGTAGCCGTCGTATATAAAACCAACATTACGAACACCAATACCCGAATATAAACCAAAATATTCAGAAGGATCGTAGTTTATCATCGATTGAATATTAAAAACCGGGGCCCAGCGCATGGTGCTGCTTTTTTCGGTGCCATTGTCTTCAATTGAAGCCCAGGAAAAAATCATTTCCATCCCGGTGGTAGAATAAAATTTATTGGTCTGAGCCTTGAGTAATGGCATTGCCAGAAAAAGAAAAATTGCTAAAATGGTAATTCGTGATTTCATAATTATGTGTTTCTATTTTATTATTATTTCGATTTCAAAAATCCGTCTTCATTAGCTTTGGTTTAGACGGATAAAGGAACTAAATTGTTACTATTTTGACACACTATCTTCATATGCAAAAATATGGAAAAAAGACTATCATTTATAAAAACATATTTTTTTATTCTTCAAAATTTGTCAGGAAGAAAGACAAGAAGGCAAAGAATAAATCAAAATTGTGTCAATCATTTTTTTAATTGATTAAATAGGTTTTTATTTGTAGATAGAAACAATTCGATTTTATGATAAACAAACTAAACAAGCCTTTTTCCCTTCTGATTATTGCCTTTGTTTATGCCATTGCCTTTGTTGCTGTTTATTTCGTCTTTCCTTACCTGCCTGCCGGAAATTCATTTGTGCAAGTGTTATTTGCCGATGTTGTCGCTACTTTGGTGGTGTTTTTCTTTAGTGTTCTGTTAAAAAACTCAAGTGTTTACGATCCCTACTGGAGCGTGGTTCCACCAGTCATTGCAGTGCATCTGTTTCTGACACATCCTGATGGATTGCTATTTCGACAGGCGATTGTAATGGTTTTGGTTTTCTTTTGGGGAATTCGTTTGACTGCAAACTGGGCACGAGGGTGGCCTGGCATGCATCATCAGGATTGGCGTTACACCAACATTGCAAACAAAACTGGGGTTTTTTACTGGCCGGTAAGTTTTTTAGGCATCCACCTGATGCCAACACTTATCGTATTTTTGGGTTGCATACCCCTTTGGTACAGCATATCTTCGCCACATGAATTCAATGTGATTGATATACTCGCCATTGTACTAACCTTAGCGGCTGTTATTTTTGAGTGGACAGCAGACGAACAATTGCGTAATTTCCTGAAGCTTTCCAAATCCGGGCAACATATGGAAAAAGGCTTGTGGGCACTTACCCGGCACCCTAATTATTTGGGAGAAATCAGTTTTTGGATTGGAATGTTTTTGTTTGGACTGGCTGCATCCGGGCAAGAGACAGCATGGACCGGGATTGGTACCCTGATGATGATCGTATTATTCGCCTTTATTAGTATACCAATGATGGATAAAAGAAATCGCCATCGAAGAACACATTATGCAGAATACATGAAAAGGGTCCCTGCTTTACGGATTAAATGGCCATCAAAAAACGTTAACAAAAAATGAAAAACAGTTATTTCAACCGAATAAAGTATACTGTCTTAATGACTCTTGTTGCAGGACTATTTCTGAACTTTTCTGCACAATCAGATTATGATTGGGAATTGAAAAAAGATAAAGACGGAATAAAAGTTTATACCCGCAAACATGAAACTTCCTCTTTTAAGGAATTTAAGCTGGTTGCTGAAATTGAAGCCCCTAACATTTCGGTTATACCTGCAGTACTGCTGGATATAGACAAATATACCGAATGGATGCCGGATACTGAAGACGCTGAAGTGATTAAAAAAATCGACGACGGCCATTTAATTTACTATACACAGAGTGGCGCACCCTGGCCGGTGAGTGACCGTGACGGGATTTACGAGCAAAAAGCAACTTTTTTTAAAGAGGAAAAAAAAGTGATCATCGAAGTAAGTTGCTTTGATGAATACGATTACCCAACCAGGAAAGGAGTTGTCAGGATGACCGAAGGTTCAGGACACTGGGATATTTCGGAAATAGAGATGGGTAAATTCAAAGTGATTTATCAGTACCTGGCTAATCCAGGGGGAAGTATTCCTGCATGGCTTGCTAATTCTTCGGTAGTAAACATACCGTACAGGGTGACCGTAAACCTTAAGGAAATGGTAGCAAAAGGCGGGCATGATGATGTAGAACTTGATTTTATAGACTAGGTGTTCATCCAATTCTGTTGAGAATATTCATGATGTTTTTCATAAACCAGGTTTGAAAACTTATTATTGATAATGTCGCACGGACGATTTGACAATCCGGTGGTAGCAGCACTCGCCGGCATAAAAGATTTCTTCAGGAAACAAAAGTTAACTAATCGGCTAAAGGATACAGATCTGGCAGATGGAAAAACGATTTTAATAACCGGGGCCAATTCTGGTTTGGGTTTCGGCCTTGCAGTTGATTTTGCTAAAAGGGGTGGCCGGGTAATTATGGCCTGCCGGCGCCAGATTCCTGAATCAGGCGAAAAGGTAAAAAAGCTATCCGGTTCAGATTTTGTGGAGATGCGACATCTTGACCTGAGTAAACTCGACAGCATTCATGCCTTTTGTGATGGGTTGGCTAAGGATAATGTCAAGCCCGACATTACTATTTTGAATGCTGGTGTTGCCCTGGCAAAAGCCAGAAAAACTGACTCCGGACAGGAGGAAATGTTTTTTGTGAATTACTTGAGTAACGTAATTCTCACCCGGTTGATGTTCTACAAAGGACTTGTTCCTCTGAAAAATTACTCAGCACTTCCACGAATCATATTTATTTCATCCGATTCACACCAGGGTTCTTCGTTTATCGACTACGATGAATTTGGAAAATATATTGATTACGGAACATCCAAAGGAATTTCAAACTACAGCTATTTCAAGCTGTTGCTAAACACTTACGCGGTGGAACTTTCGCGAAGGCTAAACAACGGTGAATTTAAAGCTGGAGTGAATGTAATATGCCCCGGACCGGTGAGCAGCAATATCATTAAGGAAGCTCCTTTACCTCTTCGAATGGTTTTAAAAGGCATTTTTAGCATAATTTTTAAATCACCCGCCGAGGCTGCAAAAGCGGTCGTCTATATGTCTTTATCTGATGATTACGAAAGCAAGACAGAGGAATACCTTCACATGTTTAACCCAAAAAAAATGGATGAAAAAGTATACATTCCCGAAGAAGGAGAAAAACTTTGGAATGAATCGATGGCATTGTGGCACAGCATAGACAACAAGGCTGTACAAAGCAAAAAAGCCGGCAATGTTTCTTCACCTAAAAACATTGTTGGGAAGAAAGAAAATATTGATTCACGATAGAAGGAACACATTTCCAGAAAAGTGCCTAAAATCGCTTCAAGTTATATATTTCAATATCTTTGCATTTAAGAAAAATTAACACCTTTGTTATATTAACTCAAAACACTAGTTACAATGAAAAAATTTACTTACCAATTTCTCCACAACAAACCTATGTTGACCATCTTACTGGTTGTCCTGGTAGGTTTAACGGTAACCCAAAGCACCGTGGCCCAAGAATTTGCAATCGACTTCGGAAGAGCCAATCCGGAAGTTGTTGTTGCTGAAGATGGCCTTCAAAAGCTTGGGCTCAATTTTTCCTATAATGGATTAAATGCTTTTGAAGTTGAAACCGAACGAGGCCACTTCAACGAAATTCTGATTCCGGGAGCCTACACAACAGGTGAACTTGGAATGCCAAAATTACCCGCATCCAAAAAGCTTATTGAGATTCCATTCGGAGCTGAAGTATCAATTAAAGTGACCTATTTTACGGTCTCCGAATACCAGCTATCAGATTATGGAATTGCACAGCCGATTATGCCTGTTCAACCATCCATGAGGAAAGATCAGGATGCCTCAGAAGTACCTTTTGAGTTTAATCAGGAAATTTATCAGAAAGATTTCTTTATTGAGCCTGAACTTGCTTCTGTGGAAATTTTGGGTGTTATGAGGGGGTATCGTATTGCACGTGTAACGGTAGCGCCTGTAAGTTACAATCCTGCCAAAGGAATTATTCGGGTTTACAATGACGTTGAATTGGAAATTTCTTTTTCAAATGTTGATGAAGCCTTATCAAAATATATCAAAGAATCCACATATTCACCCTATTTTAAGGTTGTTCAAAATAGCTTACTCAATTCATTTGACGGAATCGGTTATCCCAACAATCCCGACCTGACAAAATATCCCATAAAGTACCTGATTGTTGCCGACAGGATGTTCGAAGATGATCTTCAATCCTTCATCGAATGGAAAACAATGAAGGGTTTTGAAGTAATCATTGCTTACACCGATGAAATTGGAAACAGCTATTCGGCCATTCAAACCTGGATTCACGATCAGTACAACCAGGGCACCCCATCCGATCCTGCTCCAAGTTTTTTCCTTTTGGTTGGCGATACGCCACAGATTCCTGCCACTACAGGATCGTCTACGAACAAGATGACCGACCTATATTATGCAAGTGTAGATGGCGATGATTTTCCTGAAATGTATTATGGGAGATTTTCTGCTACCAATTCCACGCAATTGCTTACCCAAATTGCAAAGACAATGTACTATGAAAAATATGAATTTGAAGATCCAACTTATCTTAACGATGTGACCTTGATCGCAGGGGCAGATGGAACCTGGAATCCACGGGTGGGTCAGCCAACAGTTTTATACGGAACCGAAAATTATTTTAATGCTTCCTACGGATTTACAGATGTAAATTCATACCTGACCAGCCCCTATACAGGCTGCTATGATCCTGAGAAAATTGCAGTAAGTTTGATAAACTATACCGCACACTGTGGCGAGACATCATGGTCAACACCTAATTTGACACAAGGCATGGTGAATGGTTTTTCTAACAGTGGCAAATACCCGATTGCTATTGGAAACTGCTGTCTGGCAGCCGATTTTGGATATGGTGAATGCATAGGTGAAACATGGCAGCGTGGTGTAAATAAAGGTTCAGTTGCCTACATTGGTTCATCGCCTAGTAGCTATTGGTTCGAGGACTTCTACTGGTCTGTAGGCGCCTTCCCAATCCAGGGCAACAACAACGGATACGTTCCGACTTATGAAGAAACTACATGGGGTGTCTACGACGGGCCTTTTGTAAGTGATTATGTTACAACCGGGGCAACTGTTTTTATTGGTAACCTTGCTGTTACCGAGGTTCACATCCAGGGATATCCAAGCCACTCCAGCCCTACCTATTACTGGCAGGCGTATAATGTGCTTGGTGATCCTTCATTGGTTCCCTACTTTTCTGAAGGAGAAGAAAATACAGTTTCTCATATGGCAATTTTACCCATCGGACTGGAGTATTACGAAGTAACAGCCGAACCGGGATCTTATGTAGGTATATCAAAGGATGGTGTCCTTCATGGATCAGCTTTGGTTGATGAAACCGGAGTAGTTGAAGTTCCCATAGAACCTATACTTTCATCGGGAATGGTGGACATTGTTGTTACAAAACCACAGCGTATTCCTTACATGATGCAAGTTCCTGCAGCAGCCCTCGAAGGACCTTATGTTGTCCTCGACAATTTTACCATCAGTGATCCAAACGGAAATAATAATGACCTTGCCGATTATGATGAAGATATCAGCCTGAATGTTACACTGAAAAATGTAGGTGCTGACCCATCTGCAGATGTAACTGCAACGGTTACCGGAACTGACCAGTACGTGACACTTACCGGCTCGGCATCACAAAGCTTTGGATCAATCATCAATGGCGAGACTTCTACTGTTGATGATGCTTTCAGTTTCTCGATTGCCGAATATGTGCCCGATCAGCACAAAGCTCAATTTATTCTTGAAATTACAGATGGTAGTGATACCTGGACCTCCAACCTTTTTATTACTGTTCAGGCCCCGGTTATGGATATTTCAGAGGATTTTATTGTTGACGATTCACAATCAGGAAATAATAACGGAATACTCGATCCGGGAGAAACAGCACTTTTAAAGTTAAACGTTAGTAATATTGGAAGCAGTTACGTTGAAGATATTTTAATCGATGTTGCATCAAATGATCCTCTTCTTACCATCAATACGGCTGAAATTAATGTTGCAGGTCTTGATGCAGGAGCCTCCGAATTAATCTCCATTGAGGTATCTGCTGATGCATCCTCTCCAATTGGATATCCTGTTAATATTGACCTTTCATCGGCGGCAGGGCCTTCGGGGCTATACACTGCTGAGCAAATGATAACTGCAGTAATCGGATTGATTCCAGAGTATCTCATGTCCAACGAAACAGTAACTACCTGTGTTGGTTTATTCTATGATTCAGGTGGCCCTGGCGGACAATATGGAGATAATGAAAATTTTACCTTGACATTCCTGCCGGGTTCTGCCGAGGATATGATCAAAGTAGATTTCCTGTCGTTTGATGTTGAATCGGGTTATGATTATTTACATATTTACAATGGAGCCAGTTCCTCATCACCCGAAGTAGATGGAAGTCCGTTTAGTGGCACTACAAACCCAGGGACATTTATTGGATTGAATGTGGATGGCGCATTAACATTTAAGTTCACATCCGATGGTTCTTTAACAAAAGACGGATGGGAAGCCGAGGTTAGCTGTTACAATATCTCCGGTTTACCGGAATGTGCGTCTGACCCAAATCCTGAAGACAATGCCCAGGATGTGTCATTGAGTTCAGCATTGTCATGGAGTTCATACGATGCTGTAGAATTTGATGTTTATTTTGATGTTTTACCAGAACCTGTCTTTGTTGAAACAGTATTCCAAACATCCTACTCACCTGAATTAATACCCAATACTACCTATTATTGGAAGATCGTTCCCAGAAACGCCAATGGCCAGGCAGAAGATTGCCCGGTTTGGTCGTTTACAACCAGTGGACCGGAATATTTGATGTCAAACAGCACAGTTACGGTTACCAACGGTGTTTTCTACGATTCTGGTGGAGCGGATGGTGAGTATAGCGATAATGAAAATTATGTAATGACCTTCGAACCGGCAATATTCGGACAGGCGCTTGAGTTTAATTTTAATGCATATGAAACTGAAGCAACCTACGATTATTTATATGTACACGATGGCCCGGATGTGAACTCACCTGAAATTGCAGGCAGCCCCTTCAACGGAACAACAGGACCGGGGACTTTCGCTTCTACACATCCAAGCGGAGCTGTTACATTCCATTTTACTTCAGATGGATCGGTTACAAAACTTGGGTGGGCAGCCACTTTTGCTTCTATGGGAGAACTTTCTTGTACTACAACCTCCACTCCTGAACAAATATGTCAGGGATCCTCTGCCATGCTTCTGGTAACAGTTTCAGGCGGTACTGGTAACTATACCTGTGAATGGTCTCCGGCAGAAACACTGAGTGATCCTAACATTATGAACCCGATTGCTACTCCGGATATTACCACAACCTATACAGTAACCATCGATGATGGTGATAATACTGTATCAGAAGATTATACCCTCGTGGTTTTACCCACGCCGCAGGTCGATCTGGGTGACGACATTAGTGTTTGTGCATATCAGACAGTGGTTCTGGATGCCACAACACCTGGTGCTGTAAGCTACTACTGGACTCCCGGTGGATATACAACGGCAACTATAGAGGTGGATTCAACGGGCGTGGGATTGGGTTCTGTAACATACACAGTGCTTGTTTCAAATACCGATGAATGCGATGGAGAAGATGAGATTATGATCACATTTGACGATTGTACCGGAGTCAGTGAAGTTTCGGAGGGGTTCAACCTATTCGTCTTTCCAAATCCGGCATCAACGGTTCTGAACATTAATATTTCCGGGACTTCAGCATCAGTTGAATATCTGTTGTTGAATTACCAGGGCCGCGAAGTTTACAGTAAAAAGATAGGCCAACTTAATGGGCTTGTATCTCATCAACTTGAACTTGGCGATTACGCAGCAGGCATTTATTATTTGCGTTTAAAAACAAACGATGAAGTGATTATCAGGAAAATCGTTATCCGATAAACGCCTTTATTATACTTATAATCTTGACCCGGATCATCTGTTAATGATCCGGGTTTTTTCTTTCTATTTGGCTATAATACTTTTCGATAATGTATAGGACTTCTCAAAGATACTGCAAAATAGAAAAAAACACACCACATACATCCTCAAAAGCCTCTCCCACCCAAAAACTTATGTTGGGATGACCGAAAATATGAATGCCCGGTTGAAGGAACATAATTCCAGGAAAATGAAATCCACAAAAGCATTTGTGCCATACACTATTCTCCATTCTGAAAGCTTCAATTCAAGAGTGGAAGCCAGGAAGCGGGAGAAGTTTCTCAAAAGTGGTGCAGGAAGAGAATGGATCAATCGAACTTTCTTTACCGAAAAAGATTAATTTTGCTCGCTCATTGGCCCCATAGTTCAATGGATAGAATGTCAGATTCCGGTTCTGATGATCTGGGTTCGAATCCCGGTGGGGTCACAACAATAAATTGTAAAACCTTGTATAATAATTCAATACAAGGTTTTATTTTTTTATGTACACATAAACACACACATTTATTGTTTTTTTACCCCCCAATTATTAATTAATTAACTGTTTTTTAGTATTTAATTATTTGACTTTTTTTTTAATATTTAATTAATTGACTTTTTTCTAATACTTAATTAATTTGGAAAATCCAACCAAATTGACCACCCCATTCCGGGGTAAACTGACCACCCATTCCTGTCGTAATTGACCACCCTATTCCAGGGTAAACTGACCATCCCATTCCAGAGCAAACTGACCACCTAAAGAAGAACTTAATTTCATGCTGCTGAAGCTGTAATTTCACGCATTTGTTTCAAAAATGCATGAATTATGGCCAATAGATTAACAGACATGAGTAAAGTTAGAAAAGTAATTGAACTACATTGTAAAGAGAAGAGTAAAGTCTTCATAAGTAAATATTTATCACTTTCAAGAAATACTGTAAAGAAGTACATTGCTCTGTACCAATTGCTGGGCATGACAATAGAGGACATAGATATGAAGAGTGATGCGGAGTTGGAAGACATGTTCAGCAATAATAGATCACAACATCCTACCCCTAAAATAAAAGCTATTTATGATTTCTTTCCTTACATGGAAAAAGAACTAAAAAAGACAGGTATTACACGGCAACATATGTGGCAGGAATATTACAAAAAACACCCCGATGGATTAAAATACAGTCGTTTTTGTGAGTATTACAACCGTTGGGGAAAGAAGGTAAACCCTGTAATGCACATGAACCACAAAGCTGGTGATAAGATGTTTGTTGACTATGCAGGAAAAACCCTGGAATTAACTGATAAGGAAACAGGAGAAGTAATTGAAGTTCAATTCTTCGTTGCTATACTTGGTGCCAGTCAATATACCTATGCTGAAGCTACCTTAAGCCAAAAGAAGGAAGATTTCATTGCATCGGTTGAAAATGCACTGCATTATTTCAGTGGTGTACCGGCAGCCATAGTTCCCGATAATCTAAGATCAGCAGTTACTAAAAGTAACCGATACGAGCCTACCATAAATGAGATCTTTCTTGACTTTGCGGAACATTATGGAACAACTATACTCCCAGCCAGAGCATATAAGCCCAGGGATAAATCATTGGCAGAAGGAGCTGTTAAGATACTTTACCAAAGAATCTATCCAGTACTAAGAAAGAAGACCTTTAACAAGCTAAATCAAATAAACCGGGCCATATGGAAAGAGCTCGAGATTCACAACAAAAAAAAACTTACCGGAAGGCCAACTTCACGGTATGAACTATATAGGGAAATAGACCAGAAAGAACTATCTGCTCTTCCAATTCAACGCTATGAGATTAAACAATTGGCTTTTGCTACGGTGATGCAGAATGGGCACGTGCTTTTAAGCAAAGACAAGCATTATTACAGTGTTCCTTATCAATACATCCGAAAGAAAGTTAAAATAATGTTTACCAAAAATACAGTAGAAATGTACTACAAATATAACCGTATTGCTTTTCATCAAAGAGATACAAGGGCGTACAATTACACAACGGTTAAAGAACATCTGGCAAGCACACACCAGTTTATAACGGAATGGACACCACAACGGTTCATTGATTGGGGTGCTTCTGTTGATGAAAGCGTAAAGCTATTTATCATGCATTTGCTTGAGAAAAAACAACACCCCGAACAATCCTACAAAAGTTGCATGGGTGTTTTGTCCTACATTAAAAAAGTCGGGAAAGAAAGGCTGATTAACGCATGCAAACGGGCATTGGATTATAACATCTACAATTACAAAATTATTCAGAGAATACTGGAAAATGGTTACGACACATTAGATAGCGACAGGGAAGAAAAGAGTGAAATTCCTGAGCATCACAATATCAGAGGGAAACAATATTACAAATAACATAAAAGGATAGAAATATGAATGAGATCACACTTACTAAAATGAAGCAGATGAAACTCCATGGCATGCATGGAACATTTAAAACCGCAATCGAAACCGGAAAGACAGATGATTATACTTTGGACCAGTTTGTTTCCATGATTGTTGAGGCGGAATGGGACGATAGAAATACCAGGAGAATTGAACGGGCGATTAAGAATGCAAAATTCCATTACAAATCATCCATTGAGCAAGTTATTTATGATGAAAGCAGGAATATTGATAAAAATAAATTGCTTCGGCTGGCTGAATGTGGATTCATTGAGAATAGTGAAAATGTTTTGATTACAGGAAGTACAGGTGCTGGCAAAAGCTACATTGCCACTGCTCTGGGATACCAAGCCTGTATTGAAGGACACAGGGTAATGTATTTAAATACTACAAAGTTATTTTCAAAACTGAAAATGGCTAAAGCAGATGGATCTTATTTAAAAGAACTTGCTAAAACGGAAAGGCAACATCTGATCATCCTGGATGACTTTGGCCTTCAGCCATTGGATAATCAAAACAGGATTGCCTTACTCGAAATAATCGAAGACAGACATAACAAAGGTTCAATGATTATAACATCACAAATTCCTGTTCAGGGCTGGTATGAGATTATTGGTGAGAAAACTATTGCTGATGCTATCTTAGATCGCTTAATCCATCAGTCTCATCGGGTTGAACTAACTGGTGAGTCCATGAGAAGAAAAAGAAAAATAATAAATCAGGAAAATGAGTAATTTTGATGTTTAACTAGCAAAATGAAATCGTTCTTTTTTTGGTGAAAATTTGTAGTGGTCAATTTAAGCAGGAATAAGTGGTCAGTTTAAATTGGAATAGGGTGGTCAGTTTAACAGGAATTTGCAACAACGGGCCAAAACCATATTAGGAACAAATGAGTTTACAGCCCTTTACGACAAAGGTTATCACACAGGGAGTGAATTTGATATGGCCGAAAAACTGGGTGTTGAAGTGATGGTGGCTATTCCTGCAAAGTCAGGATCATCACAGGCACCCGACCCTGATTATAACCTGGTAAACTTTGTTTACGATGAGCAAACCGATTGCTATACATGTCCTCAAGGACATACTATGACAACTAATGGAACCTGGCACAAATCAAGGAGCGGTAGCATGTTCCAACAATACAAAACACGCAAGTGCAAACACTGCCCGGTACGACCAAAATGCGCTAAGTCAGCAGAAAACGGTAAAGTTATACAACGTTGTAAATATGCACAAAACATTGAAGACAACAAGACCAGGATAGAAAATAACCCAACAGCTTATAAAAAACGGCAGGCCATAGTAGAACATCCTTATGGAACTATCAAACGACAATGGGGGTTCAGCTACATCATAACAAAAAAGCACAAGCTGCGGGCCAGTGCCGATGTGGGGCTGATGTTTGTTGCGTATAATTTTCGGAGGTTAATCAGTATTTTAGGAGAAAATGAACTGGAGAACTACCTCAAAGAGATGGTTTTATTATTTGCTTGCAAAATACGTCAAATAGGAAGTCAAATAAGGCTTTTTGGCCTTCGTAAAAATTTTGGTGAAATTATGGAGGCTGCTTTTTCGCATCCCCCAGAAAGGCTTATTTTTGGTCTGCAAATAAAGAAATTAAATGGTTTTTAGAAGAACTGACGTTGTATGCCATTTAAATTATCATAATTATACGAGGAGATGACATTTTGCGTAAATGTTTTAAATGAGAAAGCTTAAATTTACTTATGTTTTTGGATTACTAACCTTTTAATAAATATATTATGAAAACAAAACTTACGCTTCTGATAGCTTTATTAGGATTAATTATTCTAGGATGTCAAACAAAAAACCAGGAACCTGTTTCAACAGATAGCTCCTTCGAAGAAATACTCTCAAAATATAATACTGATATTCCAGAGGGAATATTAACACCTGATAGGGTTGAAACCAGGATAGGTACATTAGATTTTTTTGATGGTCTTCCAACAGAAGAAACAGCAAAAAAACTATATGATTATCTTGATTTTATGAGAGGTGTGGAAACCTTTCTAAGTGGTATGCCGGCTGCATCGCTTGAAGGGCTTAGATTGGGAATGACCGAGATAGGAGCAAAAAAATCCAACGAAGTTATTATATTCGATGATGTAATGGATTCTAATCCAATTTTTCTAACAGGAAATACAAGCACAGTTTATGTTAGTTCTTTTTTAGATTTAGAAAAAGATGGTCCCACAGTAGTTGAAGTACCTGCAGGAAGTGGACCTGGTACTGTAAACGATGCATTTTTCAGGTTTGTAATAGATATGGGCCCTCCAGGACCAGATAAAGGAAATGGTGGAAAATATTTGATTCTGCCACATGATTATCAAGGGGATATTCCTGATGGTTTTTTCACAGTAAAATCACCTTCCAGGATGAATTGGGTGATTCTTAGAGGATTTTTAGTAGATGCTAAACCAGATGCTGCTTCAAAAATGTACCGCGAAGGATTTAAAGTATACCCTCTCAAAGATGTTGATAATCCACCTGAAATGGTTTTTACTAATGGTTCTGGTAAAAGTTTTAATACAGTTCATGCGAACAATGCTAAATTTTACCATGAATTAAATGATGTTATTCAACGAGAACCAGTATCATTAATTGACCCTGAATTAAGAGGCTTATTCGCCAGTATTGGAATACAGAAAGGACAACCATTTAAACCAGATGACCGATTAAAGAAAATACTAGAGGACGCAGCGAAGGTTGGAAATGCAACCTCAAGAGTCATATCTTTTGATTCAAGAGAAAATGATGCGTTGATCTATGAAGACAGAAAATGGGAATCAGGTTTCATTGGGGGGGATTATCGTTGGTTAAAAGATGATGGAAATGGAGGAAGATATCTTGATGCAAGAACAAGGTTCTTCTATGTTGCAACAGTGAATACCCCTGCAATGGTATGGAAATTAATTGGTAAAGGATCGAAATATGCTTTAGGAGTTCGTGATAGAGATGGCAACTATCTCGATGGAATTAAAAACTACACGTTAAACCTTCCTGCCAATATTCCCGCCGAAGCATTTTGGTCAGTTGTTGTATATGATCCACAAACCAGGTCGGAATTGCAAACAGGACAACCTTTGCCTAGTATTAATAGTCAGAGAACTCCTTTAACGTATAATGCTGATGGCTCTGTAGATCTTTATTTTGGCCCAGAAGCACCCGAAGGCAAGGAGAATAACTGGATTCAAACAGTGGCGGATAAAGGTTGGTTTTGTTTGTTGAGATTATATAGTCCTACAGAACCTTGGTACGACCAGACATGGAAACCAGGCGATATTCTATTAATGGAATAAACGGCATACAACATTTTGTATAAGTAATGGCAGTTAAAGTGTTTAACTTCAACTCTTGTATTCCGCTCAAAATGTTTCACGGTTGGACAAGTAAATGCCTCGTAATCTGCCACTAATCATACAATTTACCATTGTGCACAAGCTTAAAAAATGAAACTCCTTGACAAAATAATTGGAAAAAGAATAACTAAAATACAAAGAATAGATACTGAAATCGATTATGAATTTTATGCTCCAAAATGGTAAATGCCGATGTATTATTGAAGCGTCAGAAAGAGTGAAGCGAATTTTTGGCGCAATTCAATTAACAATCGGTATTAAAGTTAAAATCAGATTATAATGAACATAGAATTTTCGGCTACAAATGCCATTGATTTTTTTCAAACTTTTGCTGAATTGCTCGGTGCAGAAGTTGAAGGGAATACATTCTCATTACCCAGGCACATCGGTAATGGCAAAGGATCTTTCTTTGAAATTGAAGATGGCTTATCCTTCTTTATTTATGACTTACAACTTAATACTACTTCAACACTCAAAAGGAAAGGTATAAGTGAAAGTAAATACTTTCCGATAATTTGCTGGTTCTCCTATGAAAAAGTGGAACAGATAAGCGGTGGCGAAAAAAAACTAATAAGCAAAGATAGTCCGTATGGTATTTTTTTGGCTTCACCAAAGATTGATTTCAGTTACCTGATTCCTGCCAAAATTCGAATAATTGTCTTTACCATTACGATTACACCTGGTTGGCTTCGAAAAAACATAAGCAATAAGAGCAATTCTAAACTTCTGAAGCTAATTGAATCGAATAAACTATTTGCCATTTATGAAGAAATATCTTTTAATATGGGTCGGTATCTTGAAAAACTTAAGAAACTGGAACTCGAGGATATGGTTTCTTTAATACATCTCAGAAGTGATGTATTGAATTTTCTTGCCTTATTTATATCGTCTGTTGAGAAAAGAACAAATACAACCACGGCTTCTACTATTAATCATTTTGATATTCACAAACTCTTTGATGTGAGAAAAATACTCACCACTGAATACTCAAGCCATCATGAAATAAAAACACTCGCCTCCAATACTGCTATGAGTGTAAGAAAATTACAAAAGCTCTTTAAAGGTGTTTTTGGGATTACTATTTATCAGTATGCCTTAAGGGTTAAAATTGAAGAGGCAAAAAGAATGATAGAGACCAAACAATTTTCCATTTCAGAAGTAGGTTATAACATAGGCTATTCAAATCTAAGTCATTTTACTGCTGCTTTTAAAAAGCAAGTTGGGATAAATCCAAAACAATACTTCCTTAATTTAAGATAATTCACTTTTCGGGTATTTATGTGCAATTACTGGTTATTTTAACCTTTAACCTCGCCATATCTTTGCCTCATAATCAAATCTCAAAAAGATTTAATCAGATTATTTGGACAAAAAAATATGGTATTCATTTAAAAATCCGACAAAATGAAAAATGTAAAAGAGAAAAAACTGAGGATAACAATTATTGTTTTTAGTCCATCAGGAAATACCCTGACTGCGGCTAAATTATTTGAGCAGAGCTTTTTAAAAAGGAATGCACAAGTACAACTTATAAACTTTACAGCCAGAAAAGAAATAGCTGATCAAAAAAGTATAGCAAAGTATTTGAATGACATTGTCAATCCCCATGATGTTCTTTGCATTGGAGGACCTGTTTATGCTGGACACCTGCAAGAAAATGTAAAAAATATTATAAAAGCCCTCCCATTGCCAGATGATAAGTGGGGCCCGATGGTGGTTCCCTTTATATCCTATGGAGGAGTGCATAGCAGTATTGCTTTAAAAGAAGCTGGGGGTCTGTTGAGAAAAAGAAACCGAAAAAATATTTCAGGTGTAAAAATTGCAGCCTCTCATTCTCTTACAAAAAAATTTGAATTTAGTATAAATGAGAACAAACCCGGCGAAGAGGAAATCCAGGTAATTGATTCTCTGGCTGACAGGGTAGTTGAAGCTGTCGGTAAAGAATTTAATGAGATCAAAGATGTAAGCAATTCATTTTCATACATCAGTTTTGGAGAAAATCTTCTTTATAATATTTTTAGTGAGAAAATGTTCCACAAGATGATGTTCGGCAAAAGGGAAATCAAGCATAACAAATGTACCGGATGTGGAGTTTGTGCAAAACGATGTCCAATGCAAATCATTGAAATGAGGGATAAAAAGCCTGAGATAAATAAAAATAGTTCTGCTGGGTGTTGTTATTGTGCCGAATGCTACAATAAGTGCAAATTCGATGCAATTTCCTGGGATTTATCGAAATCTAAAAAATATTTATCTCATATGAATAACAAAGGCAAATTTGAATCTCAACAATCCGCGGTGTACCCTCTTAATCAGGTAAAATAAAGCCCCTGAATTACTTTTTTAACAGAGAGGATTTAGAGAATTGACAAAAGCATATGGTGATATGGATATGAAAATCACATCACTTTGTATAGATTATATTGAGTTGATCGGTATATACTTTTTGAAGATATGAAAAGAATATTAAAAAGCACGATAGCACAACACCGTAAATAATACATTTGGCAAAAAGTACTAATTTTGAAATCAGTCCAGTTATTAAAGATTATTTCGCTTTGACAGGAAATCGTTTTGAAATGCCAAGCGTTTCATATACATCAATGTTGTAAGCAATAAAACAAAAACTAATAATTAAATTGATATATGATGAAAACAACCCTGAATTTAATTCTATCAGTACTATTCTTAAGTGCTGTTATTGGATGTCAAGAAGCGCCTAAAAAAGACGCTGAAAGAAATCATGCAAAACCTGAATTTAAAGGAAAAATTGCCAAAACTTATGAAGAATCAGAAGAATGGTGGCCAGAGAAGAAAAGACCGCCAAAAGGTGTTCCTAATGTTATAATTTTTTTGTTAGATGACGTTGGTTTTGCTCAAGTAGGAAGCTTCGGAGGCTTGATTGAAACTCCGAATATTGACAATTTAGCAGATAATGGATTACGCTATAATAATTTTCATACTACGGCATTATGCTCTCCTTCAAGGGCGACATTAATGGCAGGAAGAAACCCTCATATGATTGGACTGGGAAGTCATGCATTAACCGCTATGGGATTCCCTGGGTATAATGCAATTGTACCCTCTTCCGCAAAATCAGTAGCTAATTATTTACAAGAAGAAGGCTATGTGAATTATGCCCTCGGAAAATGGGATCATACTCCACTGTATGAGGTTTCTCAAGTTGGCCCGTTTGATAGATGGCCAAGTGATGAAGGTTTTGATCATGCTTATACCTTTATGGCCGCAGATGTACACCAATTTATACCAGTTATGTGGGATGACCATCATCCTGAAGAGTATAGGAAATCTGAACATTTAGACAAAGATTTGGCTGACAGGGCTATTGAATATATTACAGGTCACAAATCCCTGGATAAGGAATTACCATTCATGATGCTATGGGCATCAGGGTCAATGCACTCTCCTCATCATGCACCAGATGAGTATATCGCAAAATACAAAGGTAAATTTGACATGGGTTGGGATAAAGCCCGCGAGCAAATTTTAGCTAAGCAAATTGAATTGGGTATTGCTCCGGGAAACACAAAATTATCAGAACGAATTGATGAATTACCAGCTTGGGAGTCACTAAACGCTGAGGAGAAAAAGTTATATGCAAAACAAATGGAAGTTTTTGCTGGTCAGATGGAACATGTTGATCACCAAATTGGACGTGTAATAGAAACACTTAAAAGAATTGGTGAATATGATAATACATTGATTATGGTTACTGCTGATAATGGAGCTAGCGGTGAAGGAGGATTGCAAGGCACTTTTAACGAAACTTATGTTTTAAATGGCATGCAAACGCCTTTTGATGCAAATATGAGAAACTATGACAATTGGGGACAAGCAGATAGCTACCCTCATTACCATGCAGGATGGGCTATGGCAGGAAACACTCCGTTCCCTTACTTTAAGCAATCTGAGCATAGAGGTGGCCAGCAAGATGCTTTAGTAGTTCACTGGCCAAACGGAATTAAAGCTAAAGGTGAAATCCGTTCACAATACCATCACATTAGCGATATCGCACCTACAATAATGGAAGCAGTTGGTATTGAACGCCCTGATGAATATCATGGAATAAAACAACAGCCGTTTACCGGAGTTTCAATGAATTACTCTTTTGATAATGCTGATGCACCAAATGCTAAAAAACGTCAGTATTATGAAATGTTTGGTAACCGGGCAATTTGGGTAGATGGCTGGAAAGCAGTAACACTTCATGCCAATAGAATGCCATGGGATGTCAACGTAGTTCAGCCATTTGAAGATGATGTTTGGGAACTTTATCATGTTGCAGAAGATTTCTCAGAGAGTACCGATCTGGCGGAGCAGTATCCTGAAAAACTAGAGGAGTTGAAGAAAATTTTCGAAGAGGAAGCCTGGGCTAACCAGGTATATCCGATGTATGACGACATGTTGGCAAGATTGAATGCGGTAAACTATGTTATTTTTGGTGATAAAAAGGTGTTTACTTATTATGCTCCAGGAGCAGTTCGCATTGCCGAAAAGGCTTCTGTTCCCGTGAAGGGTCGATCTCATAAATTTGAAACAACCATTGATTTAAAAGGAAATGAAGAAGGTGTTATAGTTTCATGTGGAGGAATGACTGGAGGATATTCAATGTATATTAAAGAAGGAAAACTACACTTTGATTACAACTTCTTAGACGGGGTG
>Ga0209475_10000657_pt1 | contig 59938 bp, 57 predicted proteins | sample tdDd471_FD_187128 | JGI IMG/M metagenome (GOLD analysis project Ga0209475, IMG submission 187128) | Marine sediment microbial communities from the Atlantic coast under amendment with organic carbon and nitrate - tdDd47.1 (SPAdes)... | ecosystem: Environmental > Aquatic > Marine > Coastal >... | reverse complement strand
AGGAGTTGTACAGGGAACGATCTACGGGTTGGATGATGGCAATGGCAGGAGCCAGCGAGTAGAAGGCAGGAAGAAAGTGAAGCGGGCGGCATGTTCTATGAGGAGGTTTGTGGGCAGTGGCCGGGTTGCGGCAGACAGTTTGTTTGAGTTGTATGCTTATGTGGAGTCTGACGATGATGGCAACTTCACCTTTGCAGATATAGAAGCCGGACTTTACCGGTTCAACATCGAGTATCCTGGTATTCCAATGGATCCGGCATCCTATGTAGAGTTTGAAGTAGGCGCGGATGGCAAAGAGAAGAACACCTTCACCCTTCAGGCGACAGTCAACCCTGATGGGATTGTGGTAGAGAAGATCAATGAATTAGGATTCTACAGAAGGTATTTCAAGAACCTGGAGGTTTATCCAAATCCAGCCAATTTTGATCTTACTGTCACATATGCAAAGTTGATGACCGAAGGAGTAAAACTACGGTTGATCGATTTGAATGGAATGGTGGTTTATGAGCAGGAAATCTCGAAGGGTTATGATCAACAAATGCAACTTGATGTACGGGATGTGCCTTCAGGCATGTACATCTTAACCTTTATCGATCCGGCCAACACCAAAGCGAAAATCGCTTCAGTTAGAGTTTCGATTAAGCACTAATTGAGATAATAAACTAATGTTACAATGCCTGCGAATGGTCGTAGGCATTTATTTTTGGACATCTTAATTAGTGTCAAAATGCCCGATTCGTGTTAATCAAGGTGAATTATTGTTCTGCAGCACGAGAAACAAAACTTTATTAATTGATATTTTAGAACATTTTCAAAGTTTGAGTATGGCCTTGAAGAAAAAGCGTTAATTTAGACTTTTTATTCACAGCCTTGATTTCTTTGTTACTTTCTTGATCAAGCAAGAAAGTAAGAGCCAAGCCCGATTTGAAGGCGAAAGGGAGTGAGCAAATTCTCACTAATTGATTGATAAGTTTTCATGAAGCACTAGTATCCCTTTACCTTCTGGAAACCTTCACCAACACATCTCTCAGACTTTCCATATTGTGTGCCGGAGCAAACAGGTCGATATATGGCATGGCCGTTTTCATACCTACAGCTTCCGGAGTAAAGTTGGGACTTCCCGCCAAAGGGTTCAACCAGATCACTTTTCTGGCGAGCTTGTGAATTTGCTGCATGGAATCTTTCATTAGTTCCTGATCACCGGTATCCCAGCCATCGCTTAGGATGAAGACTATAGTTTTTCGGTCCAGCATACCATAGCCATAGTCATGGACAAAGTCTGCAATACATCGGCCAATCGTCGTTCCTCCGGACCACTGTGGCACGCGTTCACTGATCAGCCTGAAAGCTTGCTCGAAAGACAAATTATTGAGCGTTTCTGACAGATGATGTAAAGCCGTACTGAATACAAATGTCTCAATCTTGTCATAGCTGTTTTGGAAGGCATAGATCAGGTTGATGAAAAACCTACTGTACAGGTCCATCGATTTGCTCACATCACAGAGCAGCACCAGTTTTAGTTTTTTATCCTTGTTTTTGCTGTGGATGAATCGGGTGATTTCTCCTCCATCCCGCATGTTGGTACGTATGGTTCGCTTTAGATCAACGTGAGTTTTACGGCGACTTTTGGCTTTCAACCGACTTTTCTGATGGGCAATTTTTTTGGCCAGCTTTTGCAGGAGCCGCATCATCAGTTCCATTTCCTCCTTGGTCAGGTCTGCAAAATTCTTCCGGGTCAATGCCTCAAACTCACTGTAAGAAGCAATGGCTTCCTCATCTTCGGTTGGGTTGAGGTTTAGCCAATCTTTGATCGCCTGAAATTGCGCAGCTTTTTGTTGATTGTCGGAAGCTTTGTCCTTGATGTTCACTTCACTTTTTACTTTGGAGTCTACAGCCTTAGATAGCTGATACCAGAACTCATCATAGAACTCAAAAAAACGGGAATACTGATACTGGTTTTTGGCCAATGTTGTTCTGAGTGCTTCTCGAAAATAATCCTGCCGCTGGATGGGTAAAAGAGCAAGAGCTGTTAGCGCGTTGGTTTCATCAGTCGGGCTGATTTTAAATCCCTTGTGGCGTAGATATCTGCACAGCATCACGATGTTGCCGGAGATTTCAGTTTGCCTTTTGATGAATTCACCCACAATCAGAGGAGTTTAGAACTCACGCCAGTCTTTTCGAGCAGTTCGGTCAGGGAGTCTTGCGTATTGCGCATGTCCTGCCAGTCTTTGAGCACTACACCGAGTGTGTCCTGAACGACTTCTTTATCAAGATGCTGCATGTGCATGGATGCCAGTGCTCTGGCCCAGTCAATGGTTTCCGCTATTCCGGGTGTTTTCTCCAGTTTTTTCTGACGGAGCTCATGCATGAAAGTGCAGATTTGGGAACTTAGTGACTCATTGATGTCCGGTACTTTGCGCATCACAATTTCATGTTCTTTGTGAAAATCCGGGTAGTCGATCCACAGATACAAACACCTTCTGCGGAGCGCTTCCGAGAGTTCCCGGGTTCTGTTTCCGGTTAAGACCACATAAGGTTGATGGCTGGCTTTGATGGTGCCAATCTCCGGAATGGTCACCTGCCAGTCGGAGAGCACTTCCAGCAGATAACTTTCAAATTCCTCATCGGCCCGATCCACTTCATCAATCAGAAGAACAGGAGCTTTGTCATGGGTGATAGCCTGCAACACAGGTCGCTTCATCAGGAATTCAGAAGAAAAAATCTCTTTTTGCTTTTCACCGGAAGACTTGTCAGACCGCTCTTCCATCTTCAGGTACAGCAACTGATGTTGATAATTCCACTCGTAGATTGCATGTGTGCTGTCCAGACCTTCATAGCACTGTAACCGGATCAAATCTGTGTCCAGTGCCTTGCTCATCACCTTGGCGATTTCTGTCTTCCCAACTCCGGCCGGACCTTCGATGAGAATAGGCTTCTGCAACTGAAAACTCAGAAATATAGTCATGGCGATCTGGCGATCCGTGATATATCCCTGATCGTCCAACATCTTTTGTATCTGTTCCAGTGAAGGTTTGTTCATGATTTTCTCAATTAAAAAGCTTTGAAACAGTTTTCATAGTAATAAACATTTTGCCGCTGGCTGGTAATTGAACAAAACCATATTTCAGGTAAAACCTGGCGGCCGATTCATCAATAGGATCAACTACAACTGCCATGGAAGCGACAGATTGGGTAGCATCATAGCTTCTTTTCAATGCATCAATTAATAATAACTCGCCAATGCCTAATCTTTTGTAATGATCATCAACAGCAAGTCTTCCTAACAACGTGACAGGTAAATCCTGATAAGATGGAGGAAGGATTCTTGTTAAATCATCAGTGAGTTCAGCTCTTTTAATGCTGGCGCTCGAAAGTGTGTAATAACCTTTAACATTGTTCGACTCATCAGGTAGTATAAAACACGCCGATAATTTTCGCTTCACATCCTGGCCAGCCTGTTTATGGAGATAATTATCGAGTAATCGAACTCCACATTTGAAACTGGCCTTGTTATGAGATTTTAACAGAGGCTCGGTTAGATATCCCATAAACTATTTCAAACTTTCCCGGTATTTCTCCGCAGCAGATTCAAGTGCAGGGTTAGGTTGAGAATCTCCCATTAAAGCCTCAAAAAACACTTTTTTATCTTTTTCGGAAGCGAGAATCCTGTCATGTTCATCAATGATTTGTTTGGCTTTTTCCTGAACAGAATAGATCACGAATTCTGTCAAAGTCCTATAACCTCCCAGGGCAGCAGCTTTTTCAAAAAACTCTTTTTGCTGTTTGGGAAGTCGGGTGTCAAATCTTGCTTCTGATGCTTTCATTTTGAATTCAATTTATCAACAATGTACGCTAATTAACCGTACAAAGTCAAATTTGGTTCCTTAATTGTATTCAACAGGCCTGTGCTAATATCCAAACAAAAACTGCCGGGCAAACCACCCGACAGTTATCTTACTTAATTGTTACCCTATCTCCCTAAGGGGAGGTGTCCGCAGGACGGAGGGGTAGTACAGACTCTAAGCCTCCAGCGCTTTACGCACATACACTTTCGCCAGATGTGATCTGTATTCCACATCTGCAAAGTGATCGCTCATTACCTCTACACCATCCACAGCATGTTCTGCCGCAGCGGCTGCATCTCCATTGTAAGCTTCTTCCACAGCCGTCGCACGATATGGAGAGTCAGACACACCAGTGATGCCCACGCGCACTTTACCACCATCTTTTACAGCAGCCACGCCCACTACCGCGAAGCGTGAAGCACTCTGGAAAAACTTCTGATAGTTGCCGTTGGCAATTTTAGGGAAGTGTACGGCAACAATAATCTCATCATCTGCAAGATCTGTAGTGAACATGCCCTGGTAGAAATCTGTAGCAGCAATTTTCCGCTTACCCGACTTTCCTTCCACTTCTATGGTTGCATCGCAGGCCAGCAAAGTAGCCGGATAGTCAGAAGATGGATCTGCATGAGCTAAACTTCCCCCGATAGTTCCCTTGTTACGCACCTGTACATCACCAATGACCGCAGCAGTTTGAGCGAGGATGTTCACATCTTTGTTGATGATGGGGTTGCGAAGGATCTCTGCATGGGTGCAGTTGGCACCGATGACCACAGCGTCTCCGGCATCCTTGATCTCATTCATTCCGGATACACCGGATATATCTATCAGAACTTCAGCCATATTCAGGCGCAGTTTCATAGCCGGAATCAGGCTATGCCCTCCTGCCATCAGCTTGGCATCCATTCCATGTTTGTCCAGTAAAGAGATTGCCTCACTCACTGAAGACGCTTTTATATAATCAAATTTTGAAGGTATCATGTGTTTTCAGTTTATAAGGTTAAGCTTTTCCATTACCATTTGCATGCATTGCTTTCCAAACACGCTGTGGAGTCACTGGCATCTGAATGTCTGAAACTCCCATGTGTGCAAGCGCATTCACTACCGCATTGACTACTGCCGGAGTAGAACCAATTGCACCAGCTTCACCTGCACCTTTCACACCCAGAGGGTTGTGCGGACAAGGAGTAGTAGTTCGGTCGGTTTCTACCATTGGCATGTCGTCTGCTCTAGGCATGGCATAATCCATAAACGAACCAGTCACCATCTGACCAGCTTCATCAAAGACAACCTCTTCCAGTAGCGCCTGACCAACTCCCTGGGCAACACCACCCTGGATTTGACCATCTACAATCATTGGGTTGATTACGTTACCTACATCATCACAAGCCACAAATCGCTTCAGCTGCACACGTCCTGTTTCTGAGTCAACTTCCACTACAGCAATGTGACATCCAAACGGATAAGTGAAGTTGGCAGGATCATAGAAACTGGAGAAGTCCAGTCCTGGCTCCACACCTTCAGGATAATCGTGAGGCACATAAGCAGTCAGAGAAACGTCCCCAAATCCAATGGATTTGTCGGTTCCTTTTACAGTCCACTTGCCATCAGCATACACCAGGTCTTCCTCGGCAGCTTCCAGTTTGTGCGCGGCAATTTTGGCACCTTTTTCCAGCACTTTGTCAATACTCTTCATGATGGCAGAACCACCTACGGCCAAACTCCTGGAACCGTATGTTCCCATACCGAAGGCTACCTGGTCTGTGTCGCCATGGAAGATCTCTACATCATCCATTGGGATACCCAGCTTATCAGCGACAAACTGCGCGAAAGCTGTTTCATGTCCTTGTCCATGAGAGTGCGCCCCAGTGAAGACCGAAACTTTTCCGGTAGGCTGCACACGAACATGTCCTACTTCATAGAGACCAGCTCTTGCACCTAAAGCACCCACTACGGCTGAAGGAGCGATACCGCACGCTTCAATGTAGGTGGAGATGCCCAGGCCGAGGAGCTTGCCATTTTTGCGGGCTTCTTCCTGCTCTTTCTTGAAGTTTTCATAGCCTACCATTTCCAGGCCTCTTTCGAGTACCGGCGCATAGTTTCCACTGTCATATTGCAGCGCCACCTGAGTCTGGTATCCCGGCTGATTGACCCCATCAAATGGAGGAATGAAGTTTTTGAATCTAAGTTCTGCCTGATCCATACCCATTTCCTGCGCCGCTTTGGAGATGATGCGTTCCAACAAATAAGTCGCTTCCGGACGCCCGGCACCACGATAAGCATCTACTGCTACGGTATGGGTAAATGGTGCGGTAACATTGAGGTGAATCAGCGGAGTAGTGTAAACCCCCTGAAAAAGTGTACCATGCAGGTAAGTTGGTACCGCTGGAGCAAATGTGGAGAGATATGCTCCCATAGCACAAAATTCATCAGCTAACAGGCCAACGATCTTTCCATCCTTGTCAAAACCCATTCTGGCATGAACCACATGATCACGACCATGAGCATCCGTAAGGAAAGCCTCACTGCGGTCAGAAGTCCACTTCACCGGACGACCAATCTGTTTGGATGACCAGGTCACTAAAGCTTCCTCAGTGTAATGATAGATTTTACTACCAAAGCCACCTCCCACATCGTGGGAAACTACACGCACTTTATGCTCAGGAATGCCCAGCACAAATGCACACATCAGCAATCTGATCAGGTGTGGGTTTTGGGTACTGCTATATAAGGTGTATTTATCACCGTTCACATCATAATCCGCGATGTAACTTCTTGGCTCCAGCGCATTGGGTGCCACACGGTGATTTTTGTATTTCATTTCAGTGACATGATGCGCACCGGCCAGTGCCGCTTCCACTTCCGCCCGGTCATTACCTATGCACCAGTCAAACGAGGCATTGTCAGCAAATTCATCGTGCACTTTGGGTGCCCCGGCATCCATGGCTTTGGCGGGATCGGTTACCGCAGGTAGTTCCTCATATTCTACTTCCACCAGGTCGGCAGCATCTCTTGCCTGGGCCAGTGTTTCGGCAATGACAAAGGCCACACCTTCGCCCACATGCTTCACTTTGCCTTTGGCCAGTAGCGGATGCTGAGGCTCACGCATGGTTTCGCCGTTTTTGAAGTTGACCTGCCAGCCACACGGCACGCCATAATCTCCGCAGTGCTCGGCAGTGTAGACTGCTACTACACCTTCCGCTTTTTCGGCTGCTGAAGTGTCTATGCTGATGATCTTGGCATGTGCATAAGGGCTTCTTACAAATGCCGAATGTGTCATACCCGGGAGTTTGATATCATCGGTGTACCTCCCCTTTCCGGTCAGCAATCTGTTGTCTTCCCGTCTTCTGATTGGTTGTCCTATAAAATTTCCCATGGCATTATTTCATTTGCTCAGCAGCATGCTGAATGGATTTAACAATGTTGTGATAGCCAGTGCATCGGCAGAAGTTACCTTCAAGGCTATGTCTGATTTCCTGCTCCGTAGGATGAGGATTGTTGGCCAGTATATCCGCTGCGGTCATTACCATTCCAGGTGTGCAAAATCCGCATTGCAGTCCGTGGTGCTCTTTGAAGGCCGCCTGAATCGGGTGCATTCCCTGTCCGTTGGCCATTCCTTCTATGGTGGTCACCTGGCCACCGTCTGCTTGAACGGCCAGTACCGTACAGGACTTCACAGCTTTGCCGTCCAGCAAAACCGTACAAGCCCCACAGCTACTGGTGTCGCATCCCACGTGCGTACCAGTTAAATCCAGCACTTCCCGCAGGAAGTGGGCGAGTGAGAGTCGCGGCTCCACGTCGTGGGAAACTTTAGAGCCGTTTACTGTTAGAGTTACTTGCATAGGTCTTATGTGTTAATTGAATTCAATTCGTTTTCTAATCCTTCGAAAAATTGCCTGGCCAGGGTGCTGACTACTCCGCCAACGATCCGCTGACCCATTCTTGCTAAAGTGCCTGCCAGCTTGGCTTCACCTGTGTAGTCGATGCTGGTTTTGCCATCCTCCGTGGGAACCAACTTCATTGAGATTTCGGCAGAGGCATTGCCCATTTTGCTTTTCTGAGACAAGATCACTTTGCAGCTCTGACCGGGCACCTGGTCGGTAATACTCAGGTGTCCGAGGAAGGATCCTTTCACTGGTCCCATTTTGATTTCAGACTGTGCATTATAGTCATCTTTTCCTGTTGCCGTAAGGGTTTTCAGACCTGGAATAATTCGTTCCAAAATGCTCGGATCGAGAATACATTTCCAGACTTCTTCGGGGGAGGCATCCAACTGATGGTTTCCTGTTATGTCCATGAGTTAAGTGGATTGTTAAGTTTAGTGTCTATCAACTTAATGAAAATATTTCAATGAACCCTGTTTATAAACCACTCATATTCAAATAATTAAAAAATATAGGGGAAATTGTACGTTACTATCTCAATAATTGCACAATCGTATCATCGGCGAATTTCTCTTTCCGGTTTCCAGAAATTATTGCTTAACTTATTCAATCTAAAAATCCGAAGATGTTGAATTTAGCCTCACACTACCATTACAGGAAGCTCGAAGATCATGTGGAGAACCGCACGGTCTACTCGGCCAGGCAGGCGGAGCTGAACATTTTTGAGACACATAAGATGGCTGACAAAGTCGCATTGACATTTAATGTGCCGATCATCGCCAGCATGCTCACCGGCAAGAAGGTGATGCAGATAGATAACGGCCAGAAGTTTGATTTTTATCCTGGGGAATCTGTCGTGCTCAAATCCAACAGTCAGATGCTGATCGATTTCCCCGAAGCTACCGAATCCAACCCTACACAGTGCCTGGCGCTGGCCATAGATACCGACAAAATCACGGACGTTATTTCCACCTTCAATGAAAAGACATACCTCGATGGTACCTCCCGAGAGTGGACATTGAATGATATGACCGCAGCCCTTGTCAAAGAGCAGACCATTCATGACCTGGTGGAACGGCTGGTAGCAGTCTTTACCGAGGATCATGTATCAAAAGATATCTTTGCTGACTTTATCATTCGGGAGCTTTTAATCAGATTATTGCAGTCTGAGTCGCGAAGGATTCTGATGTCGGAAGCCAATGGTAACCGGATGGCACTGATCATACAGTATATCAATGACAAGCTGTCCGATCCACTGACGGTAGACGACCTTGCCATGAAAGCAGAAATGAGTAAATCTCATTTTTTCAGATGCTTTCGTAATACTTTTGGCAAATCTCCGGTGGAATACATCAATGATGCAAGGATCAATAAATCCAAAGACCTGATCACCAAAACATCATTGTCCATGGAAGAAATAAGTCGGGTGACCGGGTTTAACAACCTGAGCTATTTCATCAGGCAGTTTAAGAAACATGAAAGCTTCACCCCTTACCAGTTCAAAAAACAATTTGGGGCCAAATATTAATTAGGAACCATGAAGAAAGGTTTTTTCAAAAAATCAATTGTTGTTTGGTTAAGACAATTGGTCACTCTTTTACAAAGAGAGGGAAGGGTGAGAACTTCACTCCTTACCAGTTCAAAAAACAATTTGGTAATCAATATTTGGTTAGGAATCATGAGGAAAGATTTTTCATGATACCCCCATCCCCTGAAGGGGCGCCCGGCTTAGGGGCGCCCGGCTCAGGGGTGCCAAATGTTCACTTTAGGAGTGGAAAAGCCTGAAAGGTAAACTGGGGAGTTAAATTGATTTTTGCCTTTCCCTTTAGGGATTAAAGGGTAAAAAAGGCAAAGTTGACAAAGTCCGATATAGAATGAAAAATCTTTTTAATAAACAGCAGGAAAGCATTTAACCAGAAGCAGGAATGGAAGACAATTGGCGGGGAAGGTTTCCAATATTTCAGCGACATCCGGAGTTGGTTTACCTGGACAGTGCAGCCACCGCTCAGCGGCTGGACACGGTCATCGATACGATGCATGAGTTTTCACTCAGCGGCAATGCCAACGTACATCGAGGCATTTATAATTTATCCAATAAGGCCACTGATCAGTATGAGCAGGTTCGGGAAAAAGTTGCCCGGTTCATCAAGGCCAAAAGCCCTGAAAACATTGGCTTCACCAAAGGCACCACTGAATCGATCAATGTGGTGGCGAGAGGTTACCTGGAGCCGAGACTTAATGCCGGTGACAATGTGGTGGTGAGCATTCTGGAGCATCATGCCAATTTTCTACCCTGGCAGGAAGTGTGTAAGGCGCGGGGTGCTGAGCTGAGAATACTTCCAATGAATGAAAATGGAAGACTTTCGGCAGAAACGCTGGAATCCTTAATTGATAACCAAACCAAACTGGTAGCCATCAATCACATTTCCAATACGCTGGGTCGGATCAACCCGGTGGAGGAACTGGCAGTTACATGTCGCCAGCACGGGATTCCAATCCTGATTGATGCGGCACAAAGTGCTGGCCTGCATGCACTGGATGTAGAGCAGTCAGGTTTTGATTTCGTGGCTTTCAGTGGGCACAAGCTGTTTGGACCGATGGGAACAGGAGTTTTGTATGTCAGCGATCAATATCGACAAGAAGTGCAGCCGCTGCTGGTGGGTGGAGGCATGATCAAATACGTGGATATCAAAGGCTCCAGCTATCGGGAGTTTCCTTACAATCTGGAGGCGGGCACACCCAATGTCCCCGGAGTTTTGGGCCTGGGTGCGGCAGTTGACTTTTTGATGGAAATTGACCGGGATGCTGCCGTGAAACATGTAAAGGCTTTGGCAGAAAGATTGGTGTCCGGTGTTGCCACCATTTCGGAGGTGGAACTGTTGCCATACTATGACCTGGAGTCGGGCATTGTCTCTTTCAATGTCAAAGACATTCATCCGCATGATGTGGCTGGTTATCTCAACCGTGACCAGATTGCTGTGCGGGCAGGCATGCATTGCACCCAGCCGCTGCTGGATCACCTGGATCTGACAGCTACCGTGCGGGCTTCATTCTCCATCTATAATGAAGCTTCAGAAGTGGATCGACTCATTGAATCATTAAAAAACCTGATTGCATTTTGGAAATGAACAAGGAAGAAGTAGAGCGATTGTATAAGGAACTGATCCTGCCGGAAAGCAAGGAGCCTTATCATTTTGAGAAGCAAGATGAACAGCATGTAATGGCTTACAATCCGGTCTGTGGCGACAAATACCGGATCTATACCGAAAAGGAGCCGATGCATTTTCATGGGATGGGATGTGCCCTGTCCAAGGCTTCTGCTTCGCTGCTGATGCGGCAGCTGGAGCAAATGCCCGCTGTGGAACAGAAAGAGCAGATAAAACATTTTATAGATGCAGTGCAGTCCGGCCAAGCAGATGATCAGCTGGACAAATCGCTTGCTGTGTTGGTAGCGCTGAAGAACTATGACGGTCGCGAAGACTGCATATTACTGGCCTGGAAGGCTATGTTGGAGTATTTAGAGAACCCCTCCAAACCTCCCCTGTAGGAGAGGCTTATGGGTTTTGGAATAAAATAAAATTTACCCCACCTATCCTCCCCTTGAAAAGGGGAGGCGCACGGCCAGTGGTGCCGTAAGGCGGAGGGGTCAAACAACAACAAAATGCTTGAATATTTAGAAACACTAAACACCTGGAAAGCCGCCGGACATTCCATTGCCCTGGCGCGCGTGATCAAAGCCAAAGGATCTTCACCTCGTCCGATGGGCTCGATGATGTTTATGAGTGCTGACGGACAGATGATGGGCTCTGTGAGCGGAGGTTGTGTGGAAGGCGAGATGGTCAAAAACGCTGCTAAGGTATTTGAAGGCATGCAGTCTGTGAAGCTGGGCTTTGGAGTGGCGGACGAAGATGCCTGGGCAGTGGGCTTGCCTTGTGGTGGCGCGATCCACACCTTTCTTCAGGCCTTTGACCCGACTGATCCGGTATGGAAAAGCCTCGCCGAGCACCTGCATAGCAATACGCCATGTGCGCTGGTCACTTCCCTGGAAGACGATGGCTGCACCAACACGCTGATCTCCATGACTACCGGCGAGATGGTGGGCGATGCGGTGGATCTGGGCGATGTGGTGAAAGCAACCTACAACGAGCGGAGCCACAAGATTGTGAAGCAGGGCGACGTTTCTTATTTCATACAGATCTTCCCGAGGAAGCAACTGCTGCTGGCCATCGGTGCGGCACACATTACTGCCGACCTGGTGGCACTGGGCAATGAGTTTGGCTTTGAGACGGTGGTGATCGACCCACGGGGCTTCTTCTCCAACAATACCGTGTTCAAAAGTCCACCCGATAAGATCATCACCGACTATCCCTCAGAAGTGCTCGGGGATTTTCCGCTCGACAACTATACCTACTGTGCCATCCTCAGCCATGATCCCAAGATAGATGACGATGCGATCGATTACCTGCTCAACTCCGACGTGGCGTACATCGGGGCGCTCGGCTCCAAAGCCCGACATGGCCGCCGCATGCAGAAGCTGGTAGAGCGCGGCTTTACCCAGGAGCAGGTGGAGCGCATTCATGGCCCAATCGGTGTGCCGATCAACTCCGTCACGGCGAAGGAAATCGCCCTGTCGATCATGAGTGAGATCATCAAAGTCCAAAACCAACACTATAGAGCAAATATCAATAAGGGGGCGGGGTAGTATATTTCAAGTACATCTCTGTGCATCAACAAGTTCACCTGATTAACTACCTGTTTTATGGTATTTTTTAGGAGATTGCGCGTTATTCGAAAATCTCATTGTATTTTTAATTTAAATTAATCTGTCTCGTGCAGCTAATCTCAAAAATAGAATCAGAAATTACTGACCAATACCTCTTTGATGATAACGAAAGACCTTGGATTGTAGGTTTTAGTGGAGGAAAGGATTCAACAATGTTGTTGCAGCTTGTCTGGAATGCTATTAAACAACTACCAGCTGAACTAAGGAAAAGGGAGGTCTATGTAGTTTGTAATAACACACTTGTTGAAAATCCTAAAATTCTTCGGTATACAGAGGAAGTATTAGATAAAATTGAACAAGCAGCCTTCGAGCAATCAATGCCTGTGCTTGTGGTGAGGACTACCCCCAAACTAGAAGACAGTTTTTGGGTGAACCTTATTGGCAAAGGATATCCTGCTCCAAATAATGCATTCAGATGGTGTACAGAACGGTTGAAAATAAGTCCCACCACGGAGTTTATCAAGAACAAGATTAGTGAGGTAGGAGAAGCTATTATTTTGCTCGGGACAAGGAGTGAAGAAAGTGCTTCTCGTGCTCGCAGTATGAAAAAGCATGAAGTAGAGGGACAAAGGCTAAGAAAGCATGTCCTACCAAATGCATTTGTCTATGCTCCTATTAAGGATGTAGTGGTAACTGAACTATGGCAATATCTAAATCAGGTCCCATCCCCATGGGGAGCAAATAATAAAACCCTCAATGCTCTTTACAGAAATGCCAACAGTGGTGATTGTCCATTAGTGATTGATGATACCACTCCTTCATGTGGGAAAAGCCGCTTTGGATGTTGGGTATGTACAGTGGTGAGTCAGGATAAATCTATGGATGGGCTTATTCAGAATGGTGAAGAGTGGATGGAGCCTTTGGCAGAACTAAGAGAAATGCTGGTAGAGTATAGAAACGATCCTGATTGGAGGCAACAAACTAGAAGGGATGGGTCCAACGGACCCGGTCCATATGTGATAGGAAAGAGAGCTTACATTCTGGAAACGCTTTTAAGAGCACAGAAAGAGGTGCATGAAACTGAACCCGACATCAGTTTGATAAACTATCAGGAGTTGGTGGCTATTCAAGTCACATGGTATAGAGACAACTATTTTAAATACAGCGTTGCAGACATTTATAATAAGGTGTATGGTACCGAGCTTACAGATCATGATTTCAAAGACCATTTAATTTTTGAGAAAGAGATACTGAAGGAGACATGCGCTGAGTTTCCAGGTGATTACCAACTCATTAATGAGTTACTTGAACTTCAAAAAGCAAAAACTATTATGGTGAGGGCAAGAGGGCTTCAAAATGATCTTGAAAACAGACTTGAACAGTTCGTAAAATCAAATTAATATGCTGATAGATAAAATTACATTAAAGGATTTTAGAATATATCAGGGTATCAATGAGATTTCATTTCTTCATCATCCCGAAAAGAATGTAACTGTAATTGCCGGAAACAATGGGTTTGGTAAAACCACATTTCTAACCTCCTTGGTTTGGTGTCTTTACGGCAAGCTCATGACTGATGTAGATGAGCGATTTAAACGAGAAATCTATGAAAGTGGTGGATATAAACGTTTTTGCCGGAAGTCCATCAATCGAGCTACCTGGTTAAGTACCGAGAAGGAAAATCTTAGAAATCGATTAATACACTTAAGAGGAAGAGAGAAAGATCAGGCTGAGATGCAGATTGATGCATTTAATACTTTCAGTGTAAGTGTTGTCATATCGGATATTTTCATTCCATCGGTACCGTGTAACAAGGTGGAAGTCATAAGAACATTTAATGCAGAATCGGAAGAAGAAACTGTAGAGGTATTAATTGATGGGCGGGTAAATGAATTGACTAAGGAAGTAGGTTCTGAGATATTTATTCACGATTTCATCATGCCTAAAGAAATCGCCAAGTTCTTCTTCTTTGATGCAGAGAAAATAGTTTCCTTGGCTGAAATACGAACAGTAGATGAGAAAAGAGAACTGAGCAGAGCTTATACAGAAGTATTGGGTATTAAGAAATATGAAGACTTAAAGCGAAATCTTGAGAATATAAGGTTCAGACTTAGACGAAATGAAGCCAGTGATAATGATCGGGTTCAGTTAGAGAAGCTTAATAAGTCCATTACGGATAATGATAAGCTCCAATGCCATTACCGAGACACTCTGGAGTCCAAACGGGAAGAATATGCCAGAAAACGTGAAGAGTCTGAGAAGTTGCAAGAGAAACTTATCCGAGAGGGATCATCGATTAGTTTGGAGGAGCTTGAGGATTTAAAGATCTTAAAAGAAAACACCGCTTTTGAATTTAAAAATGCGACTCAGCAATTCAAAGAATTCCTGGAAATGGCACCTTTCGCTATTGCCTCTAAAAAACTAGGTCAGGTCAATAAATATCTTCTGAAAGAGGAGGAAAATCGGGCTTCCAGTTTATCCTCAGAATACCTTAAAGATAAGGTTAATTCAATAGAGCAAGCTATTGTTAATAATAGTGATGATTTAGGGATAGGTAATGAGGCAAGGAAAAAGCTGATTGATATCCTGCTTTCTGAATTGATTGTAACTGGTGATCAGAATTTTAAACCTTTATTAGATTTTACACCAGAGCAAACCAACCGGTTTCGAGCGCTGTATGATAATGTCCAAAATGCTTATGCCACTCGATTCAAAGCTTTGGTTCAGGACATGAAACTGAAACAGAGCTCTATGGCCATTCTGGTAAGCAAGTTGGCTGATGCTGAGACAAAGGAAAATGATGTAGTCATACAAGAAATTCGAAGGGACAAGAAGATACTTGAAGATGACCTTCAAGTAGTGGAAGAGGAAATTGTGAAACTGAGAGTGAAGTTGGAGTCTCAGATAAATGAGTCGAAAACCCTTCATAAGCGGCAGTCTGAACTTAGCAAAAGAGTGAATGTGGCTACTATTGATACACAAAAAGATGAAGCTGCTGCTCGATTGATCAAGGAATTGAAGGTGTTTTTGGAACGACTGAAGGAGAAGAAAAAGGAATCTTTGGAATCTAAGATATTAACCGAGCTTCAAAGCTTGATGCATAAGCAGCATTTTATTGATCGTGTAGAAGTAGTGTTGGAGGAGGATTTGTTAGATATCGAGTTTTACGATGCTCAGGGTCAAATCATTAATAAGGATGGATTATCTAAGGGTGAGCAGCAATTGTATGCTACAGCTCTGTTAAAGGCCCTGGTAGATGAATCCAATATCAAGTTTCCAATTTTTATAGATAGTCCGCTGCAAAAATTTGATCAGCAGCATGCCAATAATATTATTAAAGACTTTTACCCTTCCATTTCTGAGCAGGTAATCTTATTGCCATTGTTAGAAAAGGAACTATCACACAAAGAATATCAAAACCTTTATCCACGGGTATCTAAGACTTATTTAATCAGAAATAGAGATAAGGATTGCTCTGCTTTTGAGGCTTGTAAGCCTTCTGAATTGTTTGATGAAATAAAATTTGAATCTCATGTTTAATACCATCAAGACCTCCAGAGAAAATAAAGAGCGTGTGATTCACCTTACCAGAAAATTGAATCTTGGGGCAGAGAATGTTATTGCTCGCTTAGCTCTTACCTATTCATTGGCGCAAGATCGAATAGTCAGTCTATCTGACGTTCAGGATTCTCAAGGGAAAGAATATAGCTACAAGGTTTTATTTGGAGAATATGGAGACTATTATCTAGCCATGCTTTGTGTTCATTACAATCTACATATTTCAGATAAGGATTTGGCCAGATATGTCAAGATGCATATTGATGATGGACTTGAGTTGCTTGATCAGGAGTTTCAAAAATCTTCTGGTAATGGTATGGATTTTTTGATTCAGAAGATTGATCAGGGATTATCTTAAACAATGAAAAGACGAACGATTAATCAGGCAATAGAAGAGGCCCTTAAAAGAGAAGGTATACCTCTGAGGGCTAAAGAACTCTATAATAGGATTGTGGAAGATGATTTATACAGGTTTAAGGCAATCAACCCTGAACATATTGTTCGTACCCAACTAAGGAGACATAGTATTAATCTCGATTTTCCTACGGCTCATAAATCAAAGCATTTCGTTTTTCTTAAAGATGGAACATATTGGTTGAAAGGAGTAGATCATCCAACACTTCAAGACCAGCAGAAACCTCAAGCTAAGAAGGTAGTTAAATATGAGGAAATAAGAGAGCTGCATAAAAAGTATTTAGTCAATTTCAAGCATTCCATTTTAAGTCAATTGGGTGAAATAGATCCGTTGGAGTTTGAGCACTTTTGTAGGAAGCTGTTGGCTGTCTACGGATTTAGAAATATGAAAGTAACTCAAAAGACCAAGGATGGGGGCATTGATGGGTATGGAGAGTTGAGAATTGGTCTAGCCACTATGCAAGTAGCTTTCGAATGTAAGCGATGGTCAGCTACCGTTGGAAGACCTAAGATCAGTCAATTCAGAGGAGATATTCAAGGTAAGTTTCAACAAGGTATATTTTTCACTACTTCAAGGTTTTCACGGGAGGCCAAGGACGTGTCGTTTCAAGCAGGAGCTGTTCCTATAATCTTGGTGGATGGAAATGGCATAGTAGATCTAATGATAGAGAAGAGATTTGGAGTTGAAAGAGAAGATTTGCCAATTTATACTAATGCCATGGATTTGGTACTCCAAAATAATGAATAGCTATGCTAAGAGATGCTGACTTTAAACCGGTATATGCTTCAGGTGAATATGAGCCAGCTGAGTTCTTCATAGAGGCACTTGTTAATAGTAATTCATTTGATCTTGGTTTAGGTTATTTCAGTTCTAGTGGGTTTAGAGCACTCTCAATTGGATTTGCTTATTTTCTTAAAAGGGGTGGTAAAATGCGAATCATTGTAAATAACATACTCAGTGAAGCGGATAAGAATGCCATACTAAAAGGACAACAAAAAGATATAGAAGCAAAGCTTGAAAATGGAGTAATCAATGATATTCTGAAGCTAAAAGATATTTTATCTAAATCAGATGAGCATTTTTTTAATTGTCTTTCCTGGTTAATCGCAACAAATAGATTGGAAATTAAAGCCACCATTCCAAAGAGGAACAAATCGGGCATTGTCCACCAAAAGTTTGGGTTGTTTGAAGATCAAACTAATGATCAACTTGTTTTTACAGGGTCTATTAACTTTTCTGCTAATGCGCTTATCAACAATGTTGAATCTTTAACATGTGATTATTCATGGAATGACAGCTCAGTCAGTAAAGACAGAATAGCTCATTTTAAAGATTTGTTTCATAAGACCTGGATGGGTTTTTCGGATGTTGTTGAGATTATTCCGATGGAAAAAACCAAGGCTATTATTCGCGGAGAATTCCCGATGAAAGACCTTGATGAGTTGATTGAGGACGAACTGAGTTTAATTCAAGAATATTCTACGGGTTATGAGTTGCCTGAATCTTATCAAAGGAAAGTTGATGAACTGATAAGTAAACTTGAGCCGACTACTTTGAAGATCAAGTCCTCTACAGAACTTCCAAAACTAAGAGAGTATCAAGAAGGTGCCATAAAGGCATGGAAGGATAATGGATATCAAGGCATGCTGGCTATGGCCACTGGAACAGGAAAGACTTTTACCGCACTGGCTGCTACATGGGAGCTTATTAGAGAAAAAGAACGCTTATTTATCATCATCTCATGTCCTTTTATCCACCTGGCCGAACAATGGTGTCATGAAGCGTTAAAGTTTGGATTAGATAGCATTTTAGTTGGTGAGTCAAGGCATCTGTGGGAGGAAGAAGCGGCAAGACAGGCCCAACTCTTTCGAAGAAAAAGGATAGATCGAGTGGTGCTGATCACCACTAATGCCTCTTTTTCTTCGCCAGTATTTCAAAAAATCGTGAGTCCATGCATTCAGGAAAGCCTTCTTATTATCGATGAAGCTCACTATGCTGGATCCTATTCAATCAGACAGTTATTGCCGGATGAATGTCCATATAGATTAGGGCTGAGTGCAACGCCTGAGCGACATGGCGATCCAGAAGGGACTCTTGCTTTGTTGGAATACTTTGATCGGATAGTATTTGATTTTCCGATTGAAGATGCCATTGGTCGTTTTTTAACTCCATACTATTATTATCCGATTCCGGTAGAATTATCAGATGATGAGTTTGCGGAATATTGTGCTCTAAGCGACCAAATTGTTAGGCTTGTAGGTAAGGATGATGCAGATAGTAGAGATAGGTTGGAAAAGCTAGCAATCAAAAGAGCAAGAGTTCAAAATAACTCTATAAATAAGGTGGAATGGGTACGAAATAACATTCAGGATAAGCCATTGGATTATAGTCTTTTTTATGCTGGAGATCGAATATTTGGATTAGTCAAAGAATTATTAGGAAGAGATTATAAGGTTAAACTTCATGAGTTTACTTCTAGGCAAAGCAGAAAGAAAAGAAGAGTATTACTGAAGGAGTTTGGAGAACAGAAGATTCAATCTTTAATGGCCATGAAGTGTCTTGATGAAGGAGTGGATGTACCACCCACACGTGTAGCTTATTTTTTAGCATCCTCTGGTAATCCTCGTGAGTTTGTGCAACGAAGAGGTAGGGTCTTAAGGAAACATCCCGGAAAGGAGCATGCTGTTATTTATGACCTGGTTTCTATTCCACCAAGAAGGTTTATTGATGAGGGGAGAAACAGCAAGTCTTTTCATGCTGTAAAAAGTGCTTTTACCAAAGAATATAAGAGAGTGCAGGAATTTTCAGGTATGGCCATTAACCAGTATAATTCAATGAATGAATTATATGCAATGGCGGATCAACTTGATTTATTAGATATTACAAAAAGTTAATCAATGAGAAAGAATAACATTGGTCGTCTGGAGGAAGTTCTTAATCAAATACAGGATGATAAAGTGCGGGAAATAGTGCGAGGGGTTTTTAAAGTTGAAATAAGCTATCGATCAACAGAGAGAGTGAATTTTCCCTGGCAAAGGATTAGGGATGTAATTGAAGGAGTAGCCAGAACCTCACAATTAGAATTGGAAGACAAACCGCACGCAAATGAAACTACAAAGGATTGAGATTGAAAACTTTGCGTCTTATTACGGAAAGAATGCACCCATACATCTAGAGACTGATTCAAAGAAACCTCTAGTCATTTTTATTGGAGGTACAGGCTTTGGTAAAACCTCTCTCTTTGACGCTATTAACTGGTCATTATACGGTGAGGAGTATGAGAATGATTTGCTCAAAGTAAAGGAACGAAGTATTGTTGACTATTTGAATGAGACTGCTTTAAGTGAAGCAGCAAATGATAATGATAGGCTCAACATGTCAGTTACCTTGTATTTTGAACATGATGGAGATAATGGGGTAAGGGAGTACTATATCAAGCAATCTTTACTACTACAGCCTAAAAAGGATAAGAAAGGTAATGTTTCAGTTGAGATAGTGGATAGGAACCACAACCTTAAAGAGATAACCCCCCAGGGTGACCATGAAACCATACCTTACACTCGAACCTTTTTGGATGAGATTCTTCCTAACAATGTAAAAAGTTACTTTCTGTTTGATGGTGATAGGATACATAACCTTGCCAAGCCTGGAAATAGTCAGGAAGTTCAAGATGCAATTTACAGAGTCGTGGATCTGGAAATCGTTAGAAATGCTTGTGAGCATCTCCAAGAAACTGCATTATGGTATGGGAGACGGGCAGCCAAGTCTGCCAAGGGTGAGTTGAGTGAGGTTGAAAATGCCTACAGCGAGGAGCTTAAATTTCGCAATGATTTGAAGACCAAAATAAGTGATATCAAAAGGGAACGGCAGGCCATTAAAGATCAAATAGAACTGATTGATGCCAAACTGAAAGACTTACCGGAAACTAAAGCATTGCAAGAAAGGAAAAATCAGCTGAATAAAGAGCTGACACAGAATATTGAGAATCAAAAGGTGCTAAAGAACCAGATGAGAGAGGAAGCATCCAAAGCATTTCTTGGCTTGGCTAATGCTCCATTGATAGAGTTGCGTGATTTACTTAAAGAGAAAAGAGCGAAGGGTGAAATCCCGAAACATATAAGAGAGACTTTTTTCCAAGATTTGTTTGATCAGGAAGAGTGTATTTGTGGTACTGAATTTAATGCCAAAGAAGGAGATCCTGTTTATGACACCCTGATGACAAGGTTGGAAAGTGAGAAAAACAGATCAGCTGAGGAGGATCAACTTATAGACCTCTACCATATTTTGAATAATGCTGAGGTAATTATCAATCACTCTAAAGAGGAGTTGACCATTAAGGAAGATGGTATAATTGAGTTAGAAAAGGAGGAGAAAAGCTTACTTTATCAGATTCAGGAGATTGACAGTGAGTTGGGTGAGTTGCCAGTCGAAGATGTGAAGGTGCTCTGGGATCAGAGAAAAGAGCGGAAGGATCGGGATGATGAACTAATTGCTGAGCTTACTACAAAACAGGATGAACAAAAGAATACTGAGAAAAAGCTCAAAGAATTAGATGATGAAAGGAAAGCCCTTGGAAAGAAGCAGCAAGAGGCAGGTGCCCAGCACTTGCGAAGTGAACTAGCTAAGCAGTCTGCTGATATTCTGAATACCTTGTATGATGATTTTGCAGAAAAGAGCCGCAAAACAGTTGAGGACTTGACCATAGAAGAGTTTAAAGAGTTTGTGATTTCTTCCTCTGGTTATCAAGTGGCATTGAGTGAGGATTATTCACTAGAAGTACTGGATTCAAATGGGAATCGAGCTTTACAGCGGTTGTCGATGGGTCAGTCTCAGTGCCTTAGCCTGGCTTTTATTACGGCAATATCCAGGGTGTCAAGAAAGAATCCTCCGTTGGTCATTGATATGCCATTTAGCCGTCTGGATCACTCAGTGCATGCGGCAGTATCTCAGCGCTTACCTAAGCTTGCAGAGCAAACTATTCTGTTCCTCATTCCAGAAGTGGAATGGAATAAAACTACCCAGCCCAATCTTTCCAAATATGCAAAGCATGTTTATGAAATGCATTTTGATGAAACCATGAGACAAACCACCTTAACCGAAGTAAAGTAGAATGAAGAATCTAAGAGTATATATTGACAAAGATAAGCATGAGACTTATGAAAAGCTGGTCAAAAGAGGCTCTGAGAACCCAGACCATTTCCCTTTTCAAACGATGAAAGACTTGTTTATGCTTTCAGCTTGTCTGGGATATAAGTATGATGCATATGAGGAGATTGGGTCTTCTAAGGATATTTTTAGTTCGGATGTATTTGACGAAAAGGTGGACATTCCAATGATCATATCACTGGCATTTGCAAAGGAAAAAACTCTTATGAATTTGCTTAATGGTCGAAAAGTGCTTGATGTTGCTCAAGGCTATGCCAATGGAGGGATAGGGTATGTGGTCGAGGAAATTATCAATAACCCAGGTAAACCTTTGAATAATTTGGTTGAGATGATAATTGACTAATATGGTTAAAAAGAAAGTAGATGATATTGATGCTCGCCCTTCCAAGCGAATATATAAATCGATAATTCCAGATTATCATTTTGAATTAGGATTATGTGAATTGATTGATAATGCTATTGATAACTGGATATATGAAGGCAAGAAAAATATGTTGGAGGTGATAGTTGATCTGGATTACGATCAAGGGGTAATTTACGTTAAAGACGATAGTGGTGGGATAGCGGAAAATGATATGTCTCTGATTGTGAGCCCCGGCTATTCTCGTGAATCAAATCATAATGAATTAATAGGAATCTTTGGTGTTGGTTCAAAAAGGGCGGCAGTTGCTTTAGCCGAAGAAATAAAAGTTACTTCGCGGCATGGAGAGAAGTCTACTTATCAAGTTGAATATGGGGAAGATTGGATAAAGGATTTAGATAATTGGAGCCTTGACCTCTTTCAGGTGGATGATAAAGATCCAAATACAACTACTGTTGAATTGTCAAGGCTAAGAGAAAAACTGGACAAGAGTGAGGAAGATGACTTAAGAAGACATTTAAGTTGCACCTACGCTCTATTCTTGCAGGGTGGTGATGTAAGTATTGTCTTGAATGGTAAAGCATTGGAACCTATAACCTTTGAAAAATGGTCTTTTCCTCCTGGGTTTGAGCCAGTTTCCTGTGATGGCAATATAAGCTTTAAGTCAGGTGAATCAGTAAAGTTCGAAATTGTTGGTGGATTGACAAAGTCTAAAGAGCCCTCTGGAGGAGAGTTTGGAGCTTATTTTTATTGTAATGACAGGCTTATTTCTAAAGCATATAAAGGAGAAGAAGTAGGATATAAGATAGCAAGAATTGGTAAGGCTCATCCGGGTGCATCATTGGCTAGGGTTATTGTTAAATTGTCGGGGTCTCCGGATATGATGCCTTGGAATAGTAGTAAGTCTGAGATAGATACTAAACATCATACCTTTAAAGAGATAGCCCCTCATATTGAAAGGATACTATATACGTATGCAACAATGTCAAAGCGATGGAGTACAGGTGGAGGATGGGAGGAAAATGTATTTAAATATTCAACAGGAGTTGTTAAGAAAGAAACGATTCAAAGTTTAACATCCGAGACACGAATACATACTCCTGCAATTCCCAGAAACAGGTATCGTAAATATTCAGACCAAATTAGAATCAATAACAGAGCCTTAGCTATTGACAAACCTTGGATAAAGGGAGCGTATGAGGGTATTATAGCCGTTGAAGAATTGCCAAAGCTAAAACTGGATCAGAACAATCGACTTAGTCTGTTGATCCTTGACAGTACTTTAGAGATTGCTTTTAAGGACTTTTTAGTTCATGAGAAACAAATTCAAATGTCTGATGCTGATTTAGCTAAACTTATGAGAAATAGATCCAGTGTACATAATAGAGTTAAGAAATTGGTTAATCTTCGAAAAGGAACATGGGAGAAGGTAGAATACTTTTATCAACTGCGTTGTGACTTAATTCATAAGAGGTCATCTGGAGACATAAGAAGTGATGAGTTGGAGACGTTCAAGGAAACGGTTCAATACATATTGAACAAGTTGATGAGAATCAAATTTGATAAGAGCGTATAATTTAGTTCGCAAGAGTATAACTGTAGTACCTACCAAACCTTCATTGCTCTTAAATTACTAACAATTTCGCTTATTTCCTTGATACAATTTTCGATATCAGAATGAGTCGTGAATCTGCCCAGGCTAAACCTCAGACTGGAATAAGTGTCCTGTTCACTCAATCTCATAGAAGTTAAGACGTGAGACGGCTCTACTTTGGTAGAGCTGCAAGCTGAACCATTAGAGATGGCAATGTTTTCCAACCCAGCAATGATCGCATCTGCGTCTGCTCCTTTGAAGCAAATGTTTGATACATTATAAAGTCTATTATTGGGATGACCGTTGAGCATTGTGTCAGGCATTTCAAGAAAAGTTCGTTCGAGCTGATCTCGTAGCTCTTTTATTATCTCCTGATCACTTTTCATTTCCTGAAGTGCAATTTCTGCTGCAGCTCCCAAACCTACAATTCCGGGAACATTGAGCGTACCACTACGAGCTCCTCGTTCATGGCCTCCTCCATGGATCAGTGCATCCAGTTTCACCTTAAATGGTCGTTTGCTTCTCAAGTACAATCCACCAACTCCTTTCGGTCCATAGAATTTGTGGGCAGAGAAAGCCATTATGTCAATGTTCATTTCTTTCACATTAACAGGCATTTTCCCAACAGCCTGAGTGGCATCTGTCATAAAGAAAGCATCCTTCTGGTGCGCCAATTCAGCAATCTCTTTGATCGGTTGAATAACCCCGGTTTCATTGTTGACCAGCATCAAGGAAACAAGGGTTGTATCCGTTCTTATTGCTTTTTCCGCTTCCACTAAATCAACCATACCATATTGGTCAACCGGTAGATAAGTAACTTCCATGCCTTTTGACTCCAGGTATTTACACGTGTCCAGCACAGCAGGATGCTCTGTGGAAACTGTAACAATATGTGATCCCTTTTCTTTATAGAATTCTAATACTCCTTTTATTGCTGTATTGATTGATTCTGTTGCTCCTGACGTAAAGATGACTTCACCTGGATCTGAACCTATTAAAGTGGCTATTTTTTCTCTGGCTGATTTCACCGCTCTACTTGCCTCTACACCTGGTCTATGATTGCTAGCAGCATTGGCATATTGGTTTGTTAAATACGGCATCATTGCCTCCAATACTCTAGGGTCAAGTGGTGTGGTAGCGTTGTGGTCGAGGTAAATGATGTTTTCCATATTATATTTATGCTATGACTGAATCAGACCTATTGGATAAATTCTTAAATGTAAAAGTACACAAGGCAGGTGGTAAGGCATCTGTTCACAAACCTGTTTTGATTTTACTTGCCTTGAGAGAGTTTCAAAAAGGAAATTTTGAATTGTATTACGAAGAATTTGAAAAGGAACTGAGTGAGCTTATTAAAAAAGTTGGTTTAGTTAAATCACCAAAGCCATATTATCCATTTGTAAGATTGAGTCATGATCGAATATGGCAATTATCCAATCAAACCATAATTGATCAACATCCGGGAGAAGATCCACCGGGTAAATTTTTAAAGGAAAACAAAATATCTGGCAGCTTTTCAAACGATGTACTTGATTCATTAAAGACAAGAAATCAGTTTGTTGTAAGCCTAACCCAGTCCATTAAAACTAAGTTTTTAAGTGCCCCACAGATACAAATAGTTGAAAATATAATGTAAGAATTACTTGGCTTAGGTGTTGTCGTGAATGTGAGATTTGTAGACAAAATGGTTCCGTCTCCTAAAAATCCAACAGTTCCTTCGGATGAACTCCAAGCCCTTCCGCAAGAGATTTCAAACTACTGAGAGTTGGGCTCCTAACACCTCTTTCAAACCTACCAATTTGGCTAAAAGCCTGACCCGATTGGTTGGCAAGTTCTTCTTGACTTAGTCCTTTCTGAAGACGCAGTTCCTTTAAATGCTTACCAAAAGCAGTAATAAATTCTTGATCCTTAGCCACAGGGCCAAGCTGCGTAAATAAATCGACAAACATTAGAGCCAATTGGCTCTAATGTTTGTCTTTAAGTTCTAACTGACTCACAATGGATTTACTCAACCAATTCGAAAAGGACCAGAAAATACTGAACGAGCTTAAGGAGCTACTGACCTTTGCACCACCCAATAAAATACGCAGGAGCCTGGAAGATCTCATCTTTCACTGCTTCTCCGAGACAGAAGAGCCCGGCATAATCTGCCCACCGGAGATGGTCACCCACTTCTATTACCTGATCAACTTCCTCAATGAAGTAGAAGAAACCTTGGGCAGGGATTGATAAAATAATAGCCCAATCCCGAAATCACCAGGAGCGAAGCAGCTCTCCCCATAACCAAGGTGGAGACACAGAGCTTACCTGCCGAAGCACAGCAGAGGTAGGGGGTCAATTCACCAACCCACCATTCACCGATTACCGACCACCACCGATTACCGATTACCGACCACCGAATACCACTACCCCTGAGCCTGCAGAAGGGCAATCAATCCAATATTTCCACATCCGTCACAAAGTATTTGGTGTCGCCCTTCCAGAAAAACTTGATGTATTTTTCCTCATAGTTTAGCTTCACTCGCTTGCCGGTTTTGATCGCCTCTTCGATATCCTTTCTTACCTGCTCCTGATCATTGGCTATAGAAAACTCCCAGGTAGTTGGTATCGCTCCCTGTCCGCTGTTGGTCAGCCCTCCAATATTCAGCTTGCCTTCCCAGGTTTTGAACAGCATTCCTTTGTGACTTACCTTGATCGGCACTCCTGCTCGATATCCTGAACTAAAATTGGCCACATTCAGTAGCACAAACACACCAATGGCCAGCACCACGATTCCAATGAATATTCTGATCAGTATTTTCTTCATCCTGTTAGTTTTTACAGTTTTCCTTCTTACCAGAAGTACCTAAAATTAGGAGAATTCCCTTAGATGTGCCAATTCACATGTTCAAACCTTTAAGGCTGATGATCCGGAGTATCAATAAAACTCAAAGACTATCTGCTATTATATTATTTTACCGCATCACCAACTACATTTCCCCCGCTGCTTGTTTGCCTCAGTTATTCCTTCAGCTTTTTCAGACCTTTAGCGTTGAGCAAACTAGTCATTTGCGAAATGGCAATTTGGTTAAGTTGGAGTAGTCGCTCTTCAGAAGATAGACCCTGTCTTATGAAAACCGAATTTAGACTTTCCAGATTGGAGAGTACTACTAATTGTTCGAGGGTGGCATTGTCGCGGATATTTCCTTCCAATTTAGGATTAGTCTGCCGCCAATCTCCGGCTGTCATGCCAAAGAGTGCCATGTTTAGTAAATCGGCTTCAGATGCATAGGTTAGCGATGCTTTCTTACGATCAAGGCTCGGAGGAATTAGTTGCTCTTTGATGGCATCTGTATGGATGTGGTAATTGACTTTTGCCAATGTACGTTGTAGGTTCCATTCTAGCTTAAGTCGGTCGTTTTCTTCTTCTTTGAGTCGCTGGAATTCTCTAACCAGATATACTTTGAATTCTGGAGAAATCCACATTCCAAACTCAAAAGCAATATCAGCATGGGCATAGGTGCCGCCATATCTCCCAGCTTTGGCTTCCAATCCAATGGCATTTGTTTTATCTACCCATTCTTTGACGCTGATTTTATAACTGTTGAGCCCGGCTTGACTTCTAATTATGGCAAATTCGCCATAATTAAAATTAGGATTATTGACAGACTCCCATATTCCTAAAAACTCAACAGTATTTCGGTTTCGCAACCAATCCGAGATAAAAAAATCACCATCCTTTGCCTTGATCATATCGGTTATTGAGATATAATCCTGCTTCCCTTTTTTCAGAACAGAGATATTTGTTCCTTTTACTTCGAGAGTTTTGGCCATTTTTTTTTGCGTGTAATTTACACCTGAATAAATATTTTTCAAAACGGAATGTTCTTTCTATAGGAACTCCCTTGCACCTCTCATACTCTCCGTGGTTAGTTATACCTGCTGGCGAACTTTATCATTTTCGGCAACTTCAGGAACCTTATTAAGGTGGGTTTGCTGGCTGCAACAACGGGTATGAGGGACACAGGTTTTCCTAAAACTCATTCATTCCAATTAGAGGTAATTCATCCTCAAACCCTACCCGGAATAACATAGGAGCTCTCCCCATTAACAAGGGGGAGACACAGAGCTTACCTGCCGAAGCACAGCAGAGGTAGGGGGTCAATTCACCAACCCACCATTCACCGATTACCGACCACTACCGATTACCAATCAACCTGAGCACTGCTTCATCTGCAAATCCCTTACACAGCCTGCAGTCAACCCTCTGTGGAACTGGGCGTTCTCTGCGTTTATCCGGAGCACTTTAAGAGTTAATCGCCGAACGCAATTCAGATCACCCAATACTAGTCACTCAATAACTATTCAACTCTTTAGGCTTCACCCTTGACCGCCTCTCCAATAAAACGGCTTTCTACTATTCCATTCACCAACACCGCGGGATTTGTTGCACATTTCGCAACTACACTCCTACCTGGGGCAAAATGCAGTTTTCCATCTTTTCTCTGACTCGCTAGCTTGCTACCATCACATTCACTCAAACACACATCGATCATGAAAAATCATCTGAAAAACCCAGGTCGTTCGCTGCTTTTGTTATTGTTAGCTACCTCATTATGGCCATTTACAGGTTGTTTTGAGGGCGATCGCCGTGGCAATGTCCACCAAAAGGAACTTCCTATTGAAATCAAGGCAATCGGAGAGGGAAGAAACGATGGTATCAACCGATGCTATGGCCACCCTGTTACTGACGATTTCTTTGAACATTCATTTCTCACCGAATACACTTATATCGATGGACACTGGGAGGAGTCTCCGGTGACTGACAACATCATTGATTGGTTGGTGTTGGACAACCTGAGACCAGACCACACCACCAGGATCATTGCATCTGGCTTTACTTATGAAGAAGGAACGTACAATATCGATAAGACTTTCATCCTGGAGCTGACTTATACGGAAGCAAAGTGGGATGTGGATACGATCCGCAAACCGGAAGCAGGAAACGGCGTGGGTTCTGGTGTCCTTGGGTCATTTCATGGAGCTGGTTCCCGCAGTTTGATCACTCCCGAAAGCATCAATGGCGAATTCTGGTTTGTGGAGACCACCTACACTTCAGCCGGGTGGAACAGTAGCATGATCGCTAAACCAACATTAGAGGAGGAAGATTATATCATCGATTTTGATGCGGGAGATGCCACAGGTGAGGGAAAAGATCAGCTTTATTATACCACAGCTTCAGGTCACTTGTACCAACTCAACTTCAGCAATGGCAGTTGGGTTAAAACAGAGCTGGAGCGGATCTACCCGGGTGAAAAGGGCGTAAGCTATGCATCCGCTTTTGGAATCAAGGTTGTGGATCGGGGGTTAAATGCATTATTTGTTCAAGGCGTTGAGAATTTATACGAATATAGTTTCGAGGGTGGAAAGTGGGGCCGGTATACACTCACGGATAAGATTGTTGGGCCCATGTCTATGGTATATGGTGACTGGCACAACGACGGTGTGGATCGGTTGTATATGCCAGCAATGTTCGGAAAAGTTTATCAAGTCACCCCACGGGATCATGCGGTGCATGTGATGGAATTTGAAATGAGTGGAACAGCGGCGGTGTTCACAGCAACTATAGGAGATGCCCACAATGATGGGATCAACAGGATGTATGTCACGCAGGGTTATACCAAAGTCTATGAGTTGACGTACTGATTTAGATGGGGTCAGGGGAAATTGCCGAAGGAAAGGTGGGGGACTAAGAGGGTGGAGAAATTATCCTGCTTGAGAGGGCTAGTGGGTGAAAATTCCTTAAATTATCAATCATGAAAGCCTCTGCTTCCAATAACTATGCATATACTAAATACTTAAAACCCTACGCCCAGGACTTAAGGAAAAATATGACCAAAGCAGAAGCCTGTTTGTGGAAATATGTTTTGCGAGCAGGAGGTATTCAAGGGTTTACTTTTCGGAGACAGAGGCCTGTGTTGACTTACATTGCAGACTTTATGTGTAAGGAACTGATGCTGATTATTGAAGTAGATGGCATAACTCATAGTGACCCTGAAGTTGTCAAAAACGATAAAGTCCGCCAGCAGGCACTAGAAGAGGCCGGTTTTGAGGTAATCAGATTTGCAGATGAAGAGGTGCTTCATGATATCAACAATGTATATTCTGCCATAGAGGACAAGGTTATCGAAATCATGGAAGTAACAGGAGCTCAACCAAGAAGAAGGAAGCGAAAGGAATAACATCCTCCATACCCTTAGTTTCAGGTCAGTTCATGTAGTTGATCCAAATAAGATTCTTTACATCCTCCCCCTAACCCCCTCCAAAGGGGGAAAATATTTGAAAACGGTTTGGTTAATAAATTATCATAACCAATCACAATTTTATCGATTACTAATCAACCAATTCATCCCCAAATCCCCATCCGGAATCACTACCGGAGCGAAGCATCTCTCCCATTACCAAGAGGCCATTCTTTGTGTAACTCTGCGATCCTCCGTGAAACTCTGTGGAAAAACTAATAAAACACGACAAATCACACCCCTCGCCATGCAATTACTCACCATTCACCAACCGACCATTCACCGATTACCAATCAACCTGAGCTTGTCGAAGGGGCGGTTTAAAGAACCTTCACATAAGCACCCTCATCATAGGCGCTTAACTGTCCGAAAGACTCCAAGTCAAAACCCTTTGATTGCATGAATGCTTCAAATGCCTGCTGATGCTCCGGGTCGACGGTGACCAACAGCCCGCCACTGGTTTGTGGGTCCGCCACGATACGGTAGTCTATTCCATCGGCCAGGGCAATCTTGTGGCCATAGCTTTTCCAATTGCGGTTGGTGCCACCTGGTGTGGTGCCCATTTCCAGGTATTTCGGCACAAAATCAAAAGTAGGCACCTTGCTGAGTGTAACATCTGCAGCACAGTTACTGGCTTCACAGACTTCCAGCAAGTGGCCTGCCAGCCCAAAGCCAGTAACATCCGTAATGGCATTCACGCCAGTTACACTCGCCAGTTCTTGTCCGATTTTGTTGAGTGTGACCATGCTTTGCTTGGCTTGCTCCAGGTCGGCAGCATCGGCAAGACCTTTTTTCTGTGCGGTGGTCACCATCCCAATGCCCAGGGGCTTGGTGAGATAGAGGAGGTCGCCGGGTTTGGCGCCAGCATTTTTCTTCACCTGGCTTACCGGTATGCGTCCGGTCACGGCCAGCCCAAAGATTGGTTCTGGCGCGTCGATACTATGACCACCAGCCAGGGGAATGCCTGCTTCTTTACAGATGGCCCGTCCGCCCGCTAAAACTTCACCAGCCACTTCAATTGGCAGTTTGTCTATCGGCCAACCAAGAATCGCAATCGCCATGATCGGCGTGCCACCCATAGCATAGATATCACTGATGGCATTCGTAGCGGCAATCGCCCCAAAATCATGCGCATCATCTACGATCGGCATGAAGAAATCCGTAGTGCTGATGATGGCCGTTTCACCATCCAGGTCAAACACAGCAGCATCGTCTTTCTCTTCATTACCCACTAGCAGCTGCCCGAAAGCTGGCGCTTCGAAAGGTTCTACATGAATGATCTTGTCCAGTACTTCCGGTGCGATCTTGCATCCGCATCCGGCACCATGGCTGTATTGGGTCAGTTTGTACGTTTCGTTCATAATTCCGCTATTGAAGAATAGAGTGGGAAATTAGAGAATCTAGGGTAATAAACCAGTCTCCTTAAGGGGTAATTGGGTTGTTAGGAGTTAGTTTATTGGGTTTTTGGTAATTGGGTTGTTTGGTTTTAGGTGGATAGCTTATGGCTATTAATTTTTAATCCACGGAGGACGCAGAGAAAACAGAGCGGTGTAGTAGTTTTTGTGCCTTTGGCCCCTGGCTTTTAGCAGATTGCGACCAGCCCTAATTGTCTTATGATCACTAACTTCGGGCCCTCAAAGTCCAGCCTCCAACTTCCATCCTCCAGTCTCTAGCCTCCAACTTCCAGCCTCTAACCTCCAACTTCTAACCTCCAACCTCCAACCTTCTCAAAATCTCCCCAGCCAACTCCTTCGGGTCGCGACTGTCAATTTGCAAGTGCAGGACAAAATGATCTCGCTTGTCTTCGATGGCTTTGTGGTATCTTTTGTCATAATACTTGAGGATAATTCTTGCAGCGGGCTCCGCATCTCCATTTTCGATGTGTTCAATGGCCGTTTCTGCTTCTTTCAGGCCGAGTTTTTTGGAAATGCTTTTAGTCGCTTTGATCAGTTTGGGTACGTCCATCTGGCCATAATTGGCAATGAGGTTTTGGATGCGGGCATCTTTGGGAATGTCCATGAAAACACAGGGAGCCTCATTTTTTTGATGATAGAGCTCCGGCATCATGTTGACTGATCCGATGCGCATGCTTTCATCTTCCACCCAGATTCTTTTGGACAAGTCCATCTTTCGGAAAGTCTCATAAAGTTCGTTTTGAAACTGCTCAGAGGAAGGTTGTATCTCCGATGCCTGCCGTCCGAATGCTGAACCCTGATGATGTGCCAGCCCTTCCAGGTCCACGACTTGTTCACCCAGGGTAGTCAGTTCGTGAAGCACCTCGGTCTTCCGTGATCCTGTATACCCGGTGAGCACTACCAGAGGCAACTTTTGCTCAAAGAAGCTGAGTGCGGCGGTACGGTAGCTTTTGTAGCCACCTTCCAGCACGCCTACTTTGAAGCCGTAAGCTTCCAGCAGCAGCGCCACACTTTGTGACCTTTGTCCACCCCGCCAGCAGTGGACGAGCAGTTCCTGGTTGTGAAGGTTCTCCGCAAAATCAATGAAGCCACTCATCTTGGGGCCAATGTATTCCAGGCCTTTTTTGAAAGCTGCCTGGGGATTGACCTGTTTGTAGATTGTCCCGACATCTGCTCGCTCTTCATTGGAGAGTAGCGGCATGTTGTGACTGTGTGGCAATCGTCCCAGCTCATATTCACCTGGTGACCGCACATCTATAATGGGCTGGCTTTGGCCCAACTCTAAGAATTTGTCCAGAGGATATCGCTTCATAAGTGAAGCCAAATATAGCTATCCGACCAATGAACAGCTCATTAAGTGGTGTTTAATCAACTTTCCGATTGGGTTTAAAAAGGATGTAACCAATCCTGCCGTTTACAGATAAATAAACCTGATTGCCCACTTTGTCCTTTTCAATAAACCGATTTCTTTCGATCAGATTACCTTCATAAAAGTCACTGCGGTTGATTTGAAAATTATAAGTTCCCAACGAACCGGAAGCTTCCAGCAATAATCGATTGGCAATGGTTGACTGAATACCCCACTCCATAAAATAAGCAAATCTCTTCGTGTGAAAGTTGTTGTCCACTTTTCGATAATAACCACAATCGCCACCACAGTCATATCCAACCACATATGTTTCATGCACCGTAAGGGAACGGTATTGAAAATTGAGTCCTGAAAAAAACCGGAGGCTTTCGTCCAGGTCAATGTAGAAACGCACCTCATGTCTTGTTTTGAAGCTGTTGACAATGGGCACATCAGCGTATGACCGAATTTCGGAAACAAACCCTACTTCGTGACCTAGAGAAAACCATCGCTTACCCGGGAAATACTCCACGGAAAATAAAACCGATGGATCGATAGGATTGATTACGTTCAAGAAGTCCAGTTTCAAATAAGCCAGGGGGTTTCTTGTGCTATCGGACGGCTGAGCCGCTAACAGGATCGGTGAGAGAACGATGATCGATACGATTAAGGATTTTTTCATCATTTTATCGTGCTTATTTGATTGAGGGTGTCACCCACAAGGTTGAACTGTGATACTCCAGATCCTGCTGTGACGATCATCTCTGATGTGAGCGCAATCATATCATTGGCCGGAATGTCCGCATAGAAGGTATCAAGCTTAGGTTCATAAGGAGTAGTGATATCAAACTTCTTCAACCCAAAAGCACCTTCACCTACATAAAGGCTTCCATTGAAAATAGACAATCCACGAGGGCGGATCATACTGATAGTATCCAACCCGACAGGATTTGTGAGATCAGAAATATCGATGGTAATCAGCTGGTTGACATTCCTGAAAGTACAGGTTTGCCCGTCTCTGATGGTCAGATAAGCCACATTTCCATTGGCAATCACAGGGTCGCAGCCTGTCTGATGAGTGAATTTGGTGATATAATCCGGGTGCACCGGATCTATGAGATCATAAATGTAAACGCCATCATTGGCTCCCAGAAAAAGGAGATTTTCGTAAGCGACCGCCGTTTCCAGGTTACCAAAGGTGGTTACCGTGTTCACAAGGTTTGGATGAGTAGCGTCTTTCAGGTCCAATACCTTGAGTTTGCTGTTGGTAGATACATACATGTATCCGTTTCTGATAGCAAATCTGGCCGTAGAACCACCGATACCGGAGGTGCCTTCACCAGGGCCAAGGATGATTCCATCAGAATCGCCACCACTGCAAGATAAGATGACGGGTAAGAGGAGTAGGAGGAGTTTTTTCATTTTCTATAACATTCCGGAGCTTTAATCATGGCGACTTCCCAACCGATCACTTTGCCTTTACTCTGATCAACACATTCAAAATAAACATCATGCTGATCAGGCCTTTCTGTCTGTAAGGGTTCAAAGAATAGATTTTCTATTCTGTTGACTGTTTCAAAATCAGTCTCCGAAACTTTGATCACAACCATATCTGTATGGTTATTGGCATAGATCAAACCATCTTTTACCGCCATATCGGTATTTCCGGGAATGTTGATAAAAAACAGATTTTTAGGATTGGTTTTGTCACTGTTATCAATCACATGAATGCCTTCATCGACCTCATTGATCAGTAAAGCATTTCCATAAACATAGATTTTGCCCGGATTGACAACAGCGCGGCTCTCTTGCCTGGTGATAGCAAAAGACACTGAATCTACATAAACAGGTCGCATTCCTTCTACCACTCCGTTTGGGAAGGTAGGCACAAAAGGGTCACAGGAAATCAGGAAAATCAATGGAATTAATCCGCAAAGTGTTTTCATAGATCAGAATTCGGTGATACGTGTTAGACACACGATAATTATATACAGTTGTATTGAAAACTAAAAACTTCACACAGAAATTTTTTATAAGGCTCTATTCACAGTTCATTGATTCAAAAAATTAGCTTCATAGCCGGGGTTTTGGTATTTTTATTTGTTATTGAATCTGTTTTATCCACCAAAATTTTATCACTCATGCCTAAAATGAATGTGCGCCGCAGCACTACCATCAACTCACCAGCCGCAACAGTTTTTAATCGTGTAGCAGACCTGAACCATTGGACTGCCTGGTCACCTTGGCTCATCACAGAGCCGGAAGCTAAAGTGACTGTCTCCGACGACTCCAAGTTTTATTCCTGGGAAGGTAAGCGTGTCGGTAGCGGAGAGATGAGAATCACAGCTGAGAAAACCAATCAATCGGTAGACTATGACCTTACTTTCCTCAAACCCTGGAAGTCACATGCCAAAGTGCGCTTTGAATTGAACGAGCGAAATGGTGTCACGGAAGTTGACTGGATCATGGACAGTAGCTTACCATTTTTCATGTTTTGGATGAAAAAGATGATGGAGGCTTTTGTGGGAATGGATTTTCAGCGGGGGCTAAACCTGCTCAAAGATTATGTGGAAGATGGAGAAGTTCACTCAAAACTGGAGTTTGTTGGGGAGCGAAATTATCCGGGTTGTGAATACATTGGTATTAAGCGTTCCACCACTATGGCCGGAGTAGGACCGGATATGAAGAATGATTTCACCAAACTTTGGGAGATGGTTAGCAGTGATATGGACAATGTTACCGGTGAGTCATTTTCTATCTACCATAAGTGGGAAATAGTGAAAGGGAAAGTGCGCTATACAGCCGGAGTGCCAGTCAAGAAAGTGCCAGAGAACTTGCCTTCAGGCGTAATTACCGGGAAACTGCATGCGATGAAAATTCATACCCTACGTCATGTCGGTCCATACATCCATTTAGGAAATGCCTGGACAACTATGCAGATGATGATGCGTGGCAAGGAATTCAAACCAGTTAAGGGAATGCATCCATTCGAGACGTATGTGAACATGCCCGGAGAAGTGCCGGATAATGAGTTGATCACTGATATCAATTTTGCTGTGAAGTAAAGACTAAACCACAGAGGGAACAGAGAAATCAGAGTAGGGCTTATAACTTTTGTGGTGAGCGGAATCAGCGGATAGCGATTGGCGTGATGCGTGTTGCCTGCTTAACTTAGCTGATTCATTTTCAATCATAGACAATTGAACAAGCAGAAGTTATATGGAGTGATCATGGCGGTCACAGGCATTTTGATGTTTTCCAGCAAAGCTGTGATGGTCAAGATGGCTTATCAGTATGAGGTGGATACGGTAACCTTATTGTTGTTACGGATGGGATTTGCCCTGCCGGTTTATCTGGTCATTGCTTTGCTGAAGAAGCCTGCCAATCCAATTTCGGGAAAGGATTATGTCTGGGTCTTTTTTCTGGGATTCATCGGCTACTATTTGTCCAGCTACTTTGACTTTATGGGTCTGCAGTACATCAAAGCTGGCCTGGAGCGATTGATCTTATTCGTTTACCCAACGCTTGTTTTGCTGATCTCTTACTTGTTTTTGAAGAAGCCAATTACCAGGCCACAAGCATTGGGAGTACTGGTAACATATTTGGGAGTTTTCATCATTTTCTCTTCTGAGCTTTCAGTGAATAAGGAACCGGGTACTATTACAGGTGTCGTTTTAGTCTTTCTGAGTTCGGTGACCTATGCTTCTTACCTGGTAGGCTCAGGGTGGATCATACCCAAGTTCGGTCCTCGACTTTTTACTTCGTATGCCATGATCATCTCCTGTGGAGCTGTGATCACACACTATTTGATTCAGGGAAATTATGATGTGCTGAGTTTGCCTGTGGAAGTCTATTGGATTGGGCTGGCCATGGCACTGATAGCGACTGTCATTCCTTCTTACCTGATCAGTTATGCCATTCGAAATCTTGGCGCTAACAACTTTTCGATCTTCGGAAGTCTGGGTCCGGTTTCTACGATTCTACTGGCTTATATTTTTCTTGGGGAGGTACTTACCCTGGTACAATTGGCAGGAGGAGTCGTGATTTTGGGGGGCATATTACTGGCTGAAGGCAAACTCCGAAAGTGAGAATTTTCCAATGAAAGCGTTAAACATAGTTTTCTCATTGCTTGATTTTTAAAGAATGCGCCATTCTGATGTAATGGTCTTATAAATTCATTCATTAATTGAGGAAAAGCCAATAAATATATAACTTTGTTGAACAAATCATAAAATAATCGCCAAATCATTATGACTTTACTCAGAGTACACGACAATCAGCAAGATCTAACCAACACTTTTGTGAAACTTGTAAAATCCAGGGTAAAAACCGGAAGTTTCAATAAGCAAAAACAACAGGAGATTTTCTTGCAAGGTCAGGAAATGGGTTTTTGCAATGATGAGATCCGTGTCCTTATCGAGGATATCATTCCGGCTAAATAAAGCTAGAATCTCACCCTGATCCCTGGTCCGAGTAAAAAGAAGGGTTTACCCGCTGACATTTTATAACCAAAACCTGCATACAGAGGGAAGGTTAATTTATTGTTACTAGAGGTGGGGTATAGAGACCCGAGTACAACCAGACCGATATCTTGCTGATTGGTGCTTTTGCTGCTCACATTAAATGCATTGATGGCGATAAAGCCAGCACCGATTTTGTAAGGAAGATACTTGGCAATTCGGCCTGGTTGGTAAAAACTCATCTGTGCCAGCATAGCAAAACTGGCACCACCAAAGTTGGTAACAGGTTTGCTAGTGCCTTTTTCCACAATAAGAAGTCCCGCAGGGAAGGAAACATCGATATCATAATTGTATTGTCTCTTAAGATATATTTGTACTTTTTTAATTCGGCCTTCTCCTCCATATTTGGATTTGATGTGTGAAAATTCCAGGTCAATTCTCGACCATTCATCTAGTTCTGAGGTTTTCTTAGCTATAAAGTTGTTGAGGTTGATGTCTTCTAGTCTGCATTTTTTACTGTCATAGTGCAGATACCTGGGGGAGGTTTCTCCTGGGCAAACGACTACTTCATCAAACTGGTAGAGTTCTATGAGTTTGCCTTGCTTATCAGATATTTTCACTTTGATTGTCAAGTACTGCGGCCCGTATAATTCCCGACCCTCATCAATTTTGTTTTGATCCAGATTAAATACCAGGTCGGTGATAGTCGTTTCATAATAAATGGGCTTATCGATATCGTCAAGTAGATATTGTTTGTCTCCAAAGTCTAGCGTGATAAAGTCAAAAGGCCTGGGCCTTAAGTATTCTTCAACTCTGAGTGCTGTTCCGGTGGATTTGTTATGGTTGAAAATTTCTATGTTTTTTGTTCCAATAGTCATGGGGACTTTGAGGCTAAACAGAGAAATCTCTTCATTCTTCACCAGGGAGTCGTATTCCAGGTTACTTGCTCCCGGGAAGCTAAAATTAGCCTTGTGCAATCCCTCACCTTCCAGCCGTACATTGATGGATTCACCTGGATGTACCATAGATGTTTTTTCCCAGTCTTTGCCTTCCCGTTGAATATAAATCGCTGTGATCTTGGTTTTGGGGGTAATGTCCAGGTTGGACACAAAGCGCGCGTCATCCCCATCTTTGATGTACAAATAGCCTTCTGACTTTCGGTGAAAAGCATAAGGTCTCAGCAGACATAGAACTCGGTCATTATTCAAGCGGGCTTTGGTGTAGAGTTCGGCGATCAGCGCTCCTCCTGATTCTTCCTGATTTTCTATTCGGTACGTTTTGCCAATCCTTAGTTGTCGGTTATTGTCAATCTGTATTTCGATGGCTTCTGTTTTGTCATCATTTGGGGTCACTTCCTGCCGGTCAAACTGCAAGAAAGCCAGACGCCCAGACCTGATCTTAAAGGAATAATTCAGCAGTGGCAGCTGGTATTTTGGTTTACCAAACTCAAAATATGGCTTTTCCAATTGGAAAGGAATGCTGATCATCTGGTCGCCAAGCGCGTTGGGCAATAGGTGAAGCATTAGTTTAGAACCATCCCTGGTAATGCGATAATTGATCGGCAGTCCTTCAGACCAGCGATTGTCTGCTACGATGTTGTCAGCATTATTGGTTGTCAGTTCAAACTCTTTTTCTTCTCCGATGTAAAGCTCATCAGTAGCAGGGTATAGATCAACGTATGTTTCTGTATATGGAAAGAGCGGGAGATCCACCAGTTCATCCACAGAGTCTTTAGTTACCTTGAATGTGAACCTTAGAAAATTGCTCTTGGTGAGTTGGTTAAATCTCACTTTGAACCGTGCATAATCGGAAAAAAACATCATGGAGTCCATGAGGTAGAAATCTCCCGATGGTATTAGATTGATTTTGGAGATTTCAGCATCCATGTCAAAAAACAAATAGACCTCTGCTACCTCATTTTCCTGTGAGTACTTAAAGGCAAGCTGCTTTCTTTGTTGCTGTGTGATGGTATTGTTTTTCCAGGAAAATTCCAGGGTATCTACAAAAATCCGGGCATCCAGAAAATAACTATCGTCAAATGCTGTCTGGCCAAATGACTGGTTCTGAAAAAGTATGAGTAATAAAAAAATTCCGCCGAGAGCTGATTGTATTCTATTCATGTTGGATGCAAAGATGGGCGATGAAGCCTAAGTCTACAAGCGATTGTTTTTTAGGTTTTTCCGGCTTTGACACAAAAATTAACCTGTAAAGAACAATTGTTAATTCTTCATGGTGTAAATTATTCTTGCAATAGTGCAGCCTTTTAACAAAAAGCTGCGTCTAATTGAATTAACAATCAAATCCAGAAATTGATAAGAATCATCGCCATTATATCGACAACCGTTCTGCTTCATGGCCTGTCATATGCTCAGGTTTTGAGGTATGATGTGGTGCGGAATGGCAATTCTATGGGGGTTTCTACCGTTGAGCGAGCATTTGACGGCAGCCATACAATCTATCATCTCAACACACAAACCAAGTTTAGAATCCTCTTTCTTTTTGAAGTAGAGTATGATGTAATAGAGTCATTTTATGGGGACAAACTGGTATCTGGCTCCAGTTGGAATACGTTGAATGACAGCAAGCAAAAAGAAACTGAGCTGGTAGAGAAAGGTTCGGTGTATTCGCTGATCATCGATGGTATTCACACTGTCATCCATGAAGATGAAATCCTGGATTCCGTTTCGGAAATTTACTTCGAAGAACCCGATCATAGTAAAAAAGTCTTTTCAGCTTATTTTGGTCGCTTCCTGACTTTTGAGAAAATCGGAGAACACAAATATTCCCTGACCTCTCCGGATGGCACCAATGTGTACACGTATGAAAATGGTATTTGTACGGAAGTGGTGATAAGTCGAGACTTTGCCACGTTTAGTCAGGTTTTGCAACCTGATCTGCTGGCCGCCGTGAGGAATAAACAAATAACGGCAAAACTAAAATGATCCAATCTGTTAAAAAGCTTTTGCTTCCAATCGCTATCCTGGTGATCCTGGGGTTTGTCCTTTTTGTCATCAATCAGGTTTCGGGGATTTATCTGCTGGTCAGCAGCTACAGCCAGACTGCTGCAAGTGTGCTTTTAGTTGTGCTGAGCCTGTTGATTTTGTCACTTGTCCTTTGGCCAGTGTTACTCTATGCCCGATTACCACAACCTTTGAAGCTTCCACAAAGCGAATCAGAGCTGGCTACTTATCAGAAGCGGTTGCTCAAAAGACTCTCGAGAAATCAAAGACTGGTTGCAGAAGGGGTTCAGCCAAAGTCAGTTGAAGATCTGGATAAGGCATTGGAAAGGCTGGATGAGCTCTCTAACAAAGTTATTGCTGAAACGGCTACTGCGGTGTTTTTGACTACATCTGTTTCTCAAAATGGCAAGCTGGATGCACTGACAATCTTAGCCACTCAAAGCAGAATGGTGTGGAAGGTTGCTCATGTCTACTACCAGCGGCCAACACTTAGAGAACTGGTATATCTCTATGCCAATGTAGCGGGTTCTTCGTTTCTGGCAGCAGAAATTGAAGACCTTGACATTTCGCAGCAAGTGGAGCCGGTGATCAATTCTTTCTTGAAAAATGCTGGAGGTAAATCGATACCTGTTCTTGGCCCAACTACTAACATCATTTTGGATTCGCTGCTGGAAGGCTCCACCAATGCATTTCTGACGCTACGTGTTGGAAATATCGCTCAGCAGTATTGTGGCTGCAATGAAGTAATCACCCGCAAAAAGCTGAAGAGGCGAGCTTTTGTGATGGCAGCAGCCCAGCTTAAAACCATAGTGATGAAATCCTCCGGCCAAATCATCGGAGGACTTTTGAAAGCTACCAAAAAAGCAGGCTTGGATACGTTGAAATCTGGTTGGGAGGGCATCAAAACTACTGGTTCCAAAGTAGCAGATAACATCGCCGAGGCAGGTCAGAAAATCAATCCTTTCAGAAAGAAGGAAAAAGAACTTTAGTCAGAACCTTTATCTTTTCTGTTGAACCGGTAACGAATCCCCCAGGAACCACGAATAATGTTGTTTCGATTTTCAACGATCAAGGCCAGCTCGGAATGAAATCCAAATTGCTTATTTTCAAATGGATACATTATTAAGCCAACGGGTACGACAATTCCTTGATCTACGTTGCCCCTGGCACCTATTCCTGCATAACACTTATGGTTCTCTTTGCTTACAAAAAGATAATTGGCAACTACTTCTGGTGAAAAATCACCAAAGTCTGTATTCACTCCCATTCTTACTTCAGGAAGCCACCGTTCGCCAATTTGATAGTTGAAACCAGCATAAGAGAGATGTGATTGGTAATACGCAAAACCAAACTGTGCTTTGGCTTGAGATAGAAAGAATGTTAGGAAAAGGCTGATAAATAAAAGTCGCATAGATGTGATTTTTTACAATGTTATGTACTTAATTGTTTCATAACAAATAACTTCTTATTGATTTTGACAAAAAACGTTGCTTGATTAACCTACCAATCCTTCTTGCACCGCTATTCTTACCATTCCTGCTACATTTTTCACATCAAGTTTTTCTAGGACGGCTTTTCGATGGGTTTCTACCGTGCGTACGGCAATGAAAAGCTTCTCACTGATTTCTTTCGTGCTCAAACCTTCTGCTACCAGTACGAGGATTTCCCGCTCTCTTTCTGTCAGTTGCTGAGTCTTTTTGAGGCCGGCACTTTCCAGTTCTTTTCCAGAATAGGCAAGGGCTTCCAGTGCCTTTTGTGAGAAGTAGCTGTGGCCCGATAAGATGCTTTCCATACATAGTTTGAACTCTGATTCATCAGCGTTTTTAGGCAAATAACCATCTAGTTTCATGTCCATTGCTTTTTTGACCACACTGTGATTGAGGTGCATGGTCAGGAGGATCATTTTAGATTTCAAACCTTGTTGTTTCAGTGCTCCCATCAATTCCATGCCATTCATACCAGGCATATCCAGGTCTGAAAGCACAATATCCGGTTGGGTAATTATAAGATGTTTGAAGGCTTCTTGTGCGTCGTTGTATACCCCCACAACTTCGTACATCGAATCTGACTCAAAGAACTTGCTGATTCCCTGTGCTACAAGGTTGTGATCATCAACGATTGTGATAGTTAGCGGTGTTTTCATGTAATCGGTATGCTTACAGTGGTGGATGTGCCGGAAACCAGGCCAGGTTCATAATTTACAGAACCTTTTACCATATCTAATCGACTCCTGATATTCAGTAGACCATGTCCATCCGAAGGGTCTGTATTCATGCCTTTTCCATTGTCTTCTACAAAAAGAACCAGTCGGTCTTTGTTTCTGATCAGTTGTACGGATACATGTTTGGCTTCAGCATGCTTAATGATGTTATTGATGAGTTCCTGCAATACACGATAGAGGTTGATCTCGATCTTTTCATCAAATCGTGCATCAATCCTATGATGTTCAAATTCATACTTTATTTCTGAAAATTGAAAGCTACTTTTTAGTAAGTCAACAATCGCTTCTCTTAGACCATTTTCCATCAGTTTTCGAGGCATCATCTGGTGGCTGATGTGACGCACCTCATCAGCTGATTTGGAGAACTGGTCAGCGATTATCTCAAGGTCTTCCTGAATATCATCTGAAACTTTCCCGGTGATATTGTTCAAGGCCAGTTTTAAAGCGCTAAGCTGCTGGCCGATTCCATCGTGTAGATCTTTACTAATGCGCTTGCGTTCCTCCTCCGTTGCCTGGATCACACTCTCAAAACCCCGCTCTTTTTCGGCAAGTATTGCAGCTTGTAGTTTTTGGTTTTGCCTGGCTTTGTACTGGTTGTAAAATACCAGCCCGAAAAGTATCAGAATTAACAATCCTCCACTGAGTCCGGCAATCTGAAATTGTTTCGTTCTCAAATCGGCTGTCTTCTCAGAAATTTCGAGTTTCTGCAAAGCAATTTGTTCTTCTTTCTGAGCGGTTTCAAACTTTTCTCTTACTTCCAGCAGGCTTTTTGCATTTTGTTCGGAATAGATTTCCTCTCTGATTTTTTCCAGGCGCTCCGTGATTGCCTTGTATTGGGTCCATTTTCTTGAAACATCATATGTAGATCGCAAATGTTCCAGCACATTGAGAATCATATCTTTCACACCAAGTTGTTGATACAAGTTCAGACTTTTTAAAAGCCACTGTTCTGATTTTTGATAATCTTTTTGATGATAAGCGAGGATGCCAATTCTTTCGGTGGCATAGGCAATCCCTTCATCCTCACTGCTTTTCAGGGCATTTTCGTATGCCTTGTTTACATACGCTTCGGCCTGGTCAATGTCCTGATTATTCAGGAAGACCGTTCCGATTACGGATTGAATTCCCGATGCTGAGTGATAGTCTTCGATTTTCAAGGCAAGTTTTTCGGCGATTGATAAGTGGAAAAGTGCCGAATCTTCTCGTTCAGGATTATACAAGAGTGTGGCTCCTATGCCTCGATGTGATCTTAAAATAGTTGCCGTATCCGAAACGGCTGATGAGATGTCCAGGGCTTTTTTGAAGTATTCCAGGGCTTTGGAAATGTTGGTGTCAGAGCCCTGATAATAGGATAGTCTGCCAATCTGAAAATATTCGTGCGAAATGTTAGTGGAGTCTCCTTCTGATTGGTACATCTCCAAAAGGGAGTTGTGTATAGCCAGACTTTTGGCATATTCTCCCTGATTGAAATATACTTCGGCCTTCGCAGAAAGCGAATCCGGATTTTGAGCAAGAGAGACGAATGTAGGCAAGATCCCACAAAGCAAGAACATTAGAAGTTGCAGAATAATGGGATAGATACAACTTCCGCGATACGAGCGGTTATACAACGTGACAGTAATTATGCGATGACAAAATACCAATTTACCCCGAGAGATCTACCGAGAAACCACGAGAGGAAGCCTTAAAATAGTCAATGACCTTTGGGAAGTCAAAAAATTATTCTCAAAGTCATGAAAAAAATTACACTGATGCTACTGCTAGTGCTTTCAGCATTCATGCTGCATGCACAGAAAACTATTCGCGAACTAGCTGATCTTCCGGACAAAAAACTTGATAAGCTGATTGCAACGGACAATTATGCCAGTCAGGTGAAGTCCTTTGCTAAGAACTATCAAAAGCAAACGGGTAAGACCTTACCAGACCCTTTGGTACCACAACTCAAGAGGGTAGGACTCCTGACTTTTTTTACTGCGGATCATTCTGAAGCTAATGTGAAAGCCATGAAAAATGGAGGAACCTATCAGGATTTTCTGACTGAGGCAGGTGGTTTCAAGTTGGTGACGAAGTTTTACGAGCAGTCGTTACCCGAACTACGAGCAGCATTCCAGGCTCAGGGAATGGAGTTGTTGATTCCTGAAGAGTACATCACAACCGAAGAGCAAGCACAGGTTTACAATTCTTATGAAATCGAAGTATCCAAATTAGCTTCAGCTACCCTGAAAGCGGCCAATTACCTCACAAAACAGTGGGACAAGTCATACGTGGCAGTTGACAATTACAGAGTCTTTGCCGAGCCTACCGTGATCAATGGCATGGATATGAAAGTAACAAGAAGTATGGGGCCTTTGGCGGAGCAACTCGGTGTGGATGCGTTGCTGACCGTCCAGATTCTTACATCAAAGGAAAAAACGGATGTGGGCTTAAATGCGGTAAGAATGGCATTGCACAGTCCAAATCCAGTGCCTGATGATCCGGCAATCAATTATGGACTTGGCTTTTATTATGAAGGTATTTTGGTAGAGTACGCGGGAATGGAATTCGAAAAACCAATCATTTTTGCCCAGCTGCCCAAAAAAGCCAACAAATTTCAGAATTACCAAATGGAAGGCTTCGATGTGGTAACCAGGCGTCTTATCAGCAAATTGCTTGGCAATATTCAGACTGATTACGCTGGAAAATAAGGATTCATTCAAAGCCATAATCACTCCCGTTGTGGCTTTGAGAAACTTCAATCTGGGAGCGGCCCCTGTCGGTAGATGGGGGTTTTGCCATTACTCACTCACGAACACCCGCTTTACCCGCTGGCTCACGTTGGTGAGAATTTCATAAGGAATTGTGTAAGACCAGCTGGCTAGTTCCACTATGGTTGGTTGGGCTCCGAAAACAATCACTTCATCACCTTCCTTCACATCCAGTCCGGTCACATTGATCATAGTCATGTCCATGCATACATTGCCGATGGTTGGTGCTTTTTGCCCATTTACCATCACATAAGCATTGCCATTACTAAATGCCCTTGAATAGCCGTCAGCGTAACCAATGGCAATCGTTGCTATTTGTCCGTCTTCAGTTGCTTTTCCTTTACGGGAATAACCAATGGTGTCACCTTGCTTCACCAATTTGATCTGGGAGATTTGGGTTTTTAGTGTGCTGATTGGCTTCAGGTTAGGTACTTCACCAGAGCTATCAAATCCATACAGACCGATCCCAAGCCTTACCATATCAAATTGATACTGTGGCCAACGCACAATGCCCGCACTGTTTAGTGCGTGTTTGACCGGAGCATACCCAAGAGCATCGCTGATTTTGGTATATGTTGATTCAAACGCTTCCGCCTGGGATTTAGTGTAGTCATCTTCTTCCGGCATATCTGCACTGCTGAAGTGGGTGAAAATCCCAGCGACTTTCAGCTGTGGGTTGGCTTTGAGCGTTGCGATCAGTTCTGGCAAATCTTCTGCTTCAAAGCCAAGACGATGCATCCCTGTTTCTATCTTTAGGTGAATCGGAGGAGGACTGGAAGTATCCTCCAGAAACCTGTGCAGCATTGGTAAACTGTAAATTTCGGGTTCCAGTTTGAAGGTCTCCAGGAGCCTGAAACTACTCCATTCCACATTCATGATCATGATAGGCAGATGGATGCCTTTCTTTCTCAGGTTGATCGCTTCATCGAGATACGCCACCCCCAGATAATCTACTTTGTGATATTGAAGTAGGTGAGCTATTTCCTCCACACCCACTCCATAAGCAAAAGCTTTGACCATCACCATCAGTTTAGTTTTGGGTTCAAGCGCTTTTCGGTACACGTTCAGATTGTGGGTGATGGCTTCAAAGTTGACTTCCAGTACAGTGCCATGGTTGCGCTCTTCCAGGTAGGTGACTACTCGCTCCAGCTCAAAATCCCTGGCACCTTTTACCAGAATTGTTTCTTCCGAAAATTCCGGAGCATGGGTCAGCAAGTCTTTTGTGGACTCAAACCCAACAAAGTCCATGGAGAAGACTGATTTGTTGGCATTGATTTGTTGTCCCACGCCAATCAATCTTCGGATCTGGTGTTTTTCCAGTAGAGAATTGACTTCCTTATATAGTTGCTCAATATTTTTTCCGGATTGTAAGATGTCTGATAAAATGACTGTTTTTTGCTGCTTGTGTGGTTGTTGAAGCAGATAATCCAGAGCAATCTCCAGTCCCAGCAAATCGTTATTATAGGAATCATCCAGAATGTAAGTATTGTTGTTGCCGCGCTTAAACTCCAGGCGCATTGGTACCGGTTTGAGCTTGTCCAGTGCTTGCTGAATTTGTTGCTCTTCTTCTCCCAAAACCACTGCACATACGATGGCATGAAAGATATTCTCCAGATCAAATGGGCTTTGGAATGGGAGCTTTAGTTTGAATGTTTTCCCTTCATACCTCAGAGAATAATCCTTTTCAGCTATAAGGATGTTAACCGTAGCTTTGTGATCATCAATTCCCCAGGTGATCAGAGATCCGGACTTTTTGGACAGTTCTTCAACAATTGGTTTGTGATCAATCCGGCAAATGATACGCTCAGCGTGATCGAACAACCGGGCCTTTTCCTGAATCTTTTGGGTCGTGCTTTCAAAACCTTCACTGTGTGCTTCTCCAATATTGGTGAAAATGCCAATGGTTGGCCGGATCATTTTTTCCAGCTGTTTCATTTCTCCTTTCTGTGAAACTCCAGCTTCCAGCACAGCTATTTCCTGCTTCTCACTCATCGGCCAGATGGAGATGGGTACTCCAAGCTGAGAATTATAGCTTTTTGGGCTTTTGATCACACGCCAGTGTTGTTCAAGGATTGTGGAAAGCCATTCTTTCACAATGGTTTTTCCATTACTACCTGTAATGCCAATCACCGGGCCAGTAAATATTCTGCGTTTGTAAGCGGCCAGTTGCTGTAGAGCTTCCAGAGTATTAGGGACATGCAGGACGTTGATATCCTTTAGCCCGGCAGTAGATTTGGCTTTTGAAACCAGGAAGTTTCTGATGCCAAGTGCATATAGTTGGGGAATGAACTGATGACCGTCGTGGTGGGTGCCAGGCAAAGCAATGAAAAGCTCTCCGGAATTTCCCGTGGCTTTGCGGGAGTCATATACCAGCGAGCGAATTTCATTTTTAGGAGAGATGAGTTCGCCTTTAGCTTCAATTATTTTTCCAATTTCCCCAATCTGCATGGCTACACATTCAATTCCAACTCAATTTGGTCCAATTCATTCTGAAAGCCAAGCGCATATAGCGAATCAATAGTATCATGTTGATCCTCAGGGATATTCATCAGCGTGAGATAATTGGTGTCTGATTGTAGTAGCGCTTGCTGTATCAGTTGACGCCCTATGCCCAGGTTCCTGTGCTTCGGATCTACTGCAAGCTGACTGATTCTTCCCAATCGTGGCTGGAAAATCACGTATCCAGTGAGGGACTCATCTTTATAAGCTTCCAGAATTCTTTCATGCTTTAAGTTGTAAGCGAGCTGCTCTGTGCTATCCATGAAGCTTGGCAAAAAGCTTTGATGCAATTTGTATACGGCTTTCAGCTCGTCTGAGGCACGGATTTCAGCGGTATTTTGAATCTCTCCTTTTACTGAGTACAATTTGAAGCACTTTACCACTTGGTAAAACTGAAATCCTAAAGACTCATAGAGTTTGATTCCGGGTTGGTTTTTGGCAACTACCTCCAGCAAAATCCGATCTACCTGGCCCAAAGGTATATTTGCCAGAACCTGGTGATACAACCGGGTAGCTATTTGCTGTCGGCGATAGTCCGGATCTACACCGGTGCCACCATTGTAGAGGGTTTGCTTTCCATTGTAGGCATTCAATGTGTGCAATACAAACCCAACAGGACGACCTCCATCCCAGGCGAGTCTGCTGAGATGTGGTTGTATATTGAGTTTATGCTCAATCCGGGTTTTGAACTGCTCCAGTTTCGGGCTAAACGTGACAAAATAGTCGGAAAAAGCTCGTAAAAAAACAGCATGTAGCTTCTCTAGTTCCTTGGGATCATAATCCCGATACTTAAATGTCATCAATTATTCGCGAAAACTTAGCATTGGTATTTCCAGATCTATAACAATGTTTTTGGTGATGGATGTGGTGAAAAGTTTTTGGAAAAATGACCTGTGCCGAGGCACCATTGCCAGCATGTCCAGCTCGTGAGTTTTGGCAAAGTTCATGATTCCCTGGGTCACCGATTTGGATTCCACAGTCCGTGCAGAACAGTCATTTTCCTTGAAGAAATTGGTGACTTCAGTCAGGTGTTTTTGTTCTTCGGCAGTGAGTTTTTCAGGGTCTTCTACCACAGAGAATACCAGGATGCTCGCCTTAAAAGATGCTGCCAGTTGGTTGATAAATTCCAGTTTCTGACGGTTTTTTACTTCTTGCAAATCTGAGGCAAACCCGATTTTCTTAGGGTTGAATGTGGTAGTTTGTTCAGGGATGACAATCACAGGCACTTTTGAACTTTCTACAATATCAGAAGCCCTCGTTCCTACGAGATGCTCTATTTTGTCATGATCAGCACGCGTTCCCATGATGATTAGGTCTATATCCTTTTGCTCAGTTTCGGAATAGATTGCATCGGTGAGGTAAGATACGAACCGATCAGCTTCATGTGGTACATCAGCCAGTTCGATTATCTCTGATTCCAGCTCATTGAAACTTTCTTTCACCTGCTCTTCATAATCCATCATGATGGAGTCAATCAGGCTCCCACCCACAAAGTCTGGGTGTGGATGATGAATATGTACAGCATTGACCATATGAATTTTAGCATCAAACCTTTTAGCAAGGTCAATGGCCACCTTCAATGCATTCTTTGAGCATTGAGAAAAATCTATTGGTACGAGTATATTCTTAATTTTCATGATATTTAATGGGGTGTAAAGGTTAGAATTAAAAGTAATGCCATTGTGGTAATATCCCAAAAACAGAAGTCAATAACCCTATATTAATTTTAACGATTGTCGAAATATAGGGGTTTGTTGATGGATACTCTTTTCAAAGCTTTTTACATATTTATGAAGATTACTATCTTCACCGATTGAAATCATCATTTTTAAGAATTATGCCGATAGAAATAGGAAGTTTCGAGGAGTTTGAACAGTACATTGATAAAGATCTTGGTCAGTCAGAGCCTTTGGAAATCACACAGGAGCAGATCAACAAGTTTGCCGATGCTACGCTAGATCATCAGTGGATTCATACAGATGAAGAACGTGCTAAAGAGGGACCTTTCGGAGCGACTATTGCACATGGTTACCTGACGCTTTCTCTTGTTCCACACATGTGGGAGCAAATTCTGGTTGCCAAAAACCTGAAGATGATGGTCAATTATGGATTGAACAACCTTAAGTTCAACCAGCCTGTTCCTGTTGGAAGTAAGCTACTTCTAAAAGCTCATTTGGAGAGTGTGACCAACCTTCGGGGCATAACTAAAGTGGAAGTTGGGGCGCGTATGGAAATTGAGGGCAACAAAAAACCTGCTTATACGGCCACAATGATCCTTCTTTATCATTTCGAATCTTAATCATTAGCTGAGCTAACAACCATCATTATTTCCCATAAGGGGTCTGAGTAATTTCATCATATGAAACAGTAGCAGATAGGTGAAATGCCATATCAGCGAGCAATCTGAAGATGATTAAAAATCATTTTCAGGAGTTTTAAGAGGGCATTTCCAGTTTGCCAAAATGGGCAGGCGAAGCTCCTAAATTTTTAATGTTATGAAAGAGATATTAGACCTCAATGACCTCATGGTGGAGCAACTTCGTGAGTTATACGATGCAGAGGTTCAGCTCGCACCCTTTCTTGAGAAAATGCGCCTGGAAGCCAAAAGCTACCAGCTTACACAGCTCATCACCAAGTACCAAAAAACAGCTGATGACAACCACTGGGTTTTGAAGCAGGTATTTAATGACCTGTTCGTACAGAAACGTGGTGAAAAAAATGAATCCATAAGACTGATGGAAGAGCAGACCGAGGGGATTTTGTCTAGATGCAGAACCTCTGAAGTAAAGGATGCTGCGATCATCATCAGTTTACAACATATTATTCACTACAAGATCGCTTCTTATGGAGCTGTGGCTACCTATGCCAACATTATCGGTCTGTATAACGATGCTTCCAAACTTCACCAGTTGGTAGAGTTGGAGAAACGTACTGACAGACAGCTGGCTATGTTGGCAGATGGTGAGATAGACCGTAAGGCCTATAATTACCACATGAACTGAGTGTGTGTTCAGGCATCCGTGTCACAAATATCTTCGAGAAGTAAGGTTAATAAAATCCGGAGATTGTTTGATTCGGATGCTTTTTTGTGTCTGATAGGTTTTAAATCAAATATTAAGGATTTCATTTCGGAGAAGTTTCAGAAATGATGCATAGTTTTGTTTTTCTGATCTCATTTCTGGAGTGTTAGCTCAGTTGGTTTAGAGCACCGCCTTGACAGGGCGGGGGTCGTTGGTTCGAATCCAATACACTCCACAATTATTCTGCAAAATACCTTTAAAGATGTGCCAGACTTTCAACCCGGCACATCACTAAGTTACTTTACTACTTCTCCTGAAAAATACAGATAGGTGTATTCTTCTGATCCGGAGGTTTTGATTCGGATATTTTTCTTAAAAGCCCCAACTGATTTAGAAGTGAACTGTGCCGAAACGGCTGCAGTGCCTCCCGGAGCTATGGCCGCTGTTGGATGTTTCACATTGGTGCAACCGCAGGAACCTTTTGCTTCCAGAATAGTGACAGGCTGATCACTGTCATTCGTAAATTCAAAGGAAAGCGTTTTGGTTTCCCCAGCTTTTACAGGTCCTAAATTGACACTGGTGGTTTTCCAGCTGATTGGGTTTACTGCAGCCACAGCAGCTACTGCAATCCCGATGAATAAAATGAATGTTGCTTTTTTCATATTGATTAAAATTTGGTTTGAGCCAAATGTGAGTTGAATGCTGAAAAATGCCTGTTAATGAATTCACAATGATTGTTAATGACTTGTTAAGGACTTCTAAAAGCCGTATTTATCCGTTTATTTAGTTGAATTGTCATGCAATTATGAAAAACACTCCAATCCGATTTTTAGTCATTCTTGGCACCTTTTCTATGGTTGCTATTCTGGCTGTACAGATTTTCTGGGTGAGTCAGGCAATTAATAACCAGGAAGAACTCTTTAATCGCTCAGTGCAGATGGCCCTACGCAATGTGGTGGAGGATCTTTGTGAGCTCAATGGCAATGACATTCCGTCCAATGATCCGATAGATCAGCTTTCCAACAACTATTTCATTGCCCGAACCAACTATAGAATTGACCTTTCTTCACTTGATGACCTTCTTAAGGCGGAACTGCAAAAACGAAACATCGGACTCGATTATGAATATGGAGTATATGATTGCCAGACTGATAGGATGGTTTACGGCGATTTTGTGCCTGCTCAGGAAGATAAGGGTGGTGTGGAACCTCGTGGAGAATTACCCAAGCTGGTCAATGATGAATATTATTTTGGCATTTATTTTCCTGGGAAAACAGCCGGAATTGTCAACAACCTTGGCATTTGGAAAGTGACATCCATTCTTACATTACTTATCTTGATTTCATTTAGTTATGCCCTGGTTGTCATTCTTCGCCAAAAAAGGCTGAGCGAGATCCAGCGGGATTTTATCAACAATATGACGCACGAGTTTAAAACGCCTCTTGCCACCCTTCAGGTGTCAGCTGATGTGCTGGAGAGTGCTTCGGGAGAGCGGCAGAAAAAGTATGCTGGTATAATGCGTGATGAACTCAAACGACTGGAAAAGCATGTTCATCAGCTGCTGGAAACTTCCGTACTGGAAAGGGATCAGTACAAACAAGAAGTGTTCAACATTCAACCAATACTGGATCAGCTGGCAGAGAAATTTGCTGAAACTCCGGAACGGAAGTTCGAATCAGATATTAGGATTGCTGATGATGTGAAGTTGCAAGGAGATGCATTTGTGTTGGAGACGATGGTTCACAACCTACTGGATAATGCGGTGAAATACGGAAAAAGTGAAGTGAAACTGCGTGCATATCTGCAGAAGAATCAGGCATTGATTGAAGTGCTCAATGATGGCAAGGAGATTTCACCTAAAGAGCAGAAGAAGATTTTTGATCGTTTTTATCGGATCAACCAAGGAGATCTTCACGATGTGAAAGGTTTTGGATTGGGGTTGTATTTTGTAAAACAAGCCGCCAGAAGAATGAAAGGCAAAGTGAAGGTTTCCAGTAATGCTCAGTCAACTTCATTTACACTTACATTACCGGTATACCATGACTAAGTCCAGAATATTACTAGTGGAGGATGACCCCAATTTGGCGTTCGTAATTGAAGATCACTTGACGGAGAGCGGGTTTGAAGCAGTGGTTGTTGATAATGGAGTAGGAGCCCTTGAGAAATTTAAAAGTAACTCGATCAACCTTTGCTTAGTAGATGTGATGATGCCACGTATGGATGGCTTCACCTTAGCTTCAGAGATTCGTAAGCTAGATGAGTTTGTTCCTATTCTTTTTTTGACAGCCAGGTCTATGGAAGAGGATAGGCTTAAGGGTTTTGAAATCGGTGGAGATGATTATATCACCAAGCCATTTTCTATGCCTGAGTTGATTCATCGTATCAAAGTATTCCTGAGGAGAAGTTCGGCCAGGCCGCAGGTCTCAGAGAGAAAGCTAAAACTCGGCAAGCTACTTTTTGATGATGTCAACCTTACCATCTTTGGGCAAAATCAACAAGCACTCACGCTCACACAAATGGAAGCAGACTTGTTGCTGCTACTGATGCAACATATCAACCAACTGGTAAAGCGTGAAGAAATACTGGTGAAAATCTGGGGAGAAAATGATTATTTCAAAGGAAGAAGCCTGGATGTTTTTATATCCAGGCTCCGAAAATATCTAAAAGCTGATCCTGATTTGGAAATTAAGAATCATCATGGGGTAGGTTTCACTTTAGTCGATCGTAATTTTCCGGGTTAGGCGCTTATTATCAAGCTGTATCTCCAGCAGGTAAAGACCTTCTTTTTGTCTGGACAGATCAATGGTTTCTGCATATAATCCGCTGTAGCTATCAAAATACCTGTTGAAGACTTCTTTTCTACTCAAGTTGTAAATCTTGATAGAGAGTTCGCCTTGTCTTGGAGTGTTGAATTTGAGCTTGAACCTGCCGTTTGGAGCTGGATTTGGATAAAATTTCAGGTCCTCCAATTTGAGGAGGTTAGAAGCTTTTACTTCAGCTTTCTTACCAAATTCTGCTACGTTTTCTGACACCTTGATTCTCTTGACAACCATCAAATCCATGTCTCCTTTATCATCTATGTCTTTAAAAATCATATGGATTTTGTCATCAATCTTGCCGGCAAGTGAATCATCAAAATTCCAGGTGAAATTTCCATCATCTGAATACCCAAAAGCCATGCGACCATTTTTTTCAAAATCTTTCAGATGTTCACGAATGTTGATTTCCATCTCCTTCATGTGTTCGTCAAGGTCCGAAATCTGGAAATCGAACTCTTTCATCAGACTGTCTCCATCTGAGAGGAATTTGAAATGATGTGTGGAGTCTCCACCTATGTTGAAGAAGAAGTTCTGACCATTCTGATCGTCATTCCAAACTACTTTGGGCTTGTCTGAAAACCAGAAATTCATTTTTCCATGATCACCTACAAATTCCTTTAGCTCTTTATCTGCTTTCATTTCATCTTCGGATGCATAGGTTTTTTCAAATGTCTGTGGTTTTCCATCCACATCTCTGGTGATTTTTACCGTCACCTGGTCGTCTTTTTCCTGGGCATTGATGGGTGCTTGAATGACAAGCATTAGCGCCAGTGCCAGTACTGTTTTAGTTGTAAATGTTAGCTTCATGATTATAAAAGTTGTGTCGACTGAATGAACGGCAAGTGCTCATAGATCACTGTTAAAAGTTGGTTAAAGCGTGTTAAAAAAGGTTAATTGAGAACAGTAGGGGCACTTTTGGCGTAAATTTGAACCATGAAGAGATCGACATTAAGGTGGGTGGTAAGCCTGATGAGTTTTGCCTTGCTAGGTCTCATAGGCTTTCAGTGGTACTGGATAGAGTCCGTGATCCGCGCCAATGAGCAGCGGTTCAGGCAGGATGCCATTGACGCATTGCATGCGGTAAGCGACAAACTGGAAAAACAGGAAGCAATGTATGCTTTCAATCAGACCATGCCGATTACAACAACTTTTAGTACTTCGGGATTTACATGGAATCCACCACCTCCTGATCAAGAAGGGGAAAATTCAGATAATAGTCAATCGACTACAGTCATTCATGACACAATTAATAGTGAAGAGCTCGGCTTCAACATTGTTTTTGATTTTCAGGCAGGGCCTGCCGACCAGATAGAATGGCAGCAAAATCCGCAATATGATGGTCAAATGAGTGAGGAACAATTGGCCATGATGCAGTTTCAGGATCAGATCAATAGGGTTACCCGAAAGTCAGAAATGGTTTTTCAGGTGCTGGAGCATATGCTGGTTTCTGAGCGATCCATCATGAGTCGTTTCAACCCTCAACAACTGGATTCTTTGATGTCAAATGAATTCAAGAACCGCGGAATAGATATTGATTTTAATTATGGGATTGTTTCTCCGGTTAGAGATCGCTTTGTGTTTTTGAGAAAAAATGAATCTCAAAATGAGCTGGTACAAAGCGAATTACGAGCAAGTCTTTTCCCAAATGATCTGGTAGGTGAGCAAAACTGGTTGGTGGTCAATTTTCCGGAGAAGCAACAGTTTCTTCTTAGGAAAATCTGGCTGACTATGGCAAGTTCCGGGTTGTTGGTGCTGGTAATAGTAGGCTCTTTTGGTTATTCCATTCGCACAATTATCAAGCAGAAGAAGCTTTCAGAGATGAAAAATGACTTCATCAACAATATGACACATGAGCTTAAAACGCCTATTGCTACCATTTCGCTGGCCTGTGAAGCACTAAGCGACAAGGAGATCCAGCAGCTGGAAGGCATGAGCGATCGGTATCTCGGCATGATTGGTGATGAAAATAAGCGACTGGGAGAGCAAGTGGAGCGGGTGCTTCAGATGGCTGCAATTGATCGCAATGATATTCAGTTGAGATGGGAGGATTTGGATATGAAAGAGCTTGTAAACCGGGCTGTGGACAAAGCTTCACTTCAGGTAGAAAATCGTGATGGACATATCAAGATCATCGATAATGCGAATGCAACTATTGTCAATGGTGATAAAACACACCTGACGAATATACTGGTGAATCTGCTGGACAATGCCAATAAATATTCAGAGGAAGCACCCGAAATCAATGTTAGAATTTTCAATAAATCTGACGACATTCATATTGCTATTCAGGACCGTGGCATTGGCATGAGCAAGGAAGCGCTGGCACATATTTTCCAGAAGTTCTATAGAGTGCCAACGGGAAACATTCACAATGTGAAAGGCTTTGGTCTGGGGTTGGCTTATGTGAAGAATATGGTTGAATTGCACCATGGAAAAATCGCTGTAGAAAGCGAACCAGGAAAAGGCAGTAAGTTTACTATTATTTTACCCAATCATCATGGAGACTCCTAGAATACTATTAGCAGAGGATGACACAAACCTAGGTCAGATTCTAACAGAATATCTCAACCTGAAGGGTTTCAGAACCACACTTTGCCGTGATGGAGAAGAGGGCGCTGAGGTTTTTAAACCTGGCTCGTTTGATATGTGTATTCTGGATCTGATGATGCCTAAAAAAGATGGGTTTCAGCTCGCTTCGGAAATCAAAGAGATTGACCCGGACATTCCAATCATATTTCTTACAGCCAAGTCTATGAAAGAGGATGTGCTGGAAGGGTTTAAAATCGGAGCAGATGATTATATCACCAAGCCATTTAGCATGGAAGTCCTCCTGATGAGGATCAAAGCTGTTTTGAACCGAACACTCAAAAGCCAGGCCGACCGGGAATTGCCAGAAGAGTTGAGCATCGGCTCATTGAAATATCAATACGCGGATAACCGGCTAACATTGCCTTCTGGTGAGGTGAAGCTTACTACTAAGGAGAATGAGCTAATGAAATTGTTTCTGGAAAACCTCAATCAGACCGTTTCCAGAACGGTGGCTCTCAAAAAAATCTGGAAAGATGACTCCTATTTTAATGCGCGTAGTATGGATGTTTACATTGCCAAATTGCGAAAATACATCAAGGAAGAGGAATCCTTGAAATTACTTACAGTTCATGGTGAGGGATTTAAAATGGTACACCTGAATTGACGGGCTTATTTGTATATTTGTGTACCTGAATGAACAGCATTTCAGTTACCCTATTTACTGAACTCAAACCCGTTAAGATTTATGCTATTAGTACCCTCAATTTCGGTGATGAATGGCCGCACTACCCGGCTTACTCAAGGCGATTACACTAACGAAAAAGTGTATGATATCGGCCCTCTGGATGTGGCACAGCGCTTTGCTGATCATGGCATAACGCGTATTCACCTGATTGACCTTGAAGGCGCTAAGAAAGGAAGAATTGTCAACTACCCCACACTTGAAATGATCACCGGTCATACAGGCCTCAAAGTGAATTTTGCAGGAGGAATCCATACAGATGGTGATATTCATAAAGCATTTGAGTTTAATGCAGAGAGTATTACTGCTGCCACAATTGCGGTTTACAATAAAGAGCTTTTTGCAAATTGGATCATGTCTTATGGCCGAGAGAAAATTGCTCTTGGGGCAGATATGCTCGACGGAATGATCCGAGTAGGTGGATGGCAAAAGGAAACTAAAATTCCTCTGGAAGAACACATTGAGTATTTCTATGATCGTGGCTTGAAATACATCAAAACCACTGATATTTCTCGAGATGGTGTGCTGGAAGGTCCATCATTTGATCTTTACAAAAGCCTCAAAAAGAAATTTCCTGAGCTTTCCATTTTTGCAAGCGGAGGAGTTCGCAATATGGATGACATCAAGCAGCTTGAAGATATTGGTGTCTACGGAGTGATTTTCGGACGAGCCTATTATGATGGAAATATTAGCCTTCATGAAATGGAGACATACATCAGTAATAGAGGTTAATTCGATCTCGCAAGATTTGGATCAATCGGAAATCCTATGAGGAACGTTTGAAGAATTCTATTTTTATCAAAAGATCAAAATTTTTGTAGAGTAGACGAGGTGTGCGGTGGGTCGTCCCCGCCTCGACCGAACGGGACAAGACAATCAGTTTTTCTTTTGGGGTCCGACCCTTCGGTTCCGTTTTCTTTTGGGTGAGCAAATGAAAATGAAGACATGGATTGGGTCTAAGGTTCTCACTTAGTCAATTCTACAAATGGTTCAATTACCCCACAGAAATATTGCTTAACCCCAGGTTTTACGATTGGTTGAGAGGCTTCTTTGGATATGAGAGGCCAAGAGAACATTATACAGCTCAGGAACTTTCAGCGTTCTGCTTAGCACAGATGTGTATTCGAAAATAAGAGGAATTAAAATTCGTATTCTAAATAGCCAGTGCTTTGACCTTTCTCATCATACTTCAGTTTGTAAATGAAGTAGAAAATGTAATTGAACCTACAGACTGAGTTAAGGTTGGTAGTGTCCTTAATGTTATTGTAGGCTGGTTGCGCTGCCACTATGGCTTCTTTGTGCTCCTCATTTTTTGGAGTCACAACTGGTGATTTAGCTGGAGTTGACGCCAAATTTTCTTTGGCAGTAGGTTCATTATTGTTCTCTTTTTTGTTGAGATCGTTCACGCTGGCATGAGAAATATTGCCCGAAACGAGTAAAACGAAAAAGAATGATATGGTGAGTATATTTTTCAAGAATAGTAAAAATAAGTAAAAAACATTTCTTTAATTACAATCAAGCCTGAATTTAGTTGAACTGACCGTATTTACCTAACAACGGTCAAAAAAAGATTATTTGGCGACCCACCTATTGGAACCGTGTTGAACTAAAATAATCCCAGAAAGGAACGCTTAGTTTTTTGAGTGGTTCTCATTCTGATCAATGCCTATACGCTGAACAGGCAGACTTTCCGGGTGTTCTGATTGAAGGAAATGGATAAGTTTTTCCCTCACACTACATCGCAGGTCCCAGGCTAGAGGAGAGTTTTTGGCAGACATTAATGCCCTGACAAGGATGGTATATTCTTTTGTATCCACTACTTGGAGGGATTTTACATGTCCATCCCAGTTTGGTTCCTGGTCAAGAATTTCTACTAGTTTTTCCCTCAATTGATCAATAGGAGTCTTGTAATCCAGGTACAGCATTACAGAACCAATGATTTCTCCTTTGTTCCGTGTCCAGTTTTGGAAGGGCTTTTCCACAAAGTAAGTAATAGGAAGAATGAGTCGTCTCCAGTCCCAGATTCTTACCACTACATAGGTCAAATTGATTTCTTCTATCCATCCCCACTCTCCTTCTACTACTACAGCGTCATCCAGTTTGATAGGCTGTGTAAATGCAATCTGGATTCCGGCTAGAAAATTGGCAATGGTTTTTTGTGCGGCAAAACCCAAAATAATACTTGCCACTCCTGCAGATGTAAGTAAGGTTTGTCCATACTTGCGACCTTCGTCAAAGCTGAGAAGAATAATAGAAAGTGTAATGATCGAAATACTAACGATAGCTACTTTTTTCAAAAAGTTGAGCTGGGTGATGATTTTGCGTTCTTTTCGGTTGTCTTCTTTATTGATGTCATATCTGTCCAGGAAAATATCGGCTAGCAGATAAGTCAGTTTGATCAGCAAATAACCGGATGTAAGGATGAGAAGTACCTGTGCTGTTTTAGTAAGTGTTGGAGTCCAGGGAGTTGGCTCACCATAATGAAGCGCAACAAACACACCTAGTATAGGTAAAAACAACCTCATTGTAGACAAACACCTTGCCTTAAAATACTGTATGTCATTGAGGGATGATTCTTTGATGCTGAGGTTAAGAATGATTGTAATAGCCCAGGCTGCCAGGAGGCCAGTGATAGCTCCAATGACCAGTTGTATAAGAGGGAAGGGTAATGCTGTCAAAGAGTTGACAATGTTGTTGAGCATAACTTCTAATGAAAAATTGACTGTCTTTGATTAACTGTGGGAAGTTAGGAGTGTTTGGGTAAAACCAAAAAAGCAACCCATTTCTGAGTTGCTTTTTCGTACCTCGGGCGGGACTTGAACCCGCACGACCTTTAAGGGTCACAGGATTTTAAGTCCTGCGTGTCTACCAATTCCACCACCGAGGCCTGTCTGCCGTCAGGCAGGCATTCATCTACTTTGTAGATGTTGACTACTTTCTAGTCAAGCTTTTTAAAAATTCCTTTCCTATTCCAGATTTGAGATACTTTTCTCTTTGCCTGGCTTCTTCTCTGGTCTCAAAACTTTCTGAGTGAATAAGAACGAATGGACGATATGGTCTTGTCGTTTTATTCTTTCCAGAGTTATGTTCTGCGAATCGCCTCTCCAAGTTATTAGTTAAACCTACATAAATGTAGTTTCTAATATCACTTGAAATAGCATAAACATAGAACAATTCAATATTTCAATTTAAGTCCTGTGTGACTACCAACCTGCCTGCCGGTAGGCGGGTTCCACCACCGAGGCCTGTCTGCCGTCAGGCAGGCATTCATCTACTTTGTAGATGTTGACTACTTTCTAGTCAAGCTTTTTAAAAATTCCTTTCCTATTCCAGATTTGAGATACTTTTCTCTTTGCC
>Ga0209475_10000653_pt1 | contig 60120 bp, 61 predicted proteins | sample tdDd471_FD_187128 | JGI IMG/M metagenome (GOLD analysis project Ga0209475, IMG submission 187128) | Marine sediment microbial communities from the Atlantic coast under amendment with organic carbon and nitrate - tdDd47.1 (SPAdes)... | ecosystem: Environmental > Aquatic > Marine > Coastal >... | reverse complement strand
AGGAAGTTCCTGGCGAGCTTGTCGAAGCGCGTTGCGATGCGTCTGAAGTGCTTGAGTTTGCAGAAGAAGCGTTCCACCTGATTGCGTTGCCTGTAGATGGCGGCGTCGACGGAGCGCTGGACCTTTCGGTCTTTCTGGGTGGGTATGTGTGCCTGCCCGCCGTGTGCACGGACGAGATCGATGATGGCCTTGGCGTCATAGCCGCGGTCGGCGACGAGAGCTTGCGCTGGTGGAAGTCCCTCGATGAGGGCGGCGACGGCTGCCTTGTCGGAGGCCTGTCCGGCGGACAGGACGATCCTGAGCGGTAAGCCGTCCTGGTTCACCAAGGCATTGATCTTGGTGCTCAGTCCTCCACGAGAACGGCCGATGGCGTGATCCGGGCCCCCTTTTTTCCACCCGCGGCGTGCTGGTGGGCGCGGATGATCGAGCTGTCGATCAAGTGCAGCGATTGCGGCGACTTCGCTGCAAGCGCTTCGAAGACCCGGAGCCAGACGCCGGCCTTGGCCCACCTGTTGTAGCGGTTGTAAACCGTGGTCGGCGGACCATACCGGCTCGGCAGGTCCCGCCAGGGCGAGCCGGTCCGCAACACGTAGAAGATCCCGTTGATCACCCGGCGGTCGTCGACACGAGCGACACCACGCGGCTTGTTCGGCAACAGCGGCGAGATCAGTCGCCACTCAGCTTCTGTCAGATCGTAGCGTGCCATCCAAAGCTCCCTTCCAGAGCTTTGAATCACCGCAAATCCCCACCCGCAACATTTATGGGTTCAGAACCTAGGTGCTGAGCACCTGGACCTGCCGACGCTGCCGATCGAGCGGATGCGGACCCACGCCCGCCGGATCGCGCTTCGCAAGGCGTCGACATTGAACCGCCTGCGCGAGCCGCGCCGGACGGTGGAGATCGGCTGCTGGTTGCGGCTACAGCTCATCACGCTTACCGACACGGTACTGGAGCAGACGAACCGACACGTCGGCGACCTTTGGGGCCGGGCCCGGCAGCGGGTCGAGAACCGGGCGCTGAACGAGCTCCAACGATATCGGGTCGGCATGGATGCCGTCTGCGTCGCGCTGGCGGACTCGGATCTGCCGCCAGACGCGTTCAGGACTGCGGTCGCGGAAGCCGCTGCCCCGTTCGTAGGCGCGCCGCCGCGGGATTCCAAGGCTCACGCGATCCGCACCGAGATGGCCGGGGAGCCGGGGCGCTTGCGGGCTCTGATGAGACGGGTCACCGGCCTCGACCTGTCGATTGGCGAACAACACCCACTGCGAATCGCGATGAGCGCCTTGAAGACAGCCTACAGGACAGGTGATCCCACGATTCCTGCCGCAGCGGTACAGGCGCTGCCGCGGGCGGCGCGTCGACCGGTCGAGCGGGCTCCGTCCCCGTCGGATCGGCTGTCCGCCTTCGAGGTGGCCGCCGCCCTGCTGCTGAAGCGGTCCCTGCGCAACGGCCAGGCGAGCGCGCCGCACAGCCTGAAGCATCGTGCGGTCGCGGATCAGCTGATGCCGCGGTCGATGTGGGCCGAGCAGCGAGGCCGCATCCGGCGTGCCAACGGATGGCCGTCGTCACTCGACGCCTACCTGCGCCGCTTCGAGCGGCCGTTGGCCCTGCGCCTCGAGATGTTGGACGAGGCGGTCGAGGCCGGTGAGATCGGCATCGAGCGGGACCGCTTCAAGGTCCCGCGCTATCGGCCTGAACCGGTAGACCCGGATGTCGACCGGACCCGCGATGCGCTGTTCGCGGCGATCGGCGAGGTGCAGCTGCCGGACATTCTGGTGGCGACGGACGCCCGGGCCCGGTTCTCCTGGCTGGCGCTCGGCCGCCAGCCTGCGAACGAGCGCGAGCTCCTGTCTCTCTACGCCGGCCTTCTCGCCCTGGGGACGGAGAAGACCGCGGCGGCGATGGCCCGAATGGTTGACGGCGTCAGCACCGACCAGATCGAGCTCGCCATGCGTCAGATCGAGGAGGCCGGTCAGCTGCGCGCCGCGAGCGATGCCGTGGTCGTCGATCTGCTCGCTCAACCGGTCGCCGATCTCTGGGGCTCGGGCGTCCTCGCCAGCGCCGACATGATGAGCCTGGACGCGACCCGGCACCTGTGGACCGCCCGGATTGAGCCGCGGCGGCGAACGCCGGCCGTGGGAACCTACACCCACGTCCTGGACCAGTGGGCCATCATCTACGATCAGCCGATCGTGCTCAATCGGCGCCAGGCTGGCGCCGCCATCCAGTGCGTGCTGCAGCAGGAAGTGGCACAGCTCCAGCGTTTGGCTGTCGACAGCCACGGCTTCACGCACTTCGCCATGGCGGTCGCCAAGCTGCTCGGCTTCGATCTCTGTCCGCGTCTCACTGATATCGGTGGACGCAAGCTCTATCTGCCCAACGGCATTCCCGTATCAGACCGCCTGGAGCCCATGGTAGAGCGAGTCACAATCGGCCGGGCCGCACAGTCGGGCTGGGACGACCTGCTGAAGCTCGTTGCCTCGTTGAAGGCCGGCTACGGCTCGGCGTCGACCATCATCGACCGTCATGGCAGCGCCGCTCGTGGGATGCCCGTGTACGAGTGTGGGACCGTGCTTGGCAAGACCCTGCGCACGCTGTTTCTGTTGGACTACCTGGTCAAACCGGACTTCCAGCGCGAGGTTCACCGCACCCTGAACCAGGGGGAGTCGGTACACCCACTGCAGCGGGCGCTGATGGCCGGCCGCATAGAAGCCAAGCACGGTCGCACGAGCCAGGAGATGACGGCAATCTCCGGCGCGTTGACCCTGCTCACCAACGCGGTGATGGCCTGGAACGCCGAGCAGATGCAGCGCATCGTGACGGAAGGCGGGCCAGCTCTCTACCCCGACGCTCACCTGGCACGGATCGCACCCGTCGCCTACAAGCACATCAACATGAACGGGGTAATGCGCTTCCGGATCGAGAAATCGCACGATCTGGTCCGACCGCGCGCTCGCCGGGCCTGAAACCTTCTTTTCGAGGAAAATCAGATAGATAGAGAATCAGGCGCGCCGCAGCATCTTGAAATCGCTCATATTCCTTAGCGGCACTCTCGGCAAAAGTGGTACGGGAACCCCTAAAGGATCGGCCAGCGCTGTATCAGAGCTCGATCTACCGGGAGGTATCCCGTCGCCGTATGGATGCCGCCGACCCGATCCGCCCGTTCGCGTCCTGGGGAGCCACTGCAAAGATTACCGCCCTGTGCTTCGTCGGCGACGTTGCTTACGACCAGACGTTCTGGGCGGATCTGATCGAGTTCGACCTCGTTGACGCGGACGACCCTCAGATCCTCCAAGCGCTGCTCACGCAGGCGGGCACCGAGAATGTTGCACAATAAGTCCAATAGAATTGGATTTATTGCGGGAGTCCCGGATTTAAGTCCAACGCGACAGGCTCAACGATGTCGATCCGCGCGCCTGGCTCGCCGACGTCCTCGAACGCCTGCCTGGACATCCATCGAGCAGGCTCGAAGAGCTACTGCCATGGAACTGGAACCCCATCGTCAGTCAGCAGGCCGCCTGAGCGACAGCATGCAGACCGACTACGCCGCGGTCTTCACCGGACGCGTACGCAGCAGTCGACATACGTGTCGTTGGGATCCGTGGAGTCCGTCAACCTCATGGTCTCCCATGTCCGAACCCAATGTCCGGGCGGGCGCGACCCGGGCAGTTGCAGCTGGCAATCGCCGCTGCCGTGCTTCCTCGGAACGTCAGGGCGGTTCTCAGGCCGCCCGTGGATGGACCTTGGTCTCGATTTCGGCGCCCACCTGATCGCGTGCCATCTCCAGCTCGTAGGTCGCCTGCATCCCCATCCAGAACTCCGGGCTGGTGCCGAAATAGCGGGCCAGCCGGAGGGCGGTGTCGGGCGTGATCGCCCGTTTGCCGTTGACGATCGCGCTGATTCGGATCTGCGGTACGTCGATCGCCTTCGCGAGCGCGTACTGGCTCATGCCGAGCGGCTTCAGGAAATCCTCGCGCAACACCTCGCCGGGATGGGTCGGGGCAAAATCAGCCATGGCATCGCTCCTCAGTGATAATCAACGATCTCGACCTCGTAAGCATCGCCGTCCCGCCAGTGGAAGCAGACCCGCCACTGGTCGTTGATCCGCACGCTGTACTGGCCTTTGCGGTCTCCGCTCAGGGCCTCCAGACGGTTGCCCTGTGGCGACCGGAGATCATCGAGCGTCCGTGCGTTGTGGATCTGCGTAAGCTTCCGGTGCGCCACTTTGATGATATCGTTCGGGACTCCCTTGGCGAAACGGCGAGCCCACGCGGCCGCCGCCGCAGCATTCCGAAACGATTTGATCATGTTGCATGCTAACGCATAACGTTAGCTATCGCAATGGATAAGGCCGCGCGGGAGGGCACAACAATAGGCGGGGTCGTCAAGCCGCTGAAATTGTGAAGCGGCGTGGGGTTCCGACGCCTATCGGCACGCTAAACCTTTGCCGTCACGTAATTCTAAGGGGTCCACGGGCCGCGCCGATTTACATGCCAGGCAGGCAGCGACGGCGGCCCTGGCCGCGTGACCCCACGTTTGGAACAGTCCCCGGCAAATGACGGTTTGAGTAGATTCCGAACCTCCCGGTTTCAGAGCTCCGGCGGATATGCTTATCGCTGTGGTGCGTTCACTCGCCCATATCCGGGCAAATATACTTGAGGCTTGCAAGCGCTCAATGGAGTCTAGCCGGGGAGGGAGTGTTGACGATGTTGAATATCATTATGGTATTGCGTGTGATCGATGCGACCTTAAGATTGCGCCATTCATATCGTTGAACGGCCTGGCGCCCATTGTGCAGTGTCTTGCGGTTGTTCCGGTGTTGCTTCTCGGAGGTGCCTTCGAGGGAGCCAATCGGGTAGGGCCGTCCTGCATAACCGGAAGGGCGCACGATCGGCGCTTCAACGCGATGATTGCGACGGGATTGGCCCCTTGATGTCGAGGCCTCCGTTCCGGACCGCATCTGTCGAGGCCGCCTTCTACTATTGGTCGAGCAAGTGCGGCGCCGAGGGCCTGCCCGGCCGCGCCGACGTCCGGCCGGATGAAATGCGGGCAGTCCTGCCGCACGTCTTTCTCGTCGACGTCCGCCATGCGCCGCTGGAATTCCGCTTTCGTCTCGTCGGCACGAACATCTGCCGGCTCGCGGGCCGGAACTACACCGGTCATCGGCTAAACGAGGATGAGTATGGTCCGCACTGGGGCTCCGTACACCAAGCATATCGTCGCGCGGTCGAAACTGCGGCGCCGAACGTCGAGACCAGACATGCCCCTTGGGCTGGCCGGGAGTTCTTTTTCTATGAACGCCTGATTGCGCCGCTCTCCAGCGACGGGCGAACTGTCGACATGCTGTTCGGCGCTCTCCAGCAGATTTCCGAAGAAGGGAGCCGAGGACCGCCGCCGGAGGTAGCCGCGTCTCTGGACAGTTGCCCAAAACCACCATTGCGCACATCGCCGACGGACGGCCAAGCCGCGACATCGACGCCCACATGCCCTGAAACCCCTATATTGGCTCCGGTCAGGATATGTGCGGCCCAGACTTCAGTAAGACGATCCGAAAAATACCTCAAGGATAATTAACGACAGAAGGCCAGCAGAATCGACTTAAACGTTGGAGAAAGCGGCATAGTTGTCCAGATCAAACAGTGAGGCACTTGCCGGGACGAGTATATCCATGGTCCGTTAGTGTGACAACGTCACCTCATTCGGCTAACTACTAAATCAGGACAATCATTCATGTCGCTCGGACTCGTCCTCGTCATTATCCTCGTCATCTTCCTGTTCGGCGGTTTCAGTGGTCGCTTCGGTGGCTACGGCTACGGCTTCGGACACGGCGGCATCGGTATTATTGGCATTATCCTGATCATCCTCGTGGTCCTCATATTGCTTGGACGGATCTGATCTGACGGGCTGATGTCGGATGAAGCGTCTTCGGCTGCATTCAGGGAAGTTTGTTGTCGGCAGCAATCGTGATCGTGGGTGTTGCCGCGGCGACCGCGATAGGGGTTGACGATATGCCACTGTGGCAGCGATTGCTGATTACGGTTGCGACCATGCTGGTCACGAGTCTCATCGCGGGCTTTCTGTGGCGCTGGCTGTTCGACACGAACATACCAGGCTATCTGAGCGGGGTTGTCGGAGGCGTGACGGCGCTGCCGGTGTGGGAGCTTCTGAAGCGGATGGAAATATGAAGACGGCCTGGCCCCTGCTGTGCATCGAAAGGGTGAGACCGGATGGCGCTGCGCCTTCTTGAGATGGTGTTGCAGGAGAAGGATCGCGCGGACGTCCGAGAGCTCCTGGAGACTTGCAAGGTAATCGAACACCGGCAGATCCGGTTGGCGGACGGGGAAGTTCTGGTGCGCATCCTGCTGGACGCGGAGCAGAGCGAGACGGTGCTGGATTTGTTGGAGAAACGATACACCAGCGACGAGGGTAACCGGGTAGTGGTGCTGCCGGTCGAAGCGACGTTGCCACGCGCCAAGGCGGAACCGGAACCGGAGGCTACAGCTCCTTCCGAGCAGTCGCCGTCGGAGGAAAAGACACCAGAGCGGATTGGCCGCGAGGAGTTGTACGAGGACATCAAGAACGGCGCGCAATTAACGCGAGTATATTTTGCGATGGTAGCGCTATCGACGGTGGTGGCGGCCATTGGTCTGAACTACAACAGCGTCGCGGTGATTATCGGGGCCATGGTGATTGCGCCCTTGCTCGGACCGAACGTGGCACTATCGCTTGGTATTACGTTGGGCGACCTGTCGCTGCTTCGGCGCGGGCTCATGACGGCGCTGGCGGGGGTTGCGGCAGCGCTGGCGTTATCCGTGCTCATCGGCATGCTGTTGAACGTGGACTCCACATTGTCCGAGTTGGCGTCGCGCACGCGAGTTGGTCTTGGAGACATCGTGCTGGCACTGGCATCGGGCTGCGCGGGCGTATTGGCGTTCACGACAGGGGTGTCAGCGGCTTTGATTGGCGTCATGGTCGCGGTGGCGTTGTTGCCGCCGTTGGTGACGTCCGGTCTGTTGCTCGGCGGCGGACATCCCACCTTGGCCATGGGGGCTTTCTCGCTGTTCTTGGTGAATCTGATCTGTGTGAACCTGGCAGGTGTGACAACGTTTTGGGTGCAAGGCATCAAGCCAACGAGATGGTTGGAGAGGGATCGGGCCGAAATAGCCACGCGCATTGCCATTGCGCTGTCGGTGGTCCTGTTGGCGGTGCTGTTTGGCACGATCCTGCTCGTACGAATAGGTTGAGTACGGTCTGAGCAGAAGCGGGAGTTTCCGCACCATGTTCCCCGAGAGTACCGATCGGAAGCGAGATCAGGGCAAAGTGCGGGCTACGCAGCTCTTGGCATGTCCGGGTACCACTGTTGGAAGGTGGCTCGGAGGTCGCCGTTGATGGTTCTGGTCCTGACCTGAAGCAGCAAGTGGGCGCCGACCGGGGTCCAGCGCATCTGCTGCTTCTTCACCATGCGCCTGGCCACGACCTGGTTGACGGTCGCCTCAACGAACCCGGATGCGATCCGCTCGCCGTTGCGCCAGCGGTCGCCGTAATTGGGGATGAAGGGTACGCGTCCGGTGAAGACCGCGGCGTAGTCGGTCTGCATGCTGTCGCTCAGGCGGCCTGCTGACTGACGATGGGGTTCCAGTTCCATGGCAGTAGCTCTTCGAGCCTGCTCGATGGATGTCCAGGCAGGCGTTCGAGGACGTCGGCGAGCCAGGCGCGCGGATCGACATCGTTGAGCCTGCAGGTCTCGATCAGGGTGTAGATGGCCGCGGCCCGACGGCCGCCGGAGTCGGATCCGCGAAGGTCCAGTTGCGGCGGCCGACCGCGATGCCGCATGACCGTGATCCGCATCGTGAGGTGGAACCAGTCGAGGACATGCTCGACCTCGGCATGCAGGTAGCGCTGCAGGTTGCGCACCGTGTCGCCACCGTCGGAGATGAACCGGACCGTCTGCCGCTGGTCCAGGTTCTGGCTTTCCAGGACCGCCGCGACCCGCTTCCTCGGCTTGGCGTCGAGCTGGTGGACCATCGCAAAGCGGCGCGGATTGGATCGTCGCCGATGCCGTAAACCCATATCACGCCATCCTCCGGCTCCATTCCAAGGGTCAGGTCGTCGATGAGGTCTTCGCTGACGTCGAGTTCCTTGGCGACGTAGTCGGCGCTGTAGACGTGGTGTGGACCTTGTTCCGCTGCATGGGGTTCAGGCTGCTTCGGCGGTCTTGGCCTGGGGCTTCCAGTTCCACGGCATCAGATCGTCGATCTGACGGATTGGATGCGTCGCGATACGCGCCAGCACATCGGCAAGCCAGGCCTGGGGATCGACGTCGTTCAGCCTGGCGGTGGCGATCAGGCTGTACATGATCGCGGCGCGCTGACCGCCGCGATCGGAGCCGCAGAACAGCCAGGACTTGCGCCCGAGAGCGATGCCGCGCAGGGCGCGCTCGGCGGCGTTGTTGGAGAGGCAGACGCGACCGTCCTCCAGGAACCGGGTGAAGGCGGTCCAGCGCCGCTGCACATAGCCGATGGCCTTGGCGATGTCCGAGGGCGAGGTCCTCGATGTCCTGGTGCAGCCGCGGCGCGACAAGCGGGCCGCCCTGAAGCTGATGCGCCGCCTGGTGCGCAAGCAGGGCTTTGCACCGACGGCGGTCGTGACCGACAAGCTCCGGTCCTATGGTGCGGCGCTCCGCGAGATCGGCATGACCGACCGACACGTGACCGGCGGTCGCCTCAACAATCGCGCCGAGAACTCGCACCAACCGACGCGCCGGCGGGAACGATCGTGGCGTGGCTTCAAGAAATCGGGTTCGACCCAGCGCTTCCTCTCCGCTCACGCCGCCGTCTACAACACGTTCAACGTCCAGCGCCATCTGATCTCCCGACAAACACTTCGCACCCTCCGGGGCGAGGCCTTCGCTCAATGGAAAGCCGCGGTCGCGCCGGCGTGACTGTCAAGGGATCCGTTCGACCCGCCCGCGTCGACGCCGCGTTCGTGACAGTGCCCTCCAAATAGTTCGAATGATTGGATGCACAAATTGAAATGACCGGGATCTTCGGGCGGTGTTAATCTAACAGTGCATTCTCAATCAGAAACACACTCACTGGTGCATCCTGCATGCGAAGAGTCCATCCCGATCAGATAGAACCAGCCCGGCCGCCACCGCACCGGCGCTTCCGGGCGCCGCGTGTTCCGCCGCAGCTCACCACCAATTTTCCGGTCGTCGGCATCGGCGCCTCGGCCGGCGGCCTCGATGCCTGCCGCAAGTTCCTGGAGGCCCTGCCCGCCGACTTCGGCATGGCCTTCATCCTGGTTCAGCATCTCGACCCGACCCACGAGAGCATGATGGTGGATCTGCTGACCTCGCACACGTCGATGACGGTGCGGCAGGCGGCGGACGGAATGCCGGTCGAGCGCGATCACCTCTATATCATCCCGCCAGGGAGCTATCTCGCGGTGGACGACGGCGTCCTGCGCCTCTCGAAGCCCATGGCCCGACACGGCGCCCGTCTGCCCTTCGACTTCCTGCTGCACTCGCTTTCGACGGATTGCGGCGCGCGCGCCGCCTGCATGGTGCTTTCCGGAACCGGTGCCGACGGAACCGTGGGGCTGAGATCCGTCAAGGAACGATCCGGGCTGGTGATTGCCCAGGACCCGGACGAAGCCGGCTTCGACGGAATGCCGCGCAGCGCGATCGCCACGGGTGCCGTCGACCTCGTGCTCCCGGTCGCGGAAATTCCCGCCGCGCTGGCCGAATTCGCCCGGCGCCGGGCAACCGACGCGAAGGAGGATACGGTTCGGCCGGGCGGCACACAGCAACTCCTGCCCGCCATCATCGACCTGCTGCGATCCAAGACCGCCCATGACTTCCGACACTACAAGGAGGGCACGCTGCTGCGTCGGCTCGAGCGGCGCATGGGTCTTGCCTCCGTCGACGTCGACGACACTCCGCGCTACCTTGAGATACTCCAGCGCGACGGAAACGAGCTCGACCTTCTCGCCAAGGATCTGCTGATCAATGTCACCGGCTTTTTCCGGGACCCGAAGGTATTCGCGATTCTCGCGAAGCAGGTCGTTCCGGACATGGTCCGTAGCCAGCCGCCAGACCAGCCCCTGCGCATATGGAACGTCGGGTGCAGTACCGGCGAGGAGACCTATACCCTCGCGATGCTGTTCAGCGAGCAGATCGCCGCCGCGAAACGCAACGTCAAGGTTCAGATCTTCGCCTCCGACGTCGATCCGGATGCCGTTGCCGACGCCAGGGAGGGACTCTACCCGGAGTCCATCGAGGCGGACGTTTCGCCGGAGCGGCTCGCCCGCTTCTTCACGAAAGAGGATCACGGCTACCGCGTTTCGCCCGATCTGCGGTCGTCGATTGTATTCGCCGTCCAGGACGTGCTCGCCGATCCGCCGTTCTCGCGTCTCGACCTGATCTCGTGCCGGAACCTCTTGATTTATCTGCGCCCCGAAGCGCAGGCGAAGGCCGTCGCTCTATTCCATTTCGCGTTGCGAGATCGCGGCCTTCTGCTGCTCGGCGGCTCGGAGACCGTCGGCGGCGACGAAGGTCGCTTCGAGGTCGTCTCCAAACCGGCACGGATCTATCGCCGCATCGGCCGCAGCCGGCCGGGCGAGATCGCCTTCGCGATGCGCACCGCCGCCGGCGACAGCGTGCGTCTGCGCACCGGGCCGACCCTGGCGCCCTCGCGCCAGGGCACCCTCGTCGAGCTCTGCCGCCGACTGGTGATCGAGGCCTACGCGCCGGCGGCGATGCTGATCGACACGAACTACGAGTGCCTGTTCTCCCTGGGACCGACCGATCGCTACCTGCAGGTGCCGGCAGGCCTGCCCACGCTCGATCTGCTCGCCCTGGCGCGCGAGAACATCCGCACAAAGCTCCGGTCCGCCATCCAGCAGGCCAGCCAGGCGGGCGAGCGGGTCGTCGTTGCCGGCGGGCGTATCAGCCACGACGGCGAGGACATCTCGTTCAGCATCGACGTGCAGCCGGTCCGGCACCAGGACGAACAGCTGCTGCTGGTCTGCTTCGTGGACATGCCGAAGCGGGACGACCAGCGCGCGCCCTCGGTGGCCCAGGAGAATGTCACCCGGGTCGCCGAACTCGAGCGGGAGCTGGAAGCCACGAGGACCGAGCTGCAAGGCGCCATCCGCAGCCTGGAGATCGCGAACGAGGAACAGAACGCGGTTAACGAGGAGGCCCTCTCGGTCAACGAGGAGTTCCAGTCGACCAACGAGGAGCTCCTGACGTCCAAGGAGGAGTTGCAGTCGCTCAACGAAGAGCTGTCGGCCCTCAACACCCAGCTCCAGGAAACGCTCGAACGACAGCGCACCACCGCCAACGACCTGCAGAATGTGCTCTACAGCACCGACGTGGCGACGATCTTCCTCGACCCGGACCTCAACATCCGCTTCTTCACCCCGGCGACCAAGGCGCTGTTCAGCGTCATTCCCGGCGACATCGGACGGCCGATCGGCGACCTGAACTCGCTCGCCACCGACGGCGCTCTCCTGAGCGATGCCGCCGCGGTGCTGCAGACCCTCGTACCGGTCGAACGCGAGATCGAAGCACAGAACGGCGTCTGGTTCGTCCGCCGCATCTTGCCGTACCGCACCCAGGACAACGGCGTGCAGGGCGTCGTGATCACCTTCACCGACGTCACCGAGCGCAGGCACGCGGCCGATGCGCTGGAGGCAGCCAAGCAGGACGCGGAGCGGGCCAACGTCGCAAAGTCGCGGTTCCTCGCCGCGGCGAGCCACGACCTTCGCCAGCCGCTCCAGACCCTGGCCCTGCTGAACGGCCGGCTGGCGACCCAGGTCAAGGACGAGAAGACGCAGAAGCTGATCACCATGTTCGATCAGACCCTGAGCGGCATGTCGGACATGCTGAACACCCTGCTCGACCTCAACCAGATCGAGGCCGGCATCGTCCATCCCAAGGTCGGCCTTTACCGGATCGACGAGCTGCTGCTGCGGCTCAAGGACGCCTTCACCTATTCGGCGCTGTCGCAGGGACTGTCGTTGCGGGTGGTGCCGTGCAGCCTGTCGGTACGCACCGACCTGCATCTGCTTGAGCAGATGATCCGCAACCTGCTCTCGAACGCGATCAAGTATTCCGGCAGCGGCAAGGTGCTGCTCGGCTGCCGGCGGCACGCCGGCAAGCTGAGCATCGAGGTATGGGACACCGGGCACGGCATCCCCGAAGACCAGCTCAAGGCGATCTTCGAGGAGTACCGCCAGCTCGAGAACCCGAACCGGGAGCGGAACCGGGGCCTGGGACTCGGGCTCTCGATCGTGCAGCGCCTGAGCCTGCTGCTCGGCCATCCGGTAACCGTGCGGTCGCGCATCGGAAGAGGCTCGGCCTTCGCCATCGCGGTCGACCTCGCGCCCGACGACGATCCGACGCGGCCCGAACGCCAGCCCGGCCGACGGGAGGATGGCGTCGACGAACCGGCTCACGCCGGCGGCAGGATCCTGGTCGTCGAGGACGAACCGGAGGTTCGCTCGCTCCTCGAGACGCTGCTCAAGGAGCGAGGCTATTGCGCGCAATCGGCACCCGACGGCGCCGCCGCGCTGGAGCTGGTGGCGCGCGGAGCGATCCGCCCCGACCTGCTGCTGGCCGACTACGACCTGCCGAACCGCATGGACGGCCTCCAGGTCGCGACGGCGCTGCGGCACCTGCTCGACCGCCAGATCCCGGTCGTCATCCTGACCGGCGACATATCGGCCGGCACCCTGCGGGACCTCGACTCGCGGAGCTGCGTCCGGCTCACCAAGCCGGTCAAGGCGGACCAGCTGACGCGGGCGATACGCCAGCTCCTGTCGACCCCGGTGCCGGCGAGCGGGAAGCACGCCGAGGTCGCGGATGACGCGCCCGGGCGGCCGCCGGTCATCTACGTGGTCGACGACGACGATGCCGTCCGCTCGGAACTTCGTGCCGTGCTGGAGGACGACGGCCGGCTGGTCGAGGACTACGCGACCTGCCAGGCGTTTCTCGACGCCTACCGTCCCGGAGCCGAGGGCTGCCTGCTGATCGACGCCTACCTGCCCCGGATCAGCGGCATCGAGCTGCTCCGGCGTCTGCGCGACGCCGGCCATCGCGTGCCGGCCATCATGATCACCGGCAGCAGCGACGTGCCCATGGCCGTCAACGCCATGAAGACCGGTGCCATCGACTTCATCGAGAAGCCGGTCGGCCGCGACGATCTGCTCGCCGGTGTCGCGCATGCTCTCGAGCTGTCGAGGGACACCGCGGCGCTATCCGCCCGGCAGGACGACGCCGCCCGCCGCATCGCGCGCCTCACGGCGCGACAGCGGGCCGTCATGGAAATGATTCTCGCCGGCGCCCCCAACAAGAACATCGCCGCCGACCTCGGCATCAGCCAGCGCACCGTCGAGAACCACCGGGCCGCGGTCATGAGGAAGACCGGCTCGAAGTCGCTTCCGGAACTGGCCCGCCTGGCGCTGGCCGCCACCCGGGACGATGCCGACGAGCCGCCGGCCGCGAGCCAGCCCCAGGCCACGACCGGCCAGTCCGCCGCCCCTGGGTAGAATCCGAGCCTCCCGCCCCGGCATCGCACGCCGCCAATCTGGTTCTTCGCCCTGGACAGGATCATCCGAATGGTCCCACCGCCCGGCGCAACGTCGGCGCGAGCAATTCGCCCGGATCCAGGCGGTCGTCACGGCAGGGAAGCCGGCGACCGCTCCAGGGCGTCCCGTCGACACCGCACCCAGGAGGGAACCATGCCTTCCGCTCACGCCAACCCCACCGACGATTGCCGCTTGCGAATCGTGTTCGACCGCCAGGTCCTGTCGTTCGGCATCGCCGCCGGCGCGACCTTCGGCGATGTCGCGAGGAAGTTGCGAGCTCTTCCAAGGAAGAAATACGGCGAGCCGCTCGCCGCCAACGTCATGGTCGCGGGACGCGCCATGGATCGGAGGTCTGCCTCGGCGCGGCACTGAGGGGTGACCCGCGCCGCTGCTCTCGGGACCTTGGCCTTTTCCTTCGGGATCGCGACCGCACAAGACCACCCTCCCGAGGGAGCCGGCGATGCGATCGGGTGCGGACCCGCCGCCGGGAGGCCCCGACCCAGTGAAGTTCGACAGGAGAATGCCAGATGCAACCGACGGGCCGCGACGCGCCGGCTCAGGCCGTCACTCCGGACGAGGCGAGCAAAATGGCCAGGTACCGAATCACCAAGGTATCCATCGACTGCTTCCGCCTCGGCAGATTCAGCTACACGACCCTGGGGGACGCCGTCGCCGAAGCGCAGCGGCAGCAACGCGTCGAAGATGCCCGATGACCGACCGGGGCCGCGCGCAGCCTCGTCTGTCAGATCTCCCTGGCCTGCTGTGCCGGGTTCCGTGGACACCGAGTGAAGGTGTCCAGGCGGGCTGGAGAGGCGGGAGATGCAACCACTGACGTTCACGCGTGAGGTCCAAGGTCGAGGTGGCCCCGCCGCCCACCTCGCGCACGCAGTCGGGGAACGCGTGGCGATCACCGTCGGTCCGACTTTTCCGCCGGTCGTCGCTGGGTGCGCGAAGCTCGCGTAGAGCCCGATACCCATGCGGTCGTTGAATGGCTGTCGATTTACGCGGTCACGGGCTTTCCATCGCCAACAGCAGCGCGGCGATCTCGATCGTAGCGAAGGTGGTGAAGGTATCGGAGACCGCGTAAGGCAGGATGATCCGATTGGCGTGCCGGATGGCACCGCAGGTGTAGACCACGTTCGGAACGTAACCCCCGCGCTCGAGAGGCTCGGGCCGGATCAAGGGCTCGCGCGAGCGCGCGAGGACCTTGGACGGATCCTGCTTGTCCAGGAGGGCAGCACCGATCGAATACTTCCGGATCGGCCCGACGCCGTGGGTCAGGAGCAGCCAGCCCTCGTCGAGTTCGATCGGCGAGCCGCAGTTGCCGATCTGAACGAATTCCCAGGGGTACTCGGGGCGCATGATGGCCTGACCGCCGTTCCAGGCGTAGATGTCGTCGGAGTAGATCAGATAGAGGTTCTCGTTGTCCTGGCGGCCGATCATGGCGTAGTGCCCGTCGATCCGTCGTGGAAACAGGGCCATGCCCTTGTTGCGGGTGGCCGTGCCCCGCAAGGGCGACATGTGAAACGATACGAAATCGGTCGTCTCGATCAGCTCGGACCGGATCCCGAGACCGCTGTAGGCGGTGTAGGTTGCCCGGAAGATTGATTGCCCGGCCTCGTCGAACTCCACGAAGCGGGCATCCTCGATACCGTTGGATTGGAGGGCGGTGACGGGGAAGATCACCCGCTCGCTGATTTCCTCCTCGGAGCTGAAGATCACTTCGACATCGTCTCCGGCAGGCCCCGTTGTCCGATTTCGCACGGTCGGGATCGAGGCGAGACGTGCCGTCGAATCGACGCTCACGATGCCGTCGGCCGTGATCGATCCCGATCGGAACGTCAGGCTGGAGATGTGTCCCTCCCCGACCGCCCGAAGGCTGAGGATGAAGCGGCACCCCCCTTCGGGTGCCAGGGACTGGTCGGGATGGGGGACGATGCTCGGATTGAACAGGGCCGCGGCCTCGAAGGAATATTCATGCAGGAAATACGCGCCTATCAGCTGCCGTTGGGTGTTGGTGAACGTGACGTGGGCGGCGAAGGCGTCTTCCATCTCTCCTGCGCGCATCTCGAAGATCGCCAGCAGGTTGCGATGGCGACCTTCGAAGTTCTCGAGAACCTCGGCCAGCTGGGCGGCGGCCATTTCGGGCCCGAGCGCAAGGACGCGGTCGACGATATGGTTCGCCCGCGTCTTGTCGGTCGGATTCAGGTCGCGCGGCTCGGTCGCCGGCCGGAACGGGCGCACCACCACCCTCGCCGGATCGGGTCGAAGGCAGAGCGGCTGCCGGCACAGCACCTTGTTGTGGGGCGGCGCGTCTTCGGTTTCAGTATCAGCTTCCATTGAATTCACTCGGCAAAGGCGTGCAGCGGCGCGAGTTCCACGCGGCCTGTGTCAGCGCACGCGAGCTGGCGGATCTCCGCCAAGCCGAGGAGATAGGAAACCACCGATTCACCGCCCCTGTTTTCGTTCAGATGGCCGGGATGCAGCCCGTCTCTGCAGCTGCCGATCTCCTGGTCGACCAGCGACAAGCCCAGATCGTTGCCGCCGACAAACCAGGCGAACACGCGCCGCGCCTCCGCTTGCCATGCGAGATCATCGTCCACCTGTGCCGCGGCGAGGCACGCCGCGATCGTCGCCGTCGCCTCAAGGGGCTGCTGGTCGAATGCCAGAGGCCGCGCGCGCCTGTCGCCGAAGCTTTGCGTGCCGACCGGCCTGAAGACCCCCGAGGGGGCGGTCTGCAGCGTCATGAGCCATCGCAGGGACCTCAGTCCGGCTGCGACCATCGCCGGAGCACCGAGAGCCGCGCCGGTCACGATCAGGGCCTGGGGCAGGCGGGCATTGTCATAGGCGAGGCCTTCCTCGAACCACGGCCAATCCTCGGTCTCGACCGCCGACAGTAGGGCCATCAGCCTGTCAGCGAGACGATGCCGGATGCTTCCGGCGAACGCCGAAGGCTCCAACTCGTCGGCCGGCTCGTCGACGAACCCTCGGGCCGGCCCGGCGCAGTCGCCCGCGGCCGCGGCGCAATAGGCGTCCAGTCCGAGCAGCGTGAAGGCCCAGGCGCGCGGCGAGGTGAAGTCCGCGACGGCCGGCAGTGCCTCGATGAACAGAGCGGCGGCCCAGCGCCGCCGCGACGGGCTGGCGTCGGCGCGGGCACACTCGCCCAAGGCCCAGAGCGCGCGACCGTGACTGTCCTCCGAGCCGTGATCCTCGAGCCATCGCCGATCGAAGCTCATGAAATTGCGGAACCGCAGGATATCGGGATTCCACGCGTGCTGGATGAAGGCGGCGAAGCGGGCCGTCACATCTTCGGACAGGCGCTGCTCGCCCGGACCGTTGAGCGCGCAAGCAACCAACAGCGCCCGGGCATTGTCGTCGACGCAATAGCCGTGGGCGCGATTGGGAACGGAATGGACGGCATGCTGGAAAAGCCCGGTATCGTCGCACATCGACAGGAAGTGGCAGAGCTGCATCTGCGGCAGAGGCGGATTCTTGAGCAGGAGGGCCACCTGATCGTGCCGGGCGACCACCCTAAGGCGACCCCTCCTCCAGGCGCCTTCGAACGTCGCGAGATAGCGCTGCGCGGTCCGCTCCCAGGTCATCGAGCGGCCGATCGAGTAGGCGCGCTCGCGCATCGCCTGCCGTTGCCGATCATCGGTCAGCAACGTCGCGATCGCGTCACCGGTGGCGGTCGGGTCGCCGAACGGAACGAGGACGCCGCGGCCATGGGCCAGGAGCTCTTGCGCGTGCCAATAGGGCGTGGAGACGACCGCCCTTCCCATTCCGAAGCTGTAGGCCAGGGTGCCGGACGTCATCTGCGCCTCCTTGAGGTAGGGCGTGACGTAGACGTCGCACATCGCGATGAAGCCGAGCAGCGTCGCCACGTCGACGAACTGGTCGACGAAGACGACATGGTCCTGGACACCGAGGTCGCGTGCCCGCGCCATCAGGCTTTTTCGATAGGCCTCGCCTTGCTCCAGAACGAGGTTGGGATGGGTCGCGCCGAGCACGACGTAGACGGCGTTGGGGCACCGCCTCACGATCCCTGGCATTGCATCGACCACGACTTCGATGCCCTTGTCGGGCGAGAGAAGGCCGAAGGTCAGGATGACGGTCCTGCCGACGAGGCCGAATTCGGCCTTCGCCTGGCCGGGCTCGACGAAGGGAACGTCGGGAACCCCATGCGGGATCACCTCGATCTTGTCCTGCGGCAGGCGGTACACAGTCCGCAACAGCTCGCGGCCCTTCTCGGCCATCACGACGACCTTGGACGAGGCCGCGATGATCGAGCCGAGCACCCGGCGCTGGATGGCGGTCGGATTGGCGAGAACGGTGTGGAGTGTGGTGACCACCGGCATGGTCAGCCGGGAGACGAGCGCCAGGACGTGGCCGCCGGCGTCGCCGCCGAAGATCCCGAATTCGTGCTGAAGGGAAACCACATCGACGTTCCCCGCGTTGAGGATGCCGGCCGCATCGATGTAGTTCTCCAGCCTGTCGTCGTTGAGCTCGATACGAACGCTGGAGGGATAGTCATAGCTGTGGCCATGGTCGGTCATCGCCACGATCGAGGTCTCGACACCCGGCGCCGTGGTCGCGACCGTCTGCTGCAGATCGGTCGTGAACGTGGCGATCCCGCAACGGCGGGGGAGCGAATTGCCGATGAATGCTATCCGTCCGAGCGCATTCACGATCGCACCTCCAAGGTCACGTTGTTTCCAAGCGGCGCCGAGAATTTGTCATTTGGAACTCCCCCGTCCTGCCCGGAGCGATCGCGCATCAACTCCGGATCGACCTCCGGCCCCAGATAGGCGACCAGACCCGTCAGGCCTTCGGGGCCCGCCTCGATGCCAGTGTCGGCGGCGTCCAGATAGACGGCGTCACCAATCGCTGCACGTGTCGATCCGATCCGTGCCTCGCCACTGAGGGCGAGGACCCAGGTCTCGTGCTCTGCATGAAGGTCCCAGACGGATCGTGGCGGCAACTCGATCCGCTCGAGCACGAAGCAGGGACTGGCGACGAGCAGGGTCCTGGCCGCGGTCAGACGTTTCGGAAGCGCCTGTGGGTCCGCCGGCCCGGCATGTGCGGCGGCCACTGCAAGGTCCGCATGCAGCTCGCGGTGCCTGCCCTGATCGAACAGACGGAACGTCGTGTCGCTGCGTTGCTGTATCTCGGCGATCACCAATCCGGCGCCGATGGCATGGATCGTCCCAGCTGGCACGAGGATGGCGTCCTCTCGCAGGACGCCGCGCCACTCGACCTCATCCGAGATCGAGCCGTTCTCGATCGCGGCCTGCAAGCCCGCCTCCGTGAGCCGCCGCTTGAGGCCGAGGGCGATCCGGGCCCCGGGCGCCGCCGCAAGCACGTACCAAGCCTCGGTCTTGCCGTGCTCCATGCCCATCGCCCGGGCGACGGCATCGTCGGGATGGACCTGGATGGAAAGCGGCTCCCTGGTGAACAGCAGCTTGAGGAGCAAGTCCGTGGCAAGCGCAGTCGTGTCGGCGCGCTCGAACCAGAGCTCGCCGATCTTAGCGCCTGCGGGATCGATCGTGCTCCAGGGATGCAGATCGGTGCAGCCCCAGGGCTTGCCCACGATCCGAACGGAAGCCCGTTCGATCGTCATCGTCTTGCCCGGTTCGTTCCGGTCGGATCGGATCGAACCGGTGTCAGGTGGCCGATCGCTGCCGACACGCAGCGTCGCAAGAGAGGGTCGAAGTCGCGAGCCGCGCGGTCTCCGCGCCCAAATGCCCACGGCGACGAGACCGGCGCGCGCTTACCCAACTCGGCAACGGCACGTCGGGCCCGGCGGGGTCCGCGTGGCCCGAGACTCGCGATGATCTGACTGTGCCTGTCGGGGGCGTCCGGAGCACAGTCCGGGAGGCCCCGAGAATGCAAGGCCTTGACGATGCGCGCCGTCTTTCCCTCCAAGGGCCGAGACTGGCGGGCGCCGGGGATACCGCTCGCTTCGAATGACTGGTTTGAGGTCGCCATGTGTAAGCGACTCTAGTCAGGTCGGCATCGCTTGCGCAGGGCCGGAAACTACCCAACGACTGTTTCAAAGGCCACGCGGGCCACAGGATCGCCGAGGTCTTCATCTCCGTCGGTGGCCGGATGATGTACCTGTGGCGCGCCGTTGATGCCGAGGGCGAGGTCCTCGATGTCCTGGTGCAGCCGAGACGTGACAAGCGGGCTGCCCTGAAGCTGATGCGCCGCTTGCTTCGCAAGCAGGGGTTCGCGCCCGAGGCCGTTGTGACCGACAAGCTGCGGTCCTACGGTGCGGCACTTCGCGAGCTCGGCATGGCCGATCGGCACGTTACCGGCGGCCGCGCGAACAATCGCGCTGAGGACTCGCACCAGCCCCTTCGACGGCGCGAAGGAAGCTGGATCGGCTTCAACCGGCCCGGTCCAACTCAGCGGTTCCTCTCCGTGCATGCCGCCGTCTAAAACACCTTCAGCGTCCAGCGACACCTGATCTCCTGACGAACCCTTCGCACCCTCCGGGGCGAGGCATTCGCTCAATGGCAATCCGCGGCCGAGGTGACGTGATCCCAGATCAGAATCTGAGCTTCGTGTGCCCGGCCTACGAAGATGTGACAATGCCCCTTCCGCAGATCCGCTATTGCAGTGTTGCGCCAACGCGGACGGTCCGCCGCCAGATCGGCTTGAGCGCCTCAAGCACAAGCAGCACTGCCAGCCCCGCAAGTGGAGGGACGGCCAGGAATACCGGGTCCAGTGCCGCGAAACCAAACAGGTCGCGGGCGGGCTGCCAGAACAAGGTGACTGCCAGAAGGACGGCGACGATCGGAAGCACAACCGCCAGCGCCCGATTGGGCCGCCGGATCGCAGTGATGACGGAGGACGACAGCGAGCGGTCCACGAAGATCAGCGCCACGATCCCAAAGACCAGCGAAGCAAAGGTGACACCCCGCACTTGATCGGCTTCCAGTCCGTAACCGGGGGCAAGCGCGAAGATCGTGGCGGTCGCCGCTAGAACCATCGCACCCTGGACCAGGCTCCACAGGATGGTGGGGGCAGAGAAGAGGGGCTCGGCAGGCGGGCGCGGCGGGCGGTTCATCACGCCTTTCTCCTCAGTCTCAGCCTCAAAGACCAGAGAACAGACCGGGTCGATCACCATTTCCAGAAAGGCGATGTGCATTGGGCCGAACAGGATTGGCATCCCGAACAGAAGCGGCATCAGCGCCAGCCCTGCGATCGGCACATGCACTGCCAGGATGAAACTCATCGCCTTGCGCAGGTTGTCGTAGATCCGCCGCCCCAATCGCACGGTGGTGACGATGGAGCCGAAATCGTCGTCCAGCAGCACGATGCTGGCCGCCTCGCGCGCCACATCCGTCCCGCGCCCGCCCATCGCCACGCCGATATCTGCCGCTTTCAGCGACGGCGCGTCGTTCACGCCGTCGCCTGTCATGGCCACAACGGCGCCCGAGGCCTTCAGTGCGTTGACGATGCGCAGCTTCTGTTCCGGCATGATGCGGGCGAAGATGCTGACATCCTGCAGGGCGGTTGCCAGATCAGCGTCCGGCATCGCCTGAAGGTCGGCCCCGGCGATCACCCGGCCGCCCTGTAATCCGGCCTGCGCCGCGATGGCCTGCGCCGTGGCCGGATAGTCGCCAGTGATCATGATGACCCGGATCCCTGCGCTGCGGCACAGCGCCACCGCTTCGGGCACCGAGGTGCGCAAGGGATCGGCGAGACCCACGAGGCCCAGAAAGCGAAAGGCGAACGCGCGCTGGCTCTCTGGCAGGCCGGCGCCAGAAAACGCGGCATCGGCCACCCCCAGCACCCGCAGACCCGCCTGCGCCATGTCGTTCACCTGCACAGTAACCGTGGCGCGGGCGGCCGTGTCCAGCGCGCACAGGTCGGCGATCGCCTCGGGTGCGCCCTTGGCGGCGATCTGCCAGCCCGCGCCATCAGTTGCCCAGACCTGCGACATGGCCAGCAGATCGGGTGACAGGCCATAGGTGCGCACCAGCCTCCGGCCCGCCCCGGGCAGGGTTTCCCCGGCGCGCAGGTCCGCTGTGGCCAGCGCATGAAACGCCTTCTCCATTGGGTCGAACGGTTCGGGGGCCGAAGCCATGACCCCCGCTGCCGAAAGCTTGCGAAAGGCCTCTGGCAAGGCCGTTTCGCCGATCGTGGCCGGGGTTCCGTCTGCAAGGCGCAATTCGGCAATCGTCATGCGGTTCTCGGTCAGGGTGCCAGTCTTGTCGGTGCACAGCACCGAGGCCGCGCCCAGCGTCTCGATCGCCGAAGCACGCCGCGTCAGCACCCTGACCTTGGAAATCCGCCACGCCCCCATCGCCATGAAGACCGCCAGCACCATCGGGAATTCCTCGGGCAGCATCGACATGCCGACGGCGATGCCTGCAAGAACCCCCTCCAGCCAGCCGCCGCGCAACAGTCCATAGAGGACCACGACCGCCACGCTGACCGCGCCCCCCAGCGCGGCGAACCAGATGACCAGCCTGCGCATCTGGCGCCGCAGATGTGGCGTTTCGGTTTCCAGCGTGGCGAGCGAGGCGCCGATCTTGCCGATCTCACTGGCGGGCCCGGTCGCCGTAACCTCGGCGATGGCCGATCCGCCGACGATGAGGCTGCCCGAGAAGACCACGGGCAGATCCTCACCGCCCGGACGGGTGTCGGGATCGGGCGTTCCAGCCCGCTTGCGGACAGGAACGGCCTCGCCTGTCAGGAGGGATTCATCGGCCGAAAGGCCCGTTGCCTCGCGCAGCACAGCGTCGGCGGGCACCCTGTCGCCTTCGGCCAGCACGATCAGGTCGCCGCGTGCCACCTCGCGCCCGGCGATCCGCAGCCGATCGCCGCCCCGGATCACCAGCGCGCGCGGACTGGTCAGGTCGCGCAGCGCCTCCAGCACCCGTTCGGTCCGCGCCTCCTGCACCACGGTGATACCCACCGACAGGCAGGCGAAGGCCAGCAGAACCAGCGCCTCTTCCAGGCTGCCGAGCAACAGATAGACCACGCCTCCTGCGATCAGCAGCGCCAGCATTGGTTCGCGCAGGACCTCCAGCACGATCCGAAAGGGTGTGCGACGATGCGCACGCGGCAGTTCGTTGTAGCCCTCGGCAGCAAGCCGGGCCTCGGCTTCGGCCTGGGTGAGACCCTGATGTGACGGCGCTGACCCCTGCGGTTTCGTAATGGACAATGTCAAACTGCAGACCTCTCCTGGAGGGAAACAAACCTGTGATGAACCTGACGGGCAGCGTGGTGAACGCCATGCACTTCGTTCCGGAGCATATTCGCCTTGGGCACATAACTGGCGGAGACCTATTTGACGCAAATGCCGAACCTTGCTCCCTTTGCCGTCCGGAAAGTCGCCGAATGTGTCAGACGAGCGCCCCACCAGGTTCTTCCTGAGCCTCGTCCGGTGTGACGATGCGCGTGCCGGTGCGGCCGTCCATGATTGCGATGGCGTCCTCCAGCCGACCGATGCCGGTGAAGCGGCCGGCCGTGGCAAAATCAGATCCGGCGCGCAGCTTTGGCCCCATGGAACCGGCGGGCGCATCGAAGGCACGCGCTTCGACCACTGTCAGTTCGACGATCCGCCCGCGACACTGATCGCGCGGGCAGGCGGACTGCCATGGATCGGACGCTCTCTTCGGTCCGGTGATCGATGGCTTCAATTCTCAGGTGGAGACAAGACCGCCGTCGCTGACGCCTCCGTCAGCTCGTCGACAGCCTGCCAATTGTCATCGAAGGTAGGGGGCCCCCCGCGAATGGCGCCTGCGCCCTAAGTGCTCTTCCGTCTACGCCCCGGTAAGCTGCGATCGCGGCGACTTTCAGCCGAGTCTTGGCCGAGGCCCAGGCCTGTTCCCGCGCTTGTTTTGCCGCTGGAACCACCGAGATCGAAGCCCGGTCGATCGACGGCGACGGGTTCGGGCGAAGGGCCTGCGGCCTCGTCTGCGGTTTTGTGCTGCTCGTGCTTGCTTATGGGGCTGGCCACCTGGTTTGGCGCCCTGGGCTGCTTTTCGACCATGATCCTGCTTCTCCGGGCTCGTTCGTTTGCGGATTCGGCGCCGGGCAACCGCCTACAAATCGCCGGTTCGTATGGTTTCGGCGCCCTTCGTTTGGCTGAGCTTGCCGAGGGTGGTCTCCAGTGCGCGCTGCAACTTCTTGGCGGCACCCGAATACGCACTCTCAAGCGTTGCGGCCTGATCACTGGCGACTTCCGGCTGACGGCCCTCCAGGCGTGCTTCGATGAGACAGCGCTTGTCGGAACCCCCGGACTTGCCGGCGTTCTCATCGCTGAGGTGCACCTCAATACGGGTGATATGTTGACTGAAGCGGTCCAGACGGGTGTGGATCTCCGCTGAAACACGCGCGGACAGCGCTTCCCCGCCCTCTACGTTTTCGTCGGAGTTGACCTGGATTTGCAAGACTGACTCCCTTTGTCTGACCGTCGCCCGGCGCGGAGGTGGAGATGCTCAAAAGAGAGCGGGCGATTCCCCGTGACAGCGCCGACTGGATGCTTACTTGCCTGCCGCTATGTGATCGCTGCCACGCCGGCTCATCGATCCAATTGGCGTGGTGAATTGTTCGTTGTCTGTCCTGGAATTCGTGGCCTGGCGAACGACCCTTGGAAGGGTTCCCAACCACGATGCCTTCGCCGCCAGCATATCTGCTGGGACCCTGAGACCGAGAGGGTCGGCATCTACTCAGACGGACGAATGCCGGCCATTGATCGGCCTACGTCCTAAGATTCCTAATTCCAGATCCGGTCGAATCAGGCTAACCGGTCACGTCCCAACTGATGGTGTAGCTCGGCGGTAGCGGGTTCGCCCGTCCGCGCGCTTTCACATGAGCGCTGTAGCGGGCGGGCGAGCCGGCGTGGGCGGTCATCGACGGATCTCCGGTAGGGTTGTGTTGCGACACGCAACCTGAACCGAAGGGACCGACGATAACCGACGCGATGATGAGCCTGCGCACGCTGGTGGAGAAGACCCCCGACGCCGATCTGCTGCGCGAGATGATCGGGTTTGCCGCCGAGCGTCTGATGGAGCTGGAGGTCGGTGCGCTGACCGGCGCCGGCTACGGCGAGAAGAGCGCCGAGCGCTTGGCGCAGCGCAACAGCTACCGGGAGAGGGATTGGCAGACCCGGGCCGGGACGGTGGAGCTGCGGATCCCCAAGCTGCGGACCGGCTCGTACTTTCCCGGCTTCCTGGAGCCGCGGCGGATGGCCGAGAAGGCGCTGACCGCGGTGATCCAGGAGGCCTACATCCAGGGGATCTCGACGCGCTCGGTGGACGAGCTGGTCAAGACGCTCGGCATGACCGGGATCTCCAAGAACCAGGTGAGCCGGCTGTGCGAGGAGATCGACGAGCGGGTGCGGGCGTTCCTGGATCGCCCGATCGAAGGCGAGTGGCCGTATCTGTGGATCGATGCCACCTACGTGAAGGTCCGCCAAGCCGGCCGGATCGTGTCGGTCGCGGTGATCGTTGCGGTCGGCGTCAACGCCGACGGCCGCCGCGAGGTCCTGGGCCTCGACATCGGGCCGTCGGAGGCCGAGACCTTCTGGACCGGCTTCCTGCGCAAGCTGGCCCGGTGCGGCCTGCGCGGCGTCAGGCTGGTGGTCTCCGACGCCCACGAGGGCATCAAGGCGGCGGTGGCCAAGGTCCTCGCCACCACCTGGCAGCGCTGCCGGGTCCACTTCATGCGAAACGCGCTGGCGCATGCCGGCAAGAGCGGCCGGCGGGTGGTATCGGCGTTCGTCGCCACTGCCTTCGCCCAGAACGACGCCGACGCCGCAAGGGCGCAGTGGCGCCGCGTCGCCGACCAGCTCCGTGCCAAGCCCCGAAGCTCGCCGCCCTGATGGACGACGCCGAGGCCGATGTGCTGGCCTACATGACCTTCCCGGTCCAGCACCGTGCCAAGCTCCACAGCACCAACCCGCTGGAGCGGCTCAACGGCGAGATCAAGCGCCGCACCGAGGTCGTCGGCGTTTTCCCCAACGAGGCCGCCATCACCCGCCTGGTCGGCGCCATCCTGCTCGAGCAGAACGACGAGTGGGCCGTCCAACGCGCCCGCTACATGACCCTGGAAACCATGGCGACCATGGGCAATGATCCCGTCGTCAGCCTGCCGGAACTCGCCGGCTGACCGCAACCCGGCACCCTGCCGGCGATCGCGGCGATCAGACGCCTGTCACACCACTCCCAGGGACACGACCCCTGCGACTGTTTCAAAGGCCACGCGGGCCACAGGCTCGCCGACAGGAGGTCGGGTCATCACCGAGCGTGCGGAACGCCGTGGCCATGGGGACGGAGATTCCGGTCCGTCGACACGGGGACCGAGGAACTGGCTAAGGCCTCGAGCACGTATCAATTGAATGGAGGCCCGAGGCTCAAGGTCGCCACCAACGGACCCGCCGGCGCGATCAGCCACCGGGCTGTCCTGAGCGGACCCGGAGCTACCGCCGCGGTTTGCCATGAAACGTTCGGCGTCACTCTCATCGCCACGGCCCCTGACGCCACGTCGGCCGGGAGATCCGCCGCAACGGCGCTCGTTTCGGTTCCGGGCGCCGATTTCCGGAAATCGGAAATGCGAGCGGTTCCGGGCTGTGTTCGGCGCAGGCTGAAGCCGGCACCGGGTCGATCATTCACGCCGCTTCGGCAGCCGCCTGCTCTTGAGAGAATGCGCCGTCGCGGCGGCGATGGTATTCTCGGTCGTCGTTGCTGGAAAAGGGATCGATGCGTTGTCGCTCTTTCCGCTTGATCGCGTGTTGGCGAAACGAGTGCGGGCCGGGCGGCTCGCGGTGATCGATCCCGGCGGAATGCGCCATGATTTCGGGGACCCGCTGGCCGATCCGGACGTGGTGATCCGGTTGCATAGTCCGCGTGTCCTGTGGGACCTCGCCCGCCATCCCTCTCTGCAACTCGGAGAAGCCTATGTCGATGGTGGCCTGACAATCGAGCGGGGCACGCTGCGGGACCTGCTGAGGATTGCGCTTGTTTCACAGGATCAGGCGATTCGCGAAAGCCGCTTCTACGGTGTGCTGCGCAAGCTTGGCACGCTCTACCACGCTAAAGCCGCGACCAATCTCATCGGCCATGCCGAGCGAAACGTGCGCCACCACTACGACATCGGCCAAGCCTTCTACAGGCTCTTGCTGGACCGGGATATGCAGTATTCCTGCGGCTATTGGCGCGAGAGTACGAAGTCGCTTGACCAGGCTCAGACGGAGAAGAAGCGGCATATCGCGCGTAAGCTCCTGCTGAAGCCGGGTATGGAAGTACTCGAAATCGGCTCAGGATGGGGCGGATTGGCGCTGCAATTGGCTCGGGAACATGACGTCAATGTCACCGGCCTGACCCTTTCGCGCGACCAGTATGAGACGTCTGTCCGGCGTGCCGAGGACGCCGGACTGCAGGACAAAGTGAGGTTCAAGTTGCTCGATTATCGTCTGGTGGACGGATCCTACGACCGCATCGTTTCGGTTGGCATGTTCGAGCATGTCGGGCGACCGAGTTTCGGAAAGTTCTTCGGCCAGGTGCATCGGCTGCTCAAGGATGACGGCATCGCCCTCATCCACACCATCGCCAAGATGTGGGACCCCGGTCCGACCAACCCCTGGATTCGGACATACATATTCCCCGGCGGGCATATACCGACGCTCTCGGAACTGGCTCCGGTCGTCGAGCGATCCGGGTTGTGGTTGACCGACATGGAGAATTTGCGCCTCCACTACGCGTTCACGCTGAATGCCTGGAACGAACGCTTCCAGCAGCATCGCGCCCAGGTATCGCGCATGTTCGACGAGCGCTTCTGCCGGATGTGGGAATTCTATCTGCAGGGCTGCGAGGCGGGCTTCCGATACCAGGAACTCTGCGTGTTCCAAATGCAGTTGGCCAAGACAATCGCTGCGGTCCCAATCACACGCGACTATCTCTACACCGGCTCGCCCGCGTTCGTTCAGAATGAGAACTCCGACAATGTCTTGCAGCTACGTTCGACCGACACGCGCAGACGCCGATGACTGGCCTGCTGCCGGTTCCGTGGACACATGGTTAAGCTAACATGACGCGTCTTTCGAACTCGACGGGGCTGATATAGCCGATCGTCGAGTGCCTGCGGGTCGTGTTGTGGAACCGCTCGATGTAGTCGAACACGTCGGCGCGGGCTGCATCGCGAGTGCGGTAGACCTTCTGACCGACGCGTTCGGTCTTGAGCGACGAGAAGAAGCTCTCCATCGCGGCGTTGTCCCAGACGTTTCCGGACCGGCTCATCGAGCAGACGACGCCGTTGTCGGCCATCAGGCTCTGGAACGGCTCGCTGGTGTATTGGCTGCCCTGGTCGGAATGGTGCAGCAGGGCGCCAGGGCGACCGCGCCGCCAGATCGCCATCAGGAGCGCGTCGGTGACGAGCTGGGCGGTCATCTCGGCCTTCATCGACCACCCCACGACCCGGCGCGAGAACAGGTCGATCACAGCGGCGACGTAGAGCCAGCCCTCGGCCGTCCAGATGTAGGTGAAGTCGGCGACCCACTTCTGGTTCGGCCGGTCGGCCGAGAACCGGCGATCGAGCAGGTTCGGCGCCACCGCTCCGGCCAGGCGGGCACCGAGGTCCCTCGGCAGCCCGCGCCGACGCGGCCGGGCGCGCAAGGCCTGCGCCCGCATCAGCCGCTCGACCCGATGCAGGCCGCAGGCAACGCCCTGGGACAGCACGTCGTGCCAGACCCGCCTCGCACCGTAGGTCCGGTCGCTGGCGAGGAAGCTGGCCCGCACCTACGAGCCGACGGCCTCGTCGTCTCTGGCGCTGCGGCTCGGTGGCCGCGTCAGCCAGGCGTGGAAGCCCGACCGTGAGACACCCAAGGCTTCGCATAGCCATGCCCCGAGCAGGCCACTGGCGGCCAGATCGACCAGTGCTTCGCGATGAAGGCGAACGTCAAAGTGCTTCCCTCGTGAAGTAGGCCGCGGCCTTCTTTGGGATGTCGCGCGCCGCCTTCAGCTTGGCCATCTCGCGCCGCAGCCGCTCGATCTCGAGCTGCTCCGGCTTCATCTGACCATGGCCGGGAAAGGCCTGGTTCGGATCGGCGGCGAGCGACCTCACGCACTTGCGCACGACGTTCTCGTGAACGTCCAGATCCCGTGCCGCTTGCGCCACCGAGACACCCCGCTCCGTCACCAGACGAGCCGCCTCTACCTGGAACTCACGAGTGAACTGCCGTCCTCCCACCTCCAGTTCCCTCGAACACCTTATCTTGGTGTCCACGGAGCCGGCGGCAGGCCAGATGTCGTCACGCCGCGTGGGTAGTTTCCGAACCTGCCGCCTGGATCGTTGACGGGTTTCAATACCCAACCTGCGATCGCCTGATATCCGGGGACGCTCGGTCGTGGGCAACCACAGAAAGCAGGTTCAGTATGACAGTCGCCCCTGGCGACAACGGGACGACGGGGCAGTCCGGCCCGGTAGGCGTTCGGAATCTTGGCGTCGGAGCCCTTACGGCCGTCGTCATCGGATCGATGGTTGGGTCCGGCGTCTTCAGCCTGCCCCAGAACATGGCCGCCGGCGCCGCGCCGCTCGCCATCCTGATCGGCTGGGGCATCACCGGTGTGGGCATCCTTGCCTTGGCCTTCGTGTACCAGGCGCTGGCAACCCGCAAACCTCAACTCGACGCCGGTCCCTATGCCTATGCAAAGGCCGGCTTTGGCCCGTTCATCGGCTTCAACAGTGCATGGGGCTACTGGTTGTCGGCCTGGATCGGCAACGTGTCCTATGCCGTAGTTATGTTCGGTGCGTTGTCCTACTTCTTCCCTGCCTTTGGCGAAGGCAACACATGGCAGGCGACGATTGGCGCCTCCGTGGTGCTCTGGCTGATCCATGCGTTGATCCTCTCCGGCGTGCGGCAGGCAGCGTTCGTCAACCTGATAACGACCATCGCCAAGGTCGCACCGATCGTCCTTTTCATTGCGGTCGTGGCCGTCGCCTTCAAGGTCAATGTGTTCGCGTTGGATTTCACCGGCGCCGGCAATGTCGATCTCGGCTCCGTGGTCACGCAGGTGAAGAGCACCATGCTCGTCACCCTGTGGGTCTTCATCGGCATCGAGGGCGCCAGCGTAGTGTCGGCTCGCGCCGAGCGGCGCAAGGACATCGGCATCGCCACGATTGGTGGCTTCTTCACCGCACTGACGATCTATGCGCTGGTCTCGTTGCTGTCCCTCGGGGTCTTGAGCCAGCCCGAACTCGCCGCCCTGAAGAATCCGTCGATGGCGGGCGTCCTCGAACACGTGGTCGGCCGGTGGGGCGCGATCCTGATCAGCGTTGCGCTCGTCGTGTCCGTGCTCGGAGCCTTTCTGAGCTGGACACTGCTGGCCGCCGAGGTCCCGCACGTCGCGTCACGCGACGGCACCATGCCGCGATTCTTCGGCGGCGAGAACACCCGCGGCGCCCCAGCCACCTCCCTGTGGATCACCAACGGGCTCGTGCAGATCTTCCTGATCGTCACGTTGTTCGCCAACAGCACGTACCAGGCACTGTTCTTCATCGCCTCCACGGCAATCCTGATCCCCTACGTCTTCTCCGGTGCCTATGCCGCCAAGCTGGCTCTGACCGGCGAAGCCTACCGTGACGGCGAGAACCGGACACGCGATCTCGTCGCCGGGGCGGTCGCGACGGTCTACGGCATCTGGCTGGTCTACGCCGCCGGGCCGACCTACCTGCTGATGGTCGCCATGCTCTACGCCCCGGGAATCATCTTCTACGTCATGGCGCGGCGCGAACGCGGCGAGACGATCTTCACCGCTATCGAAGGGTTGCTCGCAGTGGGCCTCGTCGCCGCTGGCGCACTCGCCGCCTATCTCATCTGGACCGGGAGCATCAGCCCGCTATGAGCGCGCCCATCGCCAGCCCCCCGCTCGGGGCGTACTCGGAAGTCGGCCGGCTCCGCGAGGTGCTGGTTCACCGCCCGGATCTCAGCCTTCAGCGCCTGACCCCGGAAAACTGTGGCAGATTGCTGTTCGACGACGTTCTGTGGGTCAAGAAGGCTCGTCAGGAACACGACACCTTCGTTGACGCGCTGCGCGAGCGGAACGTCGACGTCCTCGATTTCGGCGACATGCTCGAACAGATCCTTGCCGTGGACGACGCTCGGCAATGGCTTCTCGATCGCCGTGTCAATGCCGCCACGGTGGGCGAGGATCTGGTCGACGAGATGCGCGGCTGGCTCGACGAGATGCCGGCCGACCAACTCGGCCACTGCCTCATCGGCGGGATCGCCCGCGCCGAGCTGCCGTTCGTGCGGACCGGCCTGGTCGGCCGCACCATGGAGCCACACGACTTCGTGCTGCCCCCGCTGCCCAACCAACTGTTCACCCGCGACAGTTCCTGCTGGATCTACGGCGGCGTCACCATCAACCCGATGTACTGGCCGGCACGGCGTCCAGAAGCCGTCAATCTCGCGGCCGTCTACAAGTTTCACCCGCGCTTCTCTGAAGCACCTTTCGAGATCTGGTGGGGCGACGTCGACGCGGCGCCGGGCATCGCGACCCTCGAAGGCGGCGACGTCATGCCGCTGGCCGACGGGATCGTGCTGATCGGGATGGGCGAGCGCACCACGCCGCAAGCCGTCGCGGCCCTTGCCGCGCGGCTGTTCGCGAAGGGTGCCGCACAACGGGTCATTGCCGCGCTGATGCCACGCGACCGCTCGTTCATGCACCTCGACACTGTGTTCACGTTCTGCGACCGCGACCTGGTGACCGTCTTCCCGGCGGTCGTCGATCGTATCCGGGCATTCTCGCTGCGCCCCGGCGACGGCGCATCCGGCGTCGAGATCACCGCCGAGAGCCGGCCGTTCACCGAAGTGGTGCAGAGCGCCCTCGGGCTGGACCGCCTGCGGATCGTCGCCACCGGCGGCGACAGTTATGAAGCCGAGCGCGAGCAATGGGACGACGGCAACAACGTCATCGCGATCGAGCCCGGCGCCGTGATCGCCTACGACCGCAACGTCTACACCAATACTCTGCTGCGCCGCGCCGGGATCGAGGTCATCACGGTCTCGGGATCCGAGCTCGGGCGTGGGCGCGGTGGCGGCCACTGCATGACCTGCCCGATCGCGCGCGACCCCGCGTGAGACAAAGGAGATCTCCCCCATGCCGGTCAATCTGCTCGGCCGCAGCCTGCTCACGCTCGACACGTACTCACCGGACGAAATTCGCTTCCTGCTTCGGCTGGCGAGCGAACTCAAGGCGGCTAAGTACGCCGGTACCGAGCAGCCGCGGCTGCTGCGCCGAAACATTGCGCTGATCTTCGAGAAGAGCTCGACCCGCACCCGCAGCGGGTTCGAAGTCGCGGCCTACGACCAGGGCGCCCACGTCACCTATCTCGGACCGACCGGCAGCCAGATCGGTCACAAGGAGTCGATGAAGGACACCGCCCGTGTCCTCGGCCGCATGTACGACGCGATCGAGTATCGCGGCTTCGGCCAGAAGAGCGCCGAAGCGCTCGCCGCCAATGCCGGCGTGCCGGTCTACAACGGCCTGACCGACGAGGCCCATCCGACCCAGACGCTCGCCGACTTCATGACGATGCGCGAATTCACCCACAAGCACCTGTCCGGCCTCGCCGTGGCGTTCCTCGGCGACGGCCGCAACAATGTCGCCCGCTCGCTGGCGATCGGCGCCGCCAAGGTCGGCATGGACATGCGCATCGCCGCACCGCACGACCTGTGGCCTGACCAGGGGTTCACCGACCATCTCCGGTCGTTGTCACAGACGAACGGTGGGCGCCTGACGATCACCGACAGCGTCGATGAGGCTGTCAAGGGCGCCGACTTTATCTACACCGACGTCTGGCTGTCGATGGGCGAAGACGAGGCCGCTTGGCCGAAACGCATCACCGACCTCACGCCCTATCGGGTCACGGCCGAGGTGATGGCCGCGACCGGCAACCGGCACGCCAAGTTCATGCATTGCCTGCCCGCCTTCCACAACGCCGAGACCGAGGTCGGGGCCGACATCGCCAAGCGCTTCGGCATCGACTGCATGGAGGTCACCGACGAGGTGTTCGAATCCCCGGCCTCGATCGTGTTCGATCAGGCGGAGAACCGAATGCACACGATCAAGGCGATCCTCGTCGCCACGATCGCGGGCTGATCGTCATGCGTCTCGTCGTCGCGCTCGGCGGCAACGCGCTTCTGAAGCGCGGCGAGCCGATGACGGCCGAGATTCAGCGTGCCAACGTCAGGCTTGCCGCAGCATCGCTGGCGGATCTGGTTGCAGCCGGTCATCAGATCGTCGTCACCCACGGCAACGGCCCCCAGGTCGGTCTTCTGGCACTGCAGTCGGCCGCCGGACCGAAGGACGGTGCCGCGTATCCGCTCGACATCTTCGGCGCCGAGAGCGAAGGGATGATCGGCTATCTGATCGAGCAGGAACTCGGGAACCACCTGCCCGCCGGAGCGCTCCTGGCGACGCTCCTGACGCAGATTCGCGTCGATCCGGCGGACCCGGCCTTCCGCCATCCGACCAAGCCGATCGGTCCGGTCTATGATGAGGCCACCGCGCGACGGATCAAGGCTGACCGTGGCTGGACCGTCGCGCTGGACGGTGACCGTTGGCGGCGGGCTGTCGCCTCGCCGGAGCCTCTGGAAATCCTGGAAATCAGGGTCATTTCGCTGCTGGTGGAGCGCGGGGTCGTGGTGATCTGCGCAGGCGGTGGCGGCATTCCGGTCGTCATGCGCCGGGACGGCAGCTTCGCCGGGGTCGAGGCGGTCATCGACAAGGACCGCGCCAGCAACCTGCTCGCCCAACAGCTCGGCGCCGACATGCTGCTGCTGTTGACGGATATTGATGCCGTCTATCTCGATTTCGGCAAGCCAGGTGCGCGCCAGATCGCGCGTGCCGGTATCGGTGCCTTGAGGGCCGACCAGTTCGCAACCGGCTCGATGCGCCCGAAGGTGGAAGCGGCTACGATGTTCGCTACCGCCGTCGGTCGTCCGGCCGCCATCGGGCGCCTCGAGGACGCCGCCGCCATCCTTCGTGGCGACGCCGGGACCATGATCGGCGGTGCCGGCTCGGCCCTCGAGATCCGTTCGTAGGTGGGTTGGCGGAACAAGGAGCAGCAGACAGCAGACAATGAGGAGCAAGGTGTCCGGACCACGTGACGCAGGGCCAGCGGAAGCTGGCGTGAAGACGAACGCCAAACCGTCCAATCTCGGTGTGGTGGAGTCTGTACGCGGCAGCGTCGTGGATGTGACGTTCGAAGACCGTCTGCCGCCGATCTATTCCGTTCTGCGGACCGGGGCAGACGACGGTATCGTCATCGAAGTGCTGACGCAGATCGATGCGCGTCGCGTGCGCGGGATCGCGTTGACGCCGACGCAGGGTCTGGCGCGCGGCATGGCGGTCTTGGATACCGGCGGACCGCTGAAGGCGCCAGTCGGCAAGGGCGTCCTGTCGCGCATGTTCGACGTGTTCGGCAACACCATCGACCGGCAGCCTGCGCTGTCCGACGTCGAATGGCGCTCGGTACACCGGGCCCCTCCGCCGCTGACACGCCGCTCGACCACCTCCGAGATCCTCGAGACGGGGATCAAGATGATCGATGTGCTGGTCCCGTTGGAGCGCGGTGGCAAGGCAGGACTGTTCGGCGGCGCCGGCGTCGGCAAGACCGTGCTGCTCACCGAAATGATCCACAACATGATCGGGCACCACGACGGAGTGAGCATTTTCTGCGGTATCGGCGAGCGTTGCCGCGAAGGCGAGGAACTCTACCGCGACATGACCGATGCCGGCGTGCTGCCGGGCATGGTGATGATCTTCGGCCAGATGAACGAGCCGCCGGGCAGCCGGTTCCGCGTCGGCCACGCCGCGCTGACGATGGCCGAGTATTTCCGGGACGACGAGCATCGCGACGTGCTGCTGCTCGTCGACAACATCTTCCGTTTCATCCAGGCCGGTTCTGAAGTGTCGGGCCTGATGGGTCAGATGCCGTCGCGCCTCGGCTATCAGCCGACAATGGGCACCGAGCTGTCCGGGTTGGAGGAGCGCATCGCCAACACCGATACCGGGGCGATCACCTCGATCCAGGCCGTCTACGTGCCGGCGGACGATTTCACCGACCCGGCGGCGGTCCATACCTTCTCGCATCTCTCGGCGTCGATCGTGTTGTCGCGAAAGCGGGCAAGCGAGGGCCTGTACCCGGCCATCGACCCGCTGCAATCGAGCTCAAAGATGGCGACGCCCGGCATCGTCGGCGCACGCCACTACGACCTGGCACAGGAGATCCGCCGGACGCTCGCCCAGTATGCCGAGCTCAAGGACATCATCGCCATGCTCGGCCTGGAGCAGCTGTCGCCGGCGGACCGCAAGGTGGTCGCCCGCGCCCGACGGCTGGAGCGCTTCCTGACGCAGCCGTTCTTCACCACCGAGCAGTTCACCGGGATCAAGGGAAGGCTAGTTTCCCTGAAGGATTCGCTCGATGGGTGCGAACGTATCCTGCACGACGACTTCGAGGACGTACCGGAGAGTGCGCTCTACATGATCGGGACGATCGACGAAGCGAAGGGAAAGTCCGACCGTGGCGCCGACGCTCATGACCCTTAAGGTACTCCTGCCGTTCCAGGTCTTCGCCGAGAAGACCGGCGTGTCGCGCATCATCGCAGAGACGCGCCAGGGCTCGTTCGGCCTGCTGCCCCGGCGATTGGACTGCGTCGCGGCGCTTACGCCAGGAATCCTGGTCTACGAGACCGCCGCCGACGGCGAGGTCTATGTGGCCGTGGACGAGGGGGTCCTGGTCAAGTCCGGCCCGGAGGTCCTGGTGTCGGTGCGCCGCGCAATGGGCGGGACCGATCTGGCCCGGCTGCGGGACGCCGTGGAGCAGGAATTCCTGACCATCGACGAGGTCGAGCGGGACGTGCGTCTGGTCATGGCCAAGCTGGAGACCGGGTTTCTTCTTCGCCTGGCGAGTTTCCAACATGAATGAAACGCCGACAGGGAAACCCGCGGACGACGAGCCGGGCTTCGTCGAGCAGGTCGGCACGAAAACGGCCCGCAAGCTCAAGGCGCAACGCAATCCAGCGCCGGGAGTCTGGTTCGGCTTGGGGATGATCGGCCTGATCGGCTGGTCGGTAGCGCTTCCGACGCTGCTGGGCGCAGCGCTTGGGCTCTGGTTGGACGGTCGGCATCCGGGCACGTACTCGTGGACGCTGGCATTGCTGGTCGCCGGATTGGCCGTCGGCTGTTTCAACGCATGGCATTGGGTTTCCAAAGAGGAACGGGCAATGCGTGAAGACGAGGAGCGTGGCGAATGAATGAGACGCTGGCGTTGCTGTTGGCGTGTGCTGCCGGCGGACTGCTCGGCGCCATATTCTTCGGCGGACTTTGGTGGACCGTGCGCAAAGGCGTTTCGTCCCGACAGCCGGCGCTCTGGTTCTTCGCCAGCATGCTGCTGCGGACGAGCATTGTTCTGGCCGGGTTTTACGTCGTGTCCGACGGTCAGTGGCGACGGTTCGTGCTTTGTCTCCTGGGATTCTTCATCGCAAAGGTGATTGTCACGCGGCTCGCCGGGTCGGAGCCAGGAAGCCGGTCCGGCAGCGCACGGGAGGCCAAGCATGCGCCTCAGTCCCGATGAGATGATCTTTTGGCAGCACGGGCTTCTCAAGCTCAACGGCACAATCCTGTTCACGTGGGGCTTGATGTTCGTGCTGGTCGCCGGTTCCGCGCTGATCACGCGCAATCTGTCCACCGACCTGAAGCGCTCGCGGTGGCAGAACCTTCTGGAGATCATCGTCACCGGGATCGAGAAGCAGATCGAGGACGTCGGTCTTCAAGACCCGAAGCGGTATCTCAGTTTCCTCGGCACGCTCTTTCTGTTCGTCGCGGCGGCCAGCCTGAGCACGATCATTCCGGGCTACGAGCCCCCGACCGGCTCGCTCTCGACCACCGTGGCGTTGGCGCTGTGCGTGTTCATCGCGGTGCCGCTGTTCGGCATCGAGCAGCAAGGTCTGGGCCGCTATCTCAAATCCTACGTTGAGCCGACCTTCATCATGCTGCCGTTCAACATCATCAGCGAAGTCTCCCGAACGCTGGCCCTGGCCGTCCGCCTGTTCGGCAACATGATGAGCGGGGCACTGATCATCGGAATTCTGCTCACCATCACGCCGTTCATATTCCCGATCGTGATGACCGCGCTCGGTCTGCTGACCGGCATGGTGCAGGCCTACATCTTCAGCATCCTGGCGGCAGTCTACATCGCGGCCGCCACCCGGGCGCGCCCCCCGAAGTCGGCGTCGGACAACTGAATCGACTGCAAAGCGAGCAAGGCACACGCCATGGACAGCACGACCCTCATCGCCATCGCCTCGATCGTCACCGCCGGGCTCACCACCGGCGTGGGGTGCTTCGGGCCGGCCATCGCAGAAGGCCGTGCCGTCGCGACCGCCCTGACCTCTCTGGCGCAGCAGCCCGACGCCTCGGCAACGATCACCCGCACCCTGTTCGTCGGCCTGGCCATGGTCGAATCCACAGCGATCTATTGCTTCGTGGTGTCGATGATCCTGATCTTCGCAAATCCGTTCTGGAGTCACGTCATCGCTCAGGCCGCGGGGAAATGAGCCATGCTCATCGACTGGTTCACCGTCGGTGCGCAGGTGCTCAACTTCCTCATCCTGGTGTGGCTGATGCGGCGCTTCCTCTACCAGCCGATTCTCCACGCCATCGACGCGCGTGAGCAGCGGGTCGCGGCAGAACTCGCCGACGCGGCGGCGAAACAGGTTGAGGCCCAGCAGGAGCGGGACGATTTTCAGAACAAGAACAAGGCGTTCGATCAGAAACGCGCCGCGCGCCTGAAGGAAGTGGCGGATGAGGTGGAGGCTGAGCGCCAACGGCTGCTCGACGAGGCACGCCAGGCGGCAGATGCCGTCAGCGCCAAGCGCCGGCAGGCGCTGGCGGATGAGGCCCGAAGCCTCGATCAAGCGGTCGGTCGCTGGACGCGGGACGAAGTGTTTGCGATCGCGCGAAGGACGCTGACGGACCTCGCCGGGACGAACCTGGAAGTGCGGCTGGCCGAGGTCTTGGTGCGGCGCCTGCGAGAGATCGACGACCAGACGAAGGCAAGCCTTGCCGATGCGCTCAGGAAGGCGACCGCGCCAGCGGTCGTGCGCAGCGCGTTCGATCTGCCGGTGCCGCAACGCAAGGCGATACAGGAAGCACTCGACGAGACCTTTGCGACGGAGGTCAGCCTCCGGTTCGAGACGGCACCGGACCTGATCAGCGGGATCGAGTTCGCCACCAACGGGCAGAAGGTGGCGTGGAGTATCGCTGACTATCTGGCGTCGTTGGAGAACGGTGTCGGTGATCTCCTCGCCCGAGAAACCGGGCAGGAGCCGGCGGCGAAACCCGAGCCGCCGCACCGACCGAAGCAGAAGCACACCGCCGAGCCCAGGTCCAAGACCCGGCGCAAGGCTGCGCCGAAGGCCGCCCCGAAAAGCTCATGAGCATGCCGCCCGACAGCTTGCGCGGAGTTGTCGACCGGGTGTTCGCCGGAATGCGCTCGGTGCGGGAGGACTTCGCGCCCCAGCTGAAGCCGCGCGAGGTGGGCACGATCACCAACGTGTCTACCGGCATCGCCAGGGTGTCCGGGCTCCCGAACGTCGGCTTCGAGGAACTCGTCAAATTTCCGGGCGACGTGTTCGGTATCGCCTTCAACGTCGACGAGAACGAGATCGGCGTCGTCCTGCTCGGCGACTACTGGCACCTCAATGCCGGGGATCATGTCGAGCGCACCGGCCGGGTCATGGATGTGGCCGTGGGCTCGCGCCTGTTGGGGCGTGTCATCGATCCGCTCGGACGACCACTCGATGGCGGCGCATCGATCCCCGCCGAGACGCGCCTGCCGATCGAACGCCCGGCCCCGGCCATCATGGACCGTGCGCCGGTCACCGTGCCGCTGCAGAGCGGCCTTATGGTCGTCGATGCGCTGATTCCGATCGGGCGCGGTCAGCGCGAGTTGATCCTGGGCGACCGGCAAACCGGCAAGACGGCCATCGCGATCGACACGATCCTCAACCAGCAGGGCCAGGACGTCGTGTGCGTGTATTGCGCCATCGGCCAGCGTGCATCCGCCGTGGCAAAGACCGTGGCCGTCCTGCGGGAGAGGGGCGCGCTCGACTACACCGTTGTCGTCGTCACCGAAGGCAATGATCCGCCGGGCCTCGCCTACATCGCGCCATATGCGGCGACCAGTATCGCCGAGCACTTCATGGAACTGGGCCGCGACGTGCTGATCGTCTACGACGACCTCACCCATCACGCCCGCGCTTACCGAGAACTGTCGCTGCTGCTCCGCCGGCCGCCCGGTCGCGAGGCGTTCCCGGGCGACATCTTCTACATTCATTCGCGGCTGCTCGAGCGGGCGACCCATTTGAGCGCCGAGCGTGGCGGCGGCTCGCTGACCGCCCTGCCGATCATCGAGACCGAAGCGCAGAACATCTCAGCCTACATTCCGACCAACCTGATCTCGATCACGGATGGTCAGATCTACCTCTCGCCGGCGCTGTTCGAACTCGGCGTGCTGCCGGCGGTCGATGTCGGCAAGTCGGTCTCGCGCGTCGGAGGCAAGGCGCAACGGGCGGCCTATCGCGCGGTGGCCGGCGATCTCAAACTCGCCTATGCGCAATTCGAGGAATTGGAGACCTTTGCCCGGTTCGGGGCGCGCCTCGACGCGGATACCCGCAGGATTGTCGCGCACGGTCGTCGGATCCGCGCTTGCCTGATGCAGTCGGAATTCGCCCCGGTGTCGGTTCCCGCGCAGATTGCGATATTGCTGGCGCTGACCGCAGAGCTCTTCGACACGGTACCGCTCGACCGGATGAAGGACGCCGAGAGTTCGGTGCGAGAGGCAGCGACCCAGATCCCCGCCGAGGTGTGCGCGCGGTTCGAAAGCGCCAGGAGCCTGGGCGATGACGACCGCGAAGCGATAATCGAGATCGCCCGCCGGGCGCTCGTCGACTTCCAGTCGACGGCCGAGCCCCAGCCGACCGTCGGGCCGAGAGCCGGGGCGGCGGCCGAGACATCGCAATGACCGACACCACGGAGAACCTGCGCCGGAAGATCAACAGTGCCGGCGATCTGCAATCGGTCGTTCGGACCATGAAGGCATTGGCGGCCTCCAGCATCGGACAATACGAGCGATCGGTCGATGCGCTGGCCAACTACTACCGCGCCCTGGAACTGGGGCTGAGCGCATGCTTTCGAGCGAACGAGCCCGCCACTCAGTCGGTCGAGCGGAGCGCGCCCGTCGGTTCGGCGCTGGTCGGTGCCGTCGTGTTCGGCTCCGACCAGGGTTTGGTCGGTCAGTTCAACGAGATCGTCGTCGACTATGCGATCGAGGCCCTTTCGTCCCGGCCCGGCACGCTCCACGTCTGGGCGGTCGGCGAGCGTGTCCATGCTCGCCTTGCGGATGCCGGGCTACCGCTTGCAGGGCTGTTCGCCGTGCCGACATCCATTCAGGGGATCGCACCGCTGGTCGGAAGGATCCTTGTCAGGTGCGAGATGAGCCTTGGCCTGGGTAAGGCCAGCGAACTCCATCTGTTCCACAATCACCCCGTCTCCGCCACGGTCTATGAGCCGATGCGCCATCGGCTGCTGCCGCTGGACGACACCTGGCGGCAAGGTCTGACCGGACTGCCGTGGCCGACCGTGAACCTGCCGGAAGTGATCGGCGGCGGTACCGATACTCTGCGGGCATTGATCCGGGAGTACCTTTTCGTGTCGCTGTACCGATCGTCCGCCGAGTCGCTCGCCAGCGAGAACGCCAGTCGCCTCGCGGCCATGCAGCGCGCCGACAGGAACATCGATGAGCTCCTGGATGAGCTCATCGGCGATTTTCGTCGCGTACGCCAGAACGGTATCGACGAGGAACTGTTCGACCTGGTGGCTGGATTCGAGGCGCTGACTGGTACGCAGTAGGGGGCGCCTCAAGGTTTGTGCGCCAGACCACGTTTTCCCGGACAAAGCATGAACAGCGATCACGCCACAGACTGTAGGCGTGCACCGGGATCGTTCAGCGCCCGGTTGTCATTCGGCGTAGGGTTTCCGTACCACTTTCCCCGAAAGTAGCGGTAGGCAGAGTGGTGTGATTTCAAGAACTTACGCGCGTCGCTAAGATTGGATTGTCTGCGATTTCAATAGATTAGGGACGTCGTCTGTTCTTTGGGACTCGTCCACCCGAATCACCCTACGCTTGCTGACCTCGACGGGCGGGGTGAGCGATGGAGAGCTGGCGGCGGCAGTACCTTGGTCTGGAGACCGTCCCGGCGTCGCTGACCCCCGCCGAGATCGAGTTCTTCTTCGCCCCGAGCGAGCACGAACGCTCATTCATCGGCAACCGGCGCCAGCCGCTGACCCGGCTCGGCCTGATCCTGCAGATCGGCTTCCTTCGGATGACGGGGCGACCGCTCGCCCAGATCGAACGGCTGCCGGCGGCGGTGCTCGCGTGCGCCGCGGCTCACGCCGGGACGCCGGCACCTCGGATTGCAACGCTGCGATCGATCAACCGGCGCCGGATGACGCTTTTCCAGCACCAGCGCATCGCCCTCGAGGCGCTCGGATTCCAGAAGCTCCCTGAGCATGCGGCACGCAAGCTGACGGCGCACCTTCGGCGCCAAGCCACCCTCCAGCTCGAGCGTGCCGATCTGGTGCAGGATGCGCGGGTCTGGCTGTACGACCGCGGCTACGTTCTCCTCGGCGCACGGCCTCTGGAGGAGATGGCGGCCGCGGCCCAGCTGCATGCCCTGGAGGCGCTCGCTGCCGGGATCCGGGCTGTCGTCGGCTCGGAGGTGACGGGCGTGTGGGCGAGCCAGCTGTCGGGTGCCGGCCCGCGCCAGGGAGAGGCCCAGCTGGACTGGCTGCGTGCACCGCCCGCCGGGTATGGACGCCGGGATATCGGCGACGTCCAGGATCGGATTGCGGCACTGCGCCACCTCGGCGCCGACCGGATCGTGATCCCGGACCTGACGATCGACCGGACGCGCCAGCACGCCAGGCGGATCGCGCGGCGCAAGGCAACGACGCTGTCGCGGCTGCGGGAGCCGCGACGGACCGTCGAGATCGGCTGCTGGCTGCGCCTGCAGCTCCTGGAGTTGACCGACACGGTGCTGGAGCAGGCGGATCGGCCAGCTCTGGAACCAGGCCCGCCGGACGGTCGAGGAGCGCGCCCTGGAGGAGCTCGGCCGCTATCGCGTCGGCGTCGCCGTCATCATCGGCGCGCGCGACGATGCGAGCCTGTCGGAGAACGCCTTGCGCACTGCGATCGAGCGCGTCGTCGGGCCGTTCCGATCGATGCCGGCGTCGGGCAGCCGGATCCAGGCGATCCGCGCCCAGATGGCGGCTGCGCCGACACAGCTGCGGGGCCTGCTCCGCCAGGTCGGCCAGCTTGATCTGGCGATCCCGGGCGATCATCCGCTGAACGACGCCCTCGGCAAACTGTCGGATGTCTATCGGAGCGGAACGACCGGGCTGGCGCGGTGGGAGAGCAACCCGTTCGCACCCGCGCCGGCGCGCACGATCGCGACAGCGGGGAGCGACGAGGCGCGGCTGGCGGCTTACGAGGTGGCGACCGCCACGCTGCTAAAGCGCAGCCTGCGCAACGGCTCGATCAGCGCCCCGCACAGCATCGACCACCGAAGCGTCGACGAGCAGCTGATGCCGCGCGGCGTGTGGGCGGCGGCCAAGGGCACGACAACGCGCCGCCACGGCTGGCCGGGATCGCTGGACGCCTATCTGCGGCGGTTCGAGGAGCCGCTCGGCCTGCGCATGGAGATGCTGCAGGAGGCAATCACGGCCGGGGAGATTGGCCTGGCGGATGACCGGTTCCAGGTTCCCCGGCTTCGGGCGGTGCCGAAGGACCCGGCTGTCGACGAGACGCGCCGGTGTCTGTTCGGGGAGATCGGCAGCGTGCAGCTGCCCGACGCCATTGTGGAGACCGATGCGCGGACCGGCTTCTCGGCGATCCTGCTGGGCCGGCCAGCGCGGAGCGCGGACGAGCTGGAGGCCCTGTATGCCGGCCTCCTGGCACTCGGGACCGAGAAGACAGCCTCCGACATGGCGCGGATGATCGACGGCGTCAGCGACGACCGCATCGAGCTCGCCATGCGCGGCATCGCGGAGAGCGGACGGTTGCGCGCGGCCTGCGACCGGGTCGCGGCCGACATGCTCGACCAGCCTGTTGCCGCCCTCTGGGGGTCGGGCGTGGCGGCCTCGGCCGACATGATGAGCCTGGATGCCACGCGCCACTTGTGGACGGCTCGTATCGAGCCGCGCCGGCGCAGGCCGGCGGTCGGCACCTACACCCACGTGTCGGGCCGCTGGGCGATCGTCTACGACCGTCCGATCGTGCTCAACCGGAGGCAGGCCGGAGCCGCCATCGAGGGCGCACTGCAGCAGAAGGTCGCTGATCTGCAGCGGCTCGCCGTCGACACGCACGGCTTTACCCACTTCGCCCTGGCCGCCGCCAAGCTGCTGGGCTTCGATCTGGCGCCGCGGCTCGCGCACCTCGCCAGCCGGAAGCTGTATCTGCCGACCACCGTGCGTGTCCCGGGGCAACTCGAGCCGCGGGTCGAGCGCATCAAGGCGAGCCGCCTGGCACGCGAGGGCTGGGACGGGCTCCTGCGCATGGTCGCCTCGCTCGAGGCCGGCTACGGCTCGCCAGCGACCGTCATCGAGCGCCACGGCAGTGCCGGCCAGGGCACGCCCGTCTACGAGTGCGGCACTTATCTCGGCAAGGTGCTGCGCAGCCTGTTCCTGCTCGATTATCTGATCAAGCCGGACTTCCGGCGCGAGGTGCATCGGCTGCTGTCGAAGGGTGAGTCGGTCCACTTGCTGCAGCGGGCGCTGATGGCCGGACGGATCGAGGCCAGGCACGGCCGGACGCTGGCCGAGGCAACCGCGATCTCCGGCGCGCTGACGCTTCTCACCAACATCGTCATGGCGTGGAATACCAACGCGATGCAGACGGTCATCGGCGAGTCGCCGGTCGGCACACTGCCGGAGCCGCACTTGGCGCATATCGCGCCGGTCGCGCATCGCCACATCAACATGAACGGCCGGATCAGGTTTGCGGTCGCGGAATATGGCCAACTGGCCCACGCCGGAGGGCGCAAGAACAGAAAAGGTCGCTAACCTCTTGAAATCACGTAAAACACAGTTTTGATGAAGCACGCAAGCTATTGAAATATCGATATTTCCTTACCGCTACTTTGGGGAAATCCGGTACGGAAACCCCCGGTGCGGCGATCTGCTGGCGCGCTGATTGGCGGGTGTCGGGGTCTCGTCCCCGGATCTCCTGCTCGACCCTCCACAGGGTCGCCATGCGCTGGACCGTCCAACTCGCGGTCCGGAGCCGGACGAGGAGCCGGCATCGCCCGGAGCCATTCCGGGTGTCCGTCAAACGGTGCATTCCGGACAGAGGTCAGCGACCCACGAGTCCAGGTTTCCGCTACGGGAGCACGAGCTCATAGCTCGTGCTCCGGCCGCCAGCTTCGCCCCGTCGAAGGATCCCCCGTTCGATCAAGGCGGCGATGTCGCGGCCGGCGGTGTCCTGCGAGCACTTGGTGAGCTTCGCCCATTTGGATGACGTCAGCTTGCCCTCAAAGCCGTCGAGCATCCTGTTCAGCACCTTGATCTGGCGCTCGTTCAGCGATGCCTGGGCATGGGCCTTCCAGAAGTCCGCCTTGACCAGTACCACCGACAGCACATCCCCGGCACCGTCGATCGCGCGACCGAGGCAGCCGAGGAACCATTCCATCCAAGTGGTTACGTCGAGATCGCCCTTCTGGGTGAACTCGAGCGCGTCGTAGTAGTCGGCCCGCTCGGCTCGGATCTGCGCCGACATGCTGTAGAAGCGTTGCGGGCTCTGCTCGGAGCGGGTCAGTGCCAGGTCGGCGATCGCCCGGGCGATGCGACCGTTGCCGTCGTCGAAGGGGTGGATCGTGACGAACCTGAGGTGCGCGACGGCAGCCTTCAGAACAGGGTCGGTGTCCAGCGGGGCGTTGAACCAGCCGAGGAACGCCGCCATGTCTGTGGGCACCCGCGCTTCCGGCGGAGCGATGTAGTGCACGCGCTCGCGGCCGACCGGTCCGGACACCACCTGCATCGGCCCGCCCGCATCGTCGCGCCAGGCACCGACCCGGATGCGGCTCATGCCGCTGCGGCCGGTTGGAAACAACCCCGCGTGCCAGTCGAACAGGCGCTCCTCCGTCACCTCGGCGTCATAGTTCCGGGTGGCGTCGAGCATCACCTCGACAATGCCCTCGACGTTGCGGTCGACGGGCGCGAGCGCGCCGGCGTCGAGACCGAGCCGGCGAGCGAGCGAGGACCGCACCTGCTCGGCGTCCAGGCGCTCGCCCTCGATCTCGCTGGTCTTCAGCACGTCCTGCGTCAGTGTGCGCAGCACTGCCTCTTCGCGCAGTTCGAATCCGAGCGCCTGCATCCGTCCCAGCAGGACACCCTGGCGGTGCCGCACGTCGGCCAGCTGGAGTGACAGCCTCGCGGCGTCCCAGTGCAGATTCGGCCAGCCCGGCTGCTCCCAGATGTATGTCATAATATCCGCCCCGATTGCGGAGAACATGACCTATATTCTCCGCAGCGGCAATATCTAATTACCGCGCCAAATGCGGAGATTGGGGTGCGTGTTCACCGCACGGCATCTTATGTTGAAATCCAATACGGGCGTCAGATGAGAGCCCGACCGACGTAGCGGACATGGCCCGATCCGCCGAACCTCTGCCTCGCCAACCCTCACTTGCCAAGAGCCGATACCAGCACCAGCACAGGCAGTTCGTCGTTGTGAGCGACCGGAGCAGTGAGCGGAACAAGCACACGCGAGTATGTATTCGTTCCTGCCACTTCCGGACTGATCACCCTGTGTAGACCGGAGATCACAGAGACGAAGGTCCGCCTTTCTCGAAACACAGCCGTGCTGTCCGCCTTCAGGCTGCGCTTGATCGGATTTGGAACGGGGAGTCGGTCGAGAAAGCAGCCGACAAACGGAGTGCGCCTACTCCAGTATTTTACAGTTCTTGGGTCGTGACACAGGTACTGAACGCTTCCATCAGCGCTCGCCAGAATGATCTTTGCGCGACCGGAGCTCGCTTCGACGCACTGCACCAGTTCGTTGGTCAACCTGTAGGAATGCAACTCCGCGTAGCGCAGAATTTGCTTCGCGGGCTCATTGCACAGGTCTGCGGCCTCGGCCGCCGTGGCTTTGAGATGTTCGAGGGGGTGGCCGGGATTGGCGGTGATCGAAAGACCTTCATCGATGAGGCGGAACAGGCCTATTGGGTTGTCTATCGGGAACGAACCCTTGGGCTCGCTGTCATGAACTTCCAAAAGAGCAACTCGGCTTGGGTCACGCTTCTGGAGTTCTTCCAGCACTTGCGCGGCCCCTCCCAGTGAGAGGGCCCGGGCGCTTCGAGGGTTCACCCAGACTTCGATATGCTGGGGCTTCGAGCAGATGTTGATCCAGCCGAGCGTGTCGAGCGCAAAGACGCGATCTACGGGTGTGCGCATGCCACGGATCGATTCGAGATCGTCCGGCTGTCCTTTCGCGTTGATCCAAACCGAACTCAGATGAACATGCACGTCACTCTCCTGTGCAATTCGCGCGCATTTTGCGGCGCAACGATACACAGCAGGGGTGGTCCGCGCACGGCGAAAATAACCATATATTGAAAAACAATACCAATGATTCTCGCGACAATTACATGAAATTCTGATCAACAGCATGCGCGCACGATATCCGCGCCGATTTCTTGCCTGTTGGCCATGCCGCGTCGCGAAGTCGGGTTGAGGGCGTTTGGCCCTCGATCGGGCGAGAGCCGGCAATATCACAGAACTCGCGCCGCGGGTGCCACGATCTGGCATGCGTCGGCGGGGCCCCAATAGCGTGAATCCAAGCTCCGCGGCCCGTCACCCGTCAGATAGACCGTTCCCTCGGGCAAACGCTCGCACCCGCGGAGCGCAGGCCGCGTCGGCGCCTTCGCCGGTGGCGCCACGCCGTCTGCCTTGGCGCCGTTCACCCACAATCCGTCCTCCGTCGCGCAGACGAGGTCGCCGGCCGCCGCTGCCACGCGCTTCATCCAGAGCCCGTCGCCCTCGGCGACTTCGCCCGGCCACATATCGAGCGCTGCCTTCGGCGGCCGGAACACCACCAGCGAGCCACGATCCCACTCCGCACCGTAGCTCACCCAGTAGATGCCCCACGGTACCGACTCGCTCGACGGGACAACCAGCACGGGGCGTGCCGATCCGCTGCGGGTGACCAGGGCGACGACCAGCAAGCCGGCGACTGCCAAGCCTAGCGTTCGGAACCGGTGGCGTCCGGGCATGACCACTCCTCGGCTTGTGCGTTACCGTCCTCGGTGTTTGCGAGCGCGGCGATCGCCAGGGTGGAGAGCTGGGGGTAGTCGATCCGCAGGATGCCGTCCGAATCCTCGAACACCACCTCTTGCGCGACCTTCTGCACCTGCTGCGCCATGAAGCCGAAGCGCACGCGGTCGGTTCCCCGGTATCGGAACCGGTAGAGCGTGAGCCTCTCGAGCAGCGCGCGCGCTTCGGTGGCCGACACCTTCTGCAGACCCTCCTTCAGCCGACAGTCCGAGCCGTAGATGAAGGCGGCGGCGCGGATCTCGTTTGCGTCGTCGACGTCGTTGCCGTTGAGGTCGATGTTCGCGCCAGCGCCCGCCTCGAAGCTCAGCGTCTGGGACATGCGGGCCAACTCCGGGTGACCGTCTATGACGGTTCGTGCGATCCAGGGTGTCGCCTGGATCGCCTCGACGTTCCTACGCGCGACCAGCTGCCCGGCGTCGAATGACGAGCCGGCCTCGAATGGGTTCAGCGACGTGCTCCAGCCCGGGCCCCGAGCCACGCCACCGCTGGCGACCTCGCCGATCCTGGTCGACCCGAAGCGCATCGCCGCACCCCGAAGGTCGGCGCTCGGGGTCACGCCTCCGTCGGTCACCACCATGATCTCGAGGGGGCACACGCCCTGGTCGGCTGTGTAGGTGGAGCATGCGACGCCGAGGGCTGCCGGATCGGCGGTCGCCACCCTCTGGACATAGGCGGTCATGGTCTGACCGAGAGTGGTCGTCGACGGGAATCCCGAGGCGAGGTATCCCGCACCGACGAGTGTTGAACGGGACAGGACGATCGCCACTTCGCCGTTCGCGGCGATCGACGCGTTCAGGGTGGTCTGCCGCTGTGCCGCATAGGCCTGGGCCGCGTCGGCGAACTCCAGCAACACGCCGGACACGTCGGCGGCCGTCGTTGCCTGACGGCCGTCGGCCATGAACTGGACCATCCCAACGATCCCGACGGCCGTCACCGTCATGGTCACCATGGATTCCACGAACCCCGACGACATCATTGCCTCCTAGCGGGATTGCCCGATGACGGAACCGGCCGAGAATGCCGACACGCCGCCGGCAGGCCTGGCGCCACTCGGGCCGACGTTCTGTGATCCGTCGACCACCCCGAGGCGAGGGTCGCCCCCGCTCACGGACCAGAGCGCCATGCCGATGCGGCGTGCGTCGAGAGTGCGACCGTCATACCGGAATCCGGGTTCCATAAGCTGCGTTGACACCGACCCGTCGCCTGCCCTGATCACCCGCACGCCGCCAGCCGCGCGCGCCTGCCCGGGTACGACGCTCTGCAGCGTCCCAGTCGGGGTCAGTTCAATCCCGCATCCGGCCGAGGCACAGTCCACTGCATCGACAGCGAGCTGCGATTGGCGATGGGAGGCGACCATGAGCTCGATGGCGAGCGTTTGCGCGTCCGCCTCGGCCAGGCGCTCGGTGGTGGTGCGGTCGACCCACGCGATCTCGGCCGAGATCCAGAGCAGAAATCCGATCGCCAGGACCAGCGGCATGTCGGACCTCCCTACTCCATCGTGATCGCGACGACGCTCGGGTCCGTGGCACATGCGGTGATCGCCCCGGACCGGCTCGCCGGCAGCGTGATCGCGGATGCCCCCGAGATCCCGGCCGAGGACGAGGCGACACGAACCGACACCGCGACCGGCTTCTGCAGCTGCTGGATCAGCGCGATGCAGTCCTCCTGGGGCACGCCGGCGATCTCGACCACGAAGCTCGTGCCCGACCCGGTGACTGCCACGTCCGTGCGCCACCGGCTCTTGAGCGCGCTTCCCGACACCATTGAACTCGGCGCATAGCCGGCGGCGATGATGTCCGCATCGTCGATGGCGGCACTGCCGTAGTCGAACCCCACCGAGGCATGGGCATTGCGCATGCGGCCCTGGAAGCTCGTCAGCTCCGAGATCGACGCCTGCACCGCGGAATCGGTCAGGAGGCTGGTTCCGCCCGCCAGGGCGACCGCCACGATGCCTGTTGCGGCGGCGAGGACCGCTGCCGCCTCCGGCATGCCGCCGATCGCTCCCGTCTCGCGATTCTGAGCCACTTTCAGTCCACGACGGACCAACCAGGTTAAGCCACCGAACATGACTGTTCTCCTTTCTTGCAGCGGGGTCCTGACGCTCAGATCCCCCGGAACTGCGAGACCGCTCCCGCAGAAACGCCAAAGACGCTCGCGAACACCCCGAACAGGAGGAGACCGGCGAGCGCGAAAAACACGCCGTACAGGAATTGGCCGCGCTGCTCGGTCTGGCGGACCAACTGCTCGCGCCAATCCCTGACCGCCACGCCGATAACGCCGGCGAGCGCATTCGCCCGGGAGGCTTTGAGGGTGTAGGTGATGGCGGGGCTCGGCCACCGGCCGGCGCGAACGAACGCGTCGCCGGCGGACGCACCCGAGCGCAGCTCGCGACGTACCAGCCCCAGGCGCCACTTCAGGTAGGGCGATGCTGAACGCTGCAGCTCGACGATGGCGTCGAGCGGTTGCATCCCGGCCGACAACAGCATGGCGAACGCATCGAGGAAGGACGTGCCCGCGTACACGCGGTAGAGCGACCACGGGAACACGGTATCGAGGACGGCCCGGATCGGCCCGTAGAGCCTCGACATGCTTGCGATCACCAGCAGGGTCGCGACCAGGACTGCGAGCCCGAGTGCCGTGCCGTGCATGGCGACGAACTCTACGATCGCCATGGCGAACCCTTGCCAGCCCTTCAGTTCCGGGTGGAAGGCGTCGAGGAGGACCAGGTACACCCGGTCGTGGACCACCCGCATCATCATGGCGAGCAGCAGCGTGATGATCGCCGGATACGACGCCACCTTCAGGATCTGGCTCTGCATCTCGCCCCGGAAGCGGGCAGCGTGCTCGAGCCGGCCGATGAGCTCGCTCGCATCCTTCGCCTGCTCGAGGGCGGCTACGAGGGGCAGTTCGTCGGGCGGCAGCCAGTCGCGCAGGACATCGACCACGGGATCGCGGGTGCGCAGTCGAGGCAGCCATGACCGGGTCGCAACCGCAATCGGATGGCGGACCCGCCTGCCCTCGTCGGAGTAGATCCAGAACAGCCCGGCGACCGCGTCGATCAGCTGGGCGCCGAGGCGAAGCTCGCGGGCCAGGTACCGGTAGATCTCGATCCGGTGTTGCAGGGTAAGGCGCCGGGACGCCCACCAGCGGCGCAACGCCGCGGGCGGAGATGTGGCCAGCGCCGACTGGACCGTCGACAGGGTGCCGGTCATCGACATATCAGCGTTCCCCCGCGTGGATGGCCTGGTCGCCGAGCCGGCCGATGCTCGCCTCGACGTCCTCGGGGCTGACCAGGCCGTCGAAGGCGAGGCAGGCGCCATGGGAGATCATTGGGACCAGGCCGCAGGCCTCGATGGCGTGCGCGCGGGCCGCCCGGCGGTCTCCTCGGGAGAGGGCGGCGAGCAGGTCCTCGTCGAACAGCACGGCCTCGACGACGGGCTGCCGGCCGGCCGCCCCGCGGGCCCGGGCCGAGGCGCCGGCGGTCGTGTGCTCGCGGCAGGCGTCGCAGCCCTCCCCGCGAAGGTAGATCCCGTCTGGCCATCCTCTCGGCTCGGCGGGCGCTTCGCCGCCGCCGCGACTGACGCTGGCCGCCGCAGCGATGCCCGCAGTCCATCGCTCCGAAGCAATCCTGAATCGTATTGGATCCCGATCGCCGGGCAGCGGCGCGCCCTTCTCCATTGCCGACAGCGTGTCCAGGAGCGGGATCCGGCAGCTCGCGCAGAGGCGCGGCAACAGGCGCTGGCCGACGGCACCACGGTTGATGGTCGGATCGAAGACGTCGCTCTCCTCCACACCCATCCGGGCGTAGCGGGCGACCGAGCCGAGGGCGGAGAGTGCGTGCACGGTCGTGATTACCTGCACGCCGGTCTGGGCACCCCGGAACATCATCCGGGCCGCCGTGACACTCCGAACCTCGCCGACGCACAGGGTCTGCGCGGCCGACCTCAGCACCTCCTCGAGCGCCAGGTCGAGCTGCTTGTCCCGTTCCTCGGTGTCTCGGTATGGGACGGGGACGACGTAGACGCCCGGGACCTCGGTGATCTCCAGGGTGTCCTCGAGGAGCAGGATCGTCCGCGTACCGTCGGTCTCCCGCTGCTGCGTCATCAGCTGCAGCGCCTGCAGGGTGGTCTTTCCCGCACCCGGCGGCCCGCAGAGCGTGATCACGCCGGCGTCGCAGGCCCGCTGGTCGGCCAGCACTGTCGCAGTGGCCGCCGGCAGGCGGTAGCCGGCGAAGGAGATCCCCTCGAACGAGCGCTGGTCGGCCAGCCGGATGAACACGTTGACCCCGTTCGGCGCGGGGTTGAACTGCAGGCGCGCCGAGGTGATGCGGCGGTCGACGCCGAGCGCCGACAGGCGCTCCTTCGTCAGGCTCGATCGCTGGGACACCTTCGCGTCGAACTCGCCGCGCCCTGACGACAACTGGTAGAGGACGCCGCATATCCGCACCGCGTCGACCACGGGGAAGTCGAAGGGTGCTGGTTGGCGGAACCCGTCGACCGTCACATGCACCTCGGCACCGGTGGACTCCGCACGGACCAGAACGTCGGCCGCCCGGAGGCCGGCGGCGAAGTTCAGAATGCTCGCCCAGAGCCGTTCCTCGCCGGTCGTGCCGGCGGAGTTCTCGTCCTGGGTATCGCCCAGGAGCACCGCCTGTATGCGCTCGATCGTTCGCAGCGGCAGATGCACCACATCGGCCGGCCCTCCGCGCTTGCCCGCGTAGTACAGGATCGCACTCGCGACGAGCGGCGAGTGCCGGTCGCTGTCCGACACGACGATCGTGCCGTCATCGAAGGCGACGAGGACCTTCCGCTGGGCCGGGTTCAACTTCACCTCGTCCGCGAAGGGCTGTGAAATCGCGCGCATGCCGGCGACGGCCCGGCGGACATCGTCGGTCACCGGCTCGGCCTCGAGAGTGCGCAGATCCTCCCGGCTCATCGCGCCTCTCCAAACTGAAGCTCGCGGTTGAGGATGAAGGAGAACTGATCCCCGGGCTTTGCGGTGAGAGTCGGCCGCAGCCGAAGCTCGCGTTGAAGGAACTGGCCTCCGACGCGCTGCAGCTCGCTGGTCCCGCTGGCGATCGACTCGGATTGTATCGAGTTGCGGTCGTCATCGATGCCGGCGCGCGCGACCGCGGATCCGGCACCAAGGATCGCCGTGAGAATCCCGACACCGATGGTGCGGCCGTAGTGGTTGTTCACCTCCGCCGGGACGCCGGCTGTGCCGTCCAGCGCGGATCCACTCATGCCGCCGATGTCGAGAAAAGCGTTCGTGCCCGCAAGCCGGATGTATTTCGCGACCAGGAAGGCGCGTTCCTCACCGTACTCGACCTGGGAGGCCACGCTCCCGTTGATGAGGCTGCCTTGCGGAATGAGCGGAATCTCGCCAGTCACCTCGTCCCAAACAGTGCGCGTGACGCGCGCATTGAACGACCCCGGCAGGTCGCTGTTGATGCCGGTCGTGAGAACCGCGTGGACGATAGTGCCCGGGCTCAGCGTCCGGGACGACGACGGCGTGCGCAGGCGCGAGACGTTCCGGCCGGCATTCTGACTCGCCTGCACTATGCCCGCCTTCGCCCCGTAGAGGGGTGCGCTGTCGCCCTCGGCGAGCGGGGACTCCTGGCCGGCCGGCGACGGCTCCTCGGCTAGTCGGGCCACTTGAGGTTGGCCCGATGTCGGGAATTGCAGCGCCGTCGCGCGGGCGGGTCGGGCGAGCAGAGAAATGCCCGAGCCGGGGCCCGCGCTGCCATCGATGCCGGGCACCGCGGAGGCGTCCGCAGAGTAGGTCCTCGGATTGAAGGCGGCGGGCGAGAACGCCGTTGCTCCCTGGACGGCCGTCTCCGGCGGCAACGCGAGCGACCGATGCTGCAGATACCCGACCGACCCTGGCGTTTGCGGCGAGCCGGAGACTGGAACCCCCGGTCGAGCATAACCGGGCGATCCGGCCCCCCTGCCCGCTGTGTCTGGCGACGGTATCAGCGCGATAGGCGCACTCCAGGAAGATGGTGGCACGAACGGAGGCGGCGGCGCGGGCGAGGGGTCGGGCACCATGGTCGGGGCCGGCGGTGCTTCTGGTGGTGGTGCAAAGTACGCAGAGCGGTCGCCCGGGTCGTCGATTGCGGGCGGGGGGTCGGCGCCGATGGTTGCGAGTTCCTTCGGTGCCGTCAGGTCCGGCTGATCGCTCTCGAAGGCCGTGTGCAGCAGCAGACCACCGCCGGCCAGGATCGCCGCGAGGATGCCGCCGACCAGGAGGACAGTGGCTCCTCTCGGACGGGCCGGACGCGGAAGGTCGTCAGTCTGATCGTCGACGTGGGCCAAGTCAGCGCCCCTCCATGGACATCAGCAACGTGCTGTGGACGATCACTCCGCCGCCTCCGCTCGCGATACGGCCTGCGGCAAGTCGTCGAGGAGGCCTACGACGGTCTCGTAATCGTGCTTGGCCGACTTGAAGTCCTGGACCGTCGCCAGAAACACGGTCGGATCCATCTGCCCCGACAGCAGGAGTTCCAGCGCCTGCACCGACATCGGATAGCCCTCGAGCTCGCGCAGCCAGTAATCGCGTGCCGCCACGTTGTCCTGGGAACGCACCAAGTTGAGAAAGCGCTGGTCGGGCAGGATGATTTCGCCGACCAGCTTGCGACCCCGGTGACCGGGCGACGCACAGCCGGGATCCGGCGCGCACCGGGCGCAACCCTCGGGGTTCCGGACACGGATGCGGTCCGCCATGTCCCCGAAGGTGCTGCGAAGCCGGTCGCGGATCGTGTCGATCCCCGGCGACGTCCCAAGAGGGAACTCGGAGAACGGAATGGAGCAGTCGCAGAGCACGGCCGGCAGGCGCTGGGACATGAACGCCTTGTGCAGGTCCGGCGCGAAAACCATGTCCGGCGACACCGGGAAGCTGCCGGGCAGCTGCAGGAAGCGCTGGGGAATGACGAGCGCGTTCGTCGAGTGGACGGTCGTCAGCACCAGTTTCCCGGCAAACGCCTGCGCGATGACTTGGCGCAGGACGTCCGCGTCGCGGGTCTCGCCGAAGCGCACGATGTCCGGGTTGACGCGCACGATCAGGCCGGCGATCTGCGCCCATCCGTCCTCCTCGGTGTCGGAGCGCACGTCGGCGTAGTTCATCCAGTCTTCTAGCTCTTCCGGCGGATCGTCGGCGGAGACGATCTTGACCCCGGGTGTGCGGTCGTACTCCTCGCGCAGGAGGACGCGCAGCGTAGTTGTCTTGCCGGACTCGGTCGGCGCGCCCATCGTGAACAGCCCGGCCCGGCTGAGGGTCGCGTAGCGCACGAGGCTGGTGACCCGGGGGTGCAGGCCGATGCGATCCAGGGACTCCGCCGCCAGGATGGCCGAGCTGTAGTGGAGACGCAGGTTGAGCTCGAACCCGCGCGGCTGAAACGTCGTCTGCATCCGCACGCCCATCAAGGCTTCCGGGAGCTTCGCCGGGTCGAAGATCGAGCCGGCCTGGTGCTTGTCCTGACGCGCGATGAGGGGTCCGCGGTCGCAAGCATGCAATGCGACGTTGAACAGAGAGCGCGCTTCGGCCTCGGGGAACTCCTGCAGCGGAGGTGTGCGGTCGTTGTTCACCCGGAACCGGACGTCGGCGACCCCGTCGTTCAGACGGATGTCGATGTCGGATGCCTTGGCGGCCGCCCCACGGGCGAGGAGCTGACGGAACAGGGCCTGAAACTCCGCGCCAGCATCACGCGCCTCGGCGGCCGGACGGCCGCCCTCGGCGAAGTTCTGCGCCTTCACTTCGTCAGGAGCACACATCGTGTGTGGCTTCAGCGCGATGCCGAGTTCATCTTCGGCCCGCTCGCAGAGCTCGAAGATCGCGGGTTCGCCCCGTCGCATGCGGTTCACCAAGACGGTCCCGTCGGAGAGGATCGCCACGATGCGGCGATCGTCGTCGCTGGCGTCGAGCGCCCCTCCGGGCGCGGTCAGGACGCGGACGGGAGCGTTGACTGCCACCGGCACCGTCGGTTCTTCGGCCACGACCCCGTCAGCGACGACCACCGCCGCTGCAGCCGGGGCTTCACCTGTGGGCGGTGGCGCGAGAACCGGGTCCCTGCGCTCGATATCGGAGGGTCGCCGGCCGGTGTGCTTCTCGAAGAATGCACGCCAGGGGGATGTCCTCATGACCCCTTCCCCCACTCGGCACCGACAGTTACCGGCAGGCGCCAGGTACGCCGCTTGCTCTTGACGACCGCCACCTTGTAGTCCGCGGACACGAGTTTGAACTCGGCGTCGATCCACGCTCCCGGTCGCACGGCGTGGGCCCGATTGACCTCCTCGTTGAAGAGCGTGACGACAAGATCGGTGCCTGAGCCGGCGACGGACAGAACTCGGAAGGGAGGCGCCTTCTCCGGAACCGGCGCCGGCGCGACGTACTGCCTCGGCGCTTCCTGAACAGGCGCGCTCTCCTGGGTGGGCGCGGCCGGCCGGGACCGCTTGCAGATGCTAACAGGGGCTTGTTCCAGGGCGCACAGCTGCTCCTTCATCTGGGTCGCCTTGAGGGCGAAGGAGTAGAGCAACTGGTCGCGCTGCCATTTCTCGAGCGTGCGCCGGAAGTCCGGATCATCGACCGGCCCGAAGCTGAGCGCCGGGCCCGCATCCATGGTCGCTTCTGGGACCGGAGCGCGGTCAGGGGCTGCCGGTGTTGCGCGGTCCGTTACCGCAGGCGCGTGATTCGTCGGCGCCGGGTCAGTCGACGCCGCAGCACTCGGCGCCGGCGCCGTCCCGACGGCATGGGCCGGCGGAATGCCCGGTTCGGCCTCGGCCGACGCAGCAGGGGGTTCGGCCTCCGACGGAGGAGCCGCCGCAGCATCGAGGGGTGGCGGCGTGGTCAGCCAGCTCGGCAGATCCCCGTTCGGGGGGGCCAGCGTCGTTGGAGGACCCAGGGGAGCGCCGGACTCGACCCCCGGCGGCGGCCCCGGATCGGCTGGCGTCACGGTTTGTGCGATGCCGGCGACCGTTCCGGCTCCGACGGCCAGCAGCGTGAGCGGGAGGATCACGCGTTTACGTGTTCGGCGAGACATCGACCTCTCCTGTGAGCGTCCACGCGAACGAGTTCAGATCGAGATCCATTTCGGTGAGGCGCACGCCCGCGACCGCGTTCAGGGCGGCGATGACGGTCGGCAGATGCACGATGCTGTCGGCCGTCCAGCGGAGCTTCGTCTGCCCAGGGATCCGCGCCGTCGGATCGACGGCGAGCCGCGCGCCGGCACGGGTCGCCGCGCTGACCAGGCGCTGCGCCATCTCGCTGGCCGCCGGCGGCGGCGCCAGGGACGCGCTCCCGACACTCGGCAATGGCGCGCTTCGTGTGATGACGGCGGCACCCTTGGCGAAGTCGACGGCGACACCGTCGACCCGGATCGGCAGCAACCCGGGCGCCTCCGGGACCAGCGGACGGACGGTGGCGGTCAGAAGCACCTGCATGGCTGTGAAGTCGGCGGCGCATTCGGCACGGGTGCCCGTCCACCCCGCAGACGGCAGGGCAGGGCTGACGGCCTCGAGGAGCTTGGCGCATGTGGCGGCGACCGCCGCCGGCGACGGGATGATCGCGGGCGGGGGCTCCACCGCGGCGACGGGTTTCGGAGGCGGACGCTTCGGGCGCGGTGTCGGCGTGAGCATCCAGAAAGCCCCCGCGGCCGCGACAGCGAGCAGTGCGGCACCGGCGACGATCCGGGCCGACGTACCCGGCAGTCCGCTTCGGACCGGGTCGAGCGTCGCCCCGGTGTTGTTGGCGAGCAGGTGGTCGAGGTCCTGGGGGCGGGCGCGCTCGGGATCCCAGTCGACCGGAACGACCAGGGTTGACCAGTCGTTCTCCGGGCGCCGCTCGGTGAACCATTGCTGGGCAGCCGCCTCGTCCGTGACGATGAGGTCCCCGAACATCGGATAGACCTCGCCCCGGTCGAGCGCGACGCACCACCACCGGCCGTCCGGAAGCGCCCAGGCGCCCATCATGGTGTGCGGGAAAGCGTCGGCGATCGACGCGGCGGCCACGCGTGCCCGACGGACCCGCGGCAGATCGAGATCGCGGGCGAAGCCGAAGTGCCGCTTCTGGGTGCGGACCACGACCGCGGTCGCCCCGAGGCGACGGGCCTCGGCGCGGGCTTCGCGGTCGGGTGTGGCGTAGCCCTTCAGGCGGCGCCAGGACAGGCCGAAAGCGGCCTGCATGCCGGCGAAGTCGACGATCGCTGCACCCTGGCGGCGCTCCGCGGGCGCAGCGGCATGAACCGCGTTCGGATCTGGAACGGCACGCGCACCGGGCTCGTTTGCCGGTTCGGAGGTGTCGGCCGAATTGCTCATGATCCGGCTCGCTGCGTCAGGATGACCGGCGCCGGCCGGCGCCGCGGCGGCGGGCGCTTGATGGTTGCGGTCACCACCAGGATCAGGCGGGTCCGCTTGATCTCGGCCTGCTGGGCGCCCCCGAGCCCGAAGAAGCCCGGGGTGCCGGTGCCGATCTGGTCGCGCGATACCGTATCGCCCTCGAAACCGGCCAGCACGAGGCTCTGACCGTTCTCCAGAATCACCGTCTCGGCGGGGATGCCGCGCTCCGCCCGTTCCGCGAGTTGGATGAAGGAGCCGTCATCTCCGAGCGCGATCGTCTGCAGGTCGACAAGCGACGCCTGGGATACCGTGAGCAGCAGGGACACGCGGTCTGCGGACAGGATCCGCGGCAGCACCTGGACGCTCGAGCCGAGCGATAGCGTCTCGGTCTCGGTCGAGAACGTATCGCCGCTCCCGTTGGTGCCGACCTGACGCGAGAAGTTCTTCAGGTAGTCCCGCAGGGTGCGGTCGTTGAACGCCGTCGGCGTGTTGTTCTGAACCGCCTGCGCGTAGGTGCGGTGGTCGAGCAGCCGGCCCGACTTGCTGATTGCGGTGTACAGGAGCCGGGACGGATCCCAATTGCGCAGGTCGCTGTCGTCAGGCGCATCGACGACCGCAATGCCGCCGGAGCCGGCGACGTCGAGCAGATTGCCGATCGGACTGACGGTGCCGATCCGCAGGCCGCTGGCCGCGTCGGTGAACAGCGTCTGCAGGTCGAGCTGATAGTTGTCGCTGTCGGAGATGTCGACGACCATCCAGGACACGCGGAGCAGGACCTGGCTGCCATGCCGTTCGTAGAGGCCGTCGACCAGGCTCTCGATACGCGACAAAGCCGAGGGCCGGGCAGTGACCGTCAGCTCGCCGGTCGATGGCGACGTCGCGTATGTCGCGTCTCCATCGACCGACAGTTTCAGCAGCGCCTCGATGTCCTTCCAGGGGTCGACGTCGCTCAGGTCGGCCGCGATCTGTTGAGTGCCGGTGTCGGAGCCGGAACCGGCCGTCGAGCTGCCGGCCTGGAAGCTCGGCTTGGCCGTGGGGGTCGGCAGGACGTATGTCCTGGTGAGGTAGGGACGAATCCGGACGGCCTTGCCGTCGAAGTTCCAGGCGACGTCGTACTCGGTCGCGAGAACGTCGAGGAAACTGGAGAGGGGCCCTGACCAGTACGGCAGATCGCCGACCGCGATCACGTTCGGGGATCCGGGGGCCTCGTCGAGAACCACGGAAAGACCGCTTGCGGAGCGGATAGCGAGCAGTGCCGATTCAAGGGGAACGCCCTGGCTGCCGGAAAACCGGAAACCTCCCGGGTTCAGCTCGAGGCGTGTCGGCAGCGGCGTGCCGCCGGTGAACGGCTGGACCTCGGTGCCGAGGAAGGGACGGCTCACGAAGCTGACATGCGGTGTGGTCCGGCGGGCGAAGTTCGCCGACGACTCCTGGATCTGCTGCTCGCGCTCGGCGATCTCCCGCTTGGCGGTCTTGATGGCATCGCAGCCCGGGAGACCGACACAAAAAGCGGCGCCGGCGATGATCGAGACGATCCGATGTGAGGCGCGCATGCGGCTACTCCTCTGCGAGAACACGCACGGACGCGTTCTCGAATTGTTGGACGTGCGGACGGGGGCTGGTGTCGGAGACGCCGGCGACGACCCAGGCGAGAGCGTCGTCGAACGAGCCCTTGAAGTGGCCGTTGACCGCTATCGGCCAGTCGTGGCTGGTCTGCCAGACCACCGTGCGGTCGGCGAGGTGACCCCAGGACGTGAGGATCTCGGACAGGTTCTGGCCGGCATGCACGTACCAGACGGCATCGGCCCTGGGTCCGCGAGAGCCGACGGTGGCCCGGCCGTCTGCAACCTCTGCCGGTGCGGACTTCGGCAGGAACTCGGCCTGGCGCACCTCGGTGTTCGCGAGGAACTCGGGCGCGTCCCGGCCTCTCTGCGGCGATGGCTGCGCGCAGGCGGCGAGGGCCAACGGCAACATGACGGCGGCAGCGAAGCGTTTCATAATCTGCCCTCCGATAATGCCGCGACCGGCAGAACGACCGGGTCGCGGTCCGGGTGCACCAGCTCGACTTCCGTCAGAGCGACGCGCGATACGCGCCAGTCGCGAACCACGTCGCCAGCGGTGAGGCGCTGCCGGCCGGTCTCCCGGGGATCGACGACCGCCTCGAGCCGACCGCGCGCACCGACGACGCCCAGGATTCGGAACATGGGTCGGTCGACCAGAGGGGGGATGCCCGGGACCGCCAGCGCCGCGTTGCTCAGCACGCTGGGTACGTTCTGCTCCTTGTCCGCAACCGCACCCTGGTCGGTCGCGGCCTGGGGGGCGTCCAGGCGCGGGGTCTCGGTGGCCGGTGCAGGAGCGGGTTGTGGAGCCGGGCAACTGGCCAGCGCGGCAAGATCACGCTTCGCGGCCAGGAACGCCTCGAAGGGATCGGTCTCCGCGGCCATGCTCGGCGTCGCGGCAAGCGGGAACAGAAGAGCGAAGAAGGCGGCTCTACAGCGCATCGACGTCTCCCGAGATCGACCAGCGGATTTCCGCACCGGTGACCGCGATGGCGACGCGGGTGATCCGAACACCCGCCAGCGAGAGGACCCGGGCCCAATGCCGGCCGGGCACGCCGGAGCTCACTTCGAACTCCAGGCGCGTCCGCCCGCGGCGGCGCACTTCGAGGGGCTCCCCAAGCCGCGTCGCGGTGTCCAACAGGCGGGCTTCGGCCAGACCGACATTCAGCAGCGTCTCCGGCCCGCGCGCTTCCGCGTCGCCGAGGTCGAGCGGCCTGCGGATCATCGCCG
>Ga0209475_10000651_pt1 | contig 60307 bp, 47 predicted proteins | sample tdDd471_FD_187128 | JGI IMG/M metagenome (GOLD analysis project Ga0209475, IMG submission 187128) | Marine sediment microbial communities from the Atlantic coast under amendment with organic carbon and nitrate - tdDd47.1 (SPAdes)... | ecosystem: Environmental > Aquatic > Marine > Coastal >... | reverse complement strand
ATCGGCGGTCGATCCGTCTGAAAGATTACGATTACGCAAAGCCGGGCGGGTATTTTATTACCCTGTGCACACAAAACCGTGACTGTTTGTTTGGTGATGTGATAAATGATCAAATGATTTTAAATGATGCGGGTAAAATGGTGGCGCAATGGGTTATAGAATTACAGAACAAATTCCCGGATATTCACTGTAACACGTCTATGGTCATGCCCAATCATTTTCATGCCATCATCATCAACGTAGGGGCAGATCGGCGTGTCTGCCCCAGGGGCGAACACATGGGTTCGCCCCTACCCAAGGTTGTTCAATGGTTTAAAACGATGACCACGAACGCGTATATCCTTTGGCAAATGACGAAATTTTGAGATACAACCCAACAAAACATCATCGGCGGTCGATCCGTCTGAAAGATTACGATTACGCAAAGCCGGGCGGGTATTTTATTACCCTGTGCACACAAAACCGTGACTGTTTGTTTGGTGATGTGATAAATGATCAAATGATTTTAAATGACGCGGGCAAAATGGTGGCGCAATGGGTTGTTGAATTGCAGAATAAATTCCTGGATATTCGTTGTCATACATCTGTGGTGATGCCCAACCATTTTCATGGCATTGTCATTAACGTAGGGGCAGATCGGCGTGTCTGCCCCAGGGGCGAACACATCGGTTCGCCCCTACATAAAATTGTTCAATGGTTTAAAACGATGACCACGAATGCGTATATCCGCGGTGTCAAGAATCAAGATTGGAAATCATTTGATAAAAAATTATGGCAGCGCAATTATTGGGAACACGTGATCCGCAATGAGAAAGAACTGAACCGCATTCAGAATTACATTATTGAGAATCCGCTAAAATAGCAGGATGACAAATATTTTCATGATTAGCGGGATTCTACATATTACCGTTCTTTGGCGCCACCGGTGTATTTCATCCCCCCAAATTACCATAGGCACAAGGTTCAATCCGTCATTCACACCGCCGTAGAACGATATCCCGTTGCCCCATCCCATTTTATATCTGTAGTCCCGCTCTTTTGTGATAAATCAAACAGAACAATCCGGAACAGACTTCACTGTTCAACGTAACAAATGGGATGATTGGCCTTAACTTTGTCTATGCCTTGTCAGGGCCGTTTGACATAGCTCCAGCATACTGTAAATAAAGGTTGAAGAATGAAAAATAATGAAGCCGAGTTAAAAGAAACCGTTGAGCCGGGGGTGTTTGCTGAATGGCAAAAAGTGGATGTGGAGATACTTGCCTTTACGGATTTGGGTGTGAAGGTGGCGATAAATAGTGAATATGCCGGGTTGATCTATGAAAATCAGGTGTATGGCCATTACCGGGAAGGCCAAAAGCTCAAGGGATATATACACTTTGTTCGGGAAGATGGAAAGATTGATGTTTCCCTGGAGCCTAGAAAGGGCAGCCACGTTTTTTCAACAACGGACAAAATTATGGCGCATCTGAAGGCAGCGGGTGGGAAGTCAGCGTTTAATGACAAGAGCTCCCCTGAAGAGATCAAGCGTGAGTTTCAAGTCAGTAAAAAGGTGTTTAAGCAGGCCATCGGCCGGCTCTATAAAAAGAATAAGATAAAGATAACCGATAAAGGGATTGAGCTTATAAAGTAAGTTATCGTTAATGCGTGTGCCTACGTCGGATCGTCTGGCAGTGCGAAGCTGGCGGTGATCTGTCTTGGAGATGGGTAGAAATGGGCAAAGAAAAGAATTTTCAGGCCACCCACTGCAATGAAGCGGTATGAGAACAGTGAACATACTCTAGCGTGAAAAAGATAATTTATAAAGGCATAATATGATAAGATTTGTTTTGCTCTCAGTGTTTTTATTTCCAATGGCGTTGCTTTACTCACAAGTTGAAGACCCAAAGTTTGAACATAAGATTGTGGATCATTACAACCAATTGACTGGATCTCAAATATTAAGTGAAACCGACAGTGTCGCCATTCCATTTTCCAGACAAGGCTACACGCTTCACCTTCCAGCGTCAACCCCTGTTGCCACAATCATCTTCCCAAGCGGCAGTGCGCTTGACACCACAAGGTCTATCGATGAGTATGACATCATTCAACCGGCGCTAGAGAAAGAGATGGCGGTTCTTTTTGTGAGTACGGGCAAGGTCATTGAGTTTCTGTTTGCCGATGAAGACATCGAGATTGTGGATGGGCTCATCGGAGACGCTTTAGAAAAGTATGAACTGAAAAACAAGCCACTGTTTTTAGCGGGCATGTCTTTGGCGGGTACCATGGCATTGCGCTACGGTGAATACTGTTTATTGAATCAATCCCGTTTTGGCTTTAGGCCCCGTGCCATTGCTATCTGTGACGCCCCTCTGGATATGGTGAGAATGTGGCATGAGCAAGAAAGGGCCATAAAAAATAATTATCATCGCAATGCGGTTGGAGAGGCCAGGTGGGTGCTTCATTATCTGAGAAAACACCTCAATGGCAGCCCTGAGGCCTCAATGAAAAACTATGTTGACTATTCTCCATTTATTTATAAAAATGAAAACAAAAAGAAAACGGCTCTATTTAAAGACACCCCTATAAGAATGTACCATGAGCCAGATATCAATTGGTGGGTGGAAAACAGGGCAAAAGATTACAATACCATAAACAGTGTGGATTTAGCCGGTTTTTACAATGCGTTGCGGCTTGCGGGGAGTGAAAGTGTCGAATTGATGACCACGTATCAGAAAAGAAAGGACTTTGAGAAAGGGTCTTCTCCCCATAGTTGGACCATTGTGGATAATGTGGAGTTGGTTGACTGGTTTTTTGGAAAAATATAACAAATTTGGAATTGTAAAAATAATATGGGCACCCAGTTAAGCTGAGACCTCCATTTTATGTTTACAAACTGGATCGGAAAAATATTGCCCAATGCAAAGTGTTTCCTGATTCGATTGTAGTAGAATACGATGTATTCAAAGATAGCCTGGTTTTTTTACGTAAGTCGTATTTGCTAAGATATTAAATGTGATGATGAGCCTGATCGCAGAGTACAATCAGGTGCAACCACCCCTCAGAGATCCAAATCAATGTAGATTCTAAGGTCCGGACCGGGTCAAAATGATCAGTTTAAAAATCTGGTTCAAGCAGATTAGGTGAAACGGTCATATTGTGTTTGCGAGATGGGACCGTTTGGCCGCTTTTTCTCTGTGACAGACACGAAACCGTTGGGCGTTCACCGGGCGAGTTGCTCAGGGCCGGTTGAACTGGACACCAGGGTCGCGCAGCTCATTGGGTAAGCGTGGGCTGCCGTACCGGCCTTTCACTGAGCCAGTTCAGCGAAAATGTCCACAGTGTTTAAAGGGATATCACGCTCTATTTCAGCATCTGCCAGCTGTCATTGGCGCTTCCTTGCAGAGTAACTGGTGCCGCTGTGGCATCCTTTAGGGCATACTTGGGGTACCCCGGGCAATCTTCAAATGGCCGTTTCTCCGGTCGTTTTCACCAGATCGTTCTGTGTCTTCAGTGCTCTGGTCAGTTCATTGGTCAGAGATTTTTAATTTCCCCCCAAGTGATGGTTCATCTCCTTTTATTAGCTTGATAAAGCATGAAAAAGAATCATTTTTATAAATCAATTGGCAGCGATAAAGGGTGTTTGACGGGTTGATGCACCACTTATATGACTATTTTAAGGTAATGTATGTTTTTAGCATGTGCAATCGTGTGGATGGCGATATATCCTGGGATTTAATTTGTATTGGCCTCTGTTTTTGTATAGATTTAAGTTCAGCTTTGTAAATGTTCACTGCCTTTTTCGGTTGGATTCAGGAATAACCGTGAGGTTTTTTAAACAGGATGCCTATGCCAATGAAGATCTTTCGCCCTGCCCCTCTGATCCTTTTACTCGTTATTGTTATGACTGTTCTATTGGCCTGCACCGCAGAAAAGCTGCCCGCTCAGCCCGGCCAGTATAAGGCATTGACCACGCTCTTTGAGGCGTGGCGCAGTTTTGCCAAGCCGCAAATTGTAGAAGGTGTCCCCAATTATAGTGCTTCGGCCATGCAGAAACAGAAGCACGGCCTGGTTGATTTTCAGAAACGTCTGGCTGCTATTGACACAACGGGATGGCCCACCACTCAGCGCATAGACTGGGAGATTGTACAAGCTGAGATGAAGGGCCTGGAGTTCAACCATGATGTGTTGCGCCCCTGGGCCAAAAATCCCCTTTTCTACGCGGTGATCCAGATGGATGAGCCCGATGTCCCCGCACGCGAGATGCCAGAGATTGACGGTGTGCTCAACGTCTTTGAACACCGTTTTCCCCTGAATGCACAGTCGCAAAAAGTATTTCTCGACAAGCTCAGCGCCATTCCCGCCATCCTGAAACAGGCGCGGGGCAACCTGACGGAGATGACCGGTTATTTCGGTATGTTCGGTGTGGAGGCCAAGGCCGTGGAGAGTGAGCAGCTGGCCGCATTGGCCGAACAGTTACAGCCTGATCACCCTGAGCTGGCAGAAGCGGCCGTCACGGCCCGTCAGGCCGTGGATACATTCGAGCAGTGGCTCGACGAGACTTGGCGAAAGAAGCCGGCCTTCTCCGGTATTGGCAAGGCGGCCTTTGATCGATACATGAAAGAGGTGCACCTGGTGCCCTACGGCTGGGAGGAGCAGAAGCTGCTTCTTGAGCGGGAGTTACAACGGGCCTTAAGTGCACTGGCCATGGAAGAACATCGGAATCGTCATCTGCCGCCGTTGAAGCCAGCGGCTTCTTCTGAAGAGATGGAAGTCATGATGAAAGCGTCGGTGAAGGAATTCATGGCTTTCCTTAAACAGGAAGATATTTTCACCTTACCCGATTATATGTATTTGGATGATCCTGTCGTCCCCTTTTTCAGTGAAGATAAATTGGATTTCTTTTTCCATATCTATTATAGAGATCCGTTGCCACTGCTCTGCCATCAGATTCACTGGCTGGAGAAGCAGAGGGAATTGCGCAATACACATCCTATCCGAAGCGGAGCGTTGCTGTCTAAGATCTGGGACAGCCGGGCTGAGGGCCTGGCCACCAACTTTGAAGAGCTGATGATGCACGCCGGTATTCTGGATACGCATCCCCGGGCCCGGGAACTCACCTGGGCGCTGCTGGCTTTTCGGGCTGCCCGTGGCATCGGCGGGCTGATGTTGCAGGCGGGTGAATGGACGCTGGAAGAGGCCATGGCCTTTGGATCCCGGTATACGCCCAACGGTTTTGCCGGTCCGGGGAGTCCCATGCTTCGCGGGGATTACGCCCTCTATTTATCGCAGCCCGGTTACGGCACCAGTTATGTGGTGGGCAAGGTGCAACTCGACAGACTGATTGCTGAACGTCGGGTGCAGCTGGGGGAGGCCTTTATAGTGAAGGCATTTTTTGATGATTATTTTTCGCATGGCATGATTCCCGCTTCGTTGATCTACAGGGAGATGACCGGCGGAGAAAGTCTCCTGCGTCTCCACAAACCGTAATCCATGTGACTCATGCATTTGTTTGTCGGCCCCCTCTGTTGCTGCGGAGGGGGTTTTTGAGTATGTGCTGGTTATGTGCGGGGAGGCGCCGGTTAAATTCATCCGTAAATCATTTGTTTTCAGGGTCAACCGATGCTATGTTTGTAGGCAATAGCCAGCCGGTCGCTCAGCCGATTTGTCTGGCTCATACACCGGAAAAGAGGTGTTTCCATTTTCCCAATTCCCTAACGTTCAGGAGGTTCTTATGGCATTTCGCAGTCGTTCATCCCTTGTCATCCCGCTGGTTGTCTCTTTTTTACTGTTCTTATCGGTCCCGGCTGCCAGAAGCTGCACCTCGATTCTCGTCACCAAGAAGGCGTCCAAAGACGGCTCTGTCTTCATCAGCTACTCCTGCGACGGTGAATTTCACCCGCATCTCAGCCTCTTGCCGGCCGCAGATTATGAGCCCGGAGAAATGGTGGAGATTGGCGGATGGCGCGGTGTTCGGGGAACCATCCCGCAGGTGCGCCACACCTACAAGGTGGTGGGGCTCATCAATGAGCATCAGCTGGCCATGGGCGAGACCACCTTTGGCGGCCGCAAGGCGCTCATCAATCCTGATGGCATGTTTCACTACTATCCACTCATGCGCCTCACCCTGCAGCGCGCCAAAACCGCCAGAGAGGCCATTGATGTGATGACGGATCTGGTGGAGAAATACGGCTATGCCAGTGAGGGTGAGTCCATATCCATTGCCGATAAAGAGGAGGCGTGGCTGCTGGAGATTGTGGGCACAGGCCCCGGCGGGAAAGGCGCGGTGTGGGTGGCTGTGCGCATCCCCGACGGCATGATCTGCGCCACGGCCAACATGTCACGCATCCGTGAAATCGATTTGAAAGACAAGAAGAATGTGCGGCATTCTGAAAACTTGGTCTCGTTTGCCCTCGAGAACGGCTATTATGATCCTGAAAGCTGCCGGCCATTCAGCTTCTCCGAGGCCTACAATCCGCCAACGCAGGAGCAGGTACGCTACTCGGCACGGCGCATCTGGAGCATCTTTCGCCGCCTGGCGCCCTCACAGAATTTTTCGCCGGACTGGAGCTCGTATAAGAAAGGCGCCCAGCCCTATCCGCTTTTTATCAAGCCCGATGCACCGCTGGATGTGGCCACGGTGATTGCCATGCACCGCGACCATTATGAGGGGACGGAATTCGACATGACGCAGGATCTCACCGCCGGTCCCTTTGGTGCACCGGACCGCTGGCGTCCCATGAAATGGCATGTGAACGACAGCCTCTATACCTGGGAACGGCCCATTGCCACACAGCAGGCGGCCTTTGTGCACGTCACGCAGTCCAGGGCGTCGGTGCCTGACGAAATAGGCGGCATCTACTGGTACGGTTTTGATAATCCCTATACCAATTTTTTTATTCCTTTTTACACCTCTATCCAGCGGCTGCCCAAGAGCTACACCACTGGATCGCTGAACGCCTTCAGCCGGGACTCAGGGTGGTGGGCGATGAATTTTGTGGCGAATTACGCCAACCTGCGCTGGGATCGTATGATTGTGGATATTCAGGCGGTACAGCGGGAGATTGAGGAGACGGCCTTTCAGCTGCAGCCCGCTGTGGAAACCGCCGCTGCTGAGCTGGTGAAACGCAATCCGGCGCTGGTTTCAACCTATTTGACCCAGCACTGCGTGAGCTATGCAGAGCAGAGTGTGGAGAAGTGGTGGGACCTGGCAGACAGGCTGGTGCGCAAGTATAATGACGGATACATTCAAACCGAGCCGGGGCGGGCCCGGGAGGTGGGGTATCCTGAGCCGTGGCTCAGGCGCGAGCTGCGGGAAGACGGCCTCAAGCGGCGACTCTCAGAAGTGAAGGAGATTGAACGGGAGCTCTAACGGCATGCGCCTTGCCTGGCTTCAGCGGGTTGGCGTATCTTACTGTTTTTGACTCGCCCTTCAATTGGCGGTGTATCGTCGCACGTAGTATTTTTTCTCAAAAGGAGGGATTCTTCTTTGAATCCCTCCGCTTTTTGGGGGGCGCTGTTTTATCTGAGTGAAGCGTTGCGTCCTGAAATGGTGTCGCATTGCTCAAGGGCAGTCTATTTTTCATTCAATCCACGCCTGTGTCATTTCTTTGGAATACTTTCAAAATATCAAATAAATAAAGAATGTGCTTGACTTTCTTTTGAATATTTATTAGGTTTATCGCCAATAACCACCCTGTTGATCGATGAGGCGTATGAATTATTCGGCTTACAACCTTACCCGCCTGCAGCTGACAGCCCTTGTCAGCCTGGGTAAAGTGCGTGCCGAACTCGCTATTTTTGTTCACATCCTCATTATTAACAACATTCTGGTACTCCTCCTTATTACCGGAGGGATGATCTCGGGCCTTATCGGCTAACACGCAGCACAGCGTAGAGATCATTCCAACGACCACATCCTGGATCATATTTTCGTTTCAACCAAATTGTGTTCACAGTCATTTCTGATTGGGCGAAGTGCATCCAGGATCCTTTCTCTGCGCTGACCTGCATATCTAAAAAGGATATGTCATGTCCAGCCAATTTTTCAAAAGCGACATCCGTCAGGCGCCGCAACGCAGCCTTTTTCGTGCGTGCGGACTCAGCGATGATGATTTCTCTAAACCGTTTATCGGCATCTGTAATTCCTTCAACGAGCTGATTCCGGGGCATAAACATCTGCAGGTGTTCGGGCGTCTGCTCAAAGCGGAAATTGCCAAAGCCGGCGGTGTGCCTTTTGAGTTCAACACCCCGGGAATTTGTGACGGCATTGCCATGGGCCATGCGGGCATGAAGTATTCTTTGCCCAGCCGCGAGCTCATCGCCGACTCGGTGGAGAGCATGGCCCTGGCCCACGGTCTGGACGGCATGGTCTGTGTGCCCAACTGCGACAAGATTGTCCCCGGTATGGTCATGGGGGCGCTGCGCGTGAATATTCCCACCCTGTTTGTCTCCGGCGGTCCCATGAAGGCGGGGCGCCTCTCCGATGGCGCGTCCGTGGATCTGGTCAGCGTGTTTGAAGGCGTGGGCCAGTATGAAAAAGGAGCGCTTGATGAGGCCGGCCTGGCCGAACTGGAACGCCTTGCCTGTCCCGGTGCCGGGTCCTGCGCCGGACTCTTCACAGCCAACTCCATGAACTGCCTGCTGGAGGCCCTGGGCCTGGCCCTGCCCTACAACGGCACGCGTCTGGCCGAGTCTGAAGCGCGGCGTGAGCTGGTGCGAAGTGCGGGAAAACGTATCGTCTCGCTGGTGCATGACAACCTGAAGCCCCGCGATATCGTCACCCCGGCCGCCATGGACAACGCTTTTGCCCTGGACATGGCCATGGGCGGCAGCTCCAATACGGTGCTGCATCTCCTGGCCATCTCCATAGAGGCCGGCATCGATTACAGTCTGGAGCAAATTCAGGCCGTGGCCGAGAAGACGCCGCACCTCTGCAAGGTCTCGCCGGCATCGGTATACCGCATGGAGGATGTGGATTCAGCAGGCGGCATGCCCGCGCTGATCAGGCAACTCGTCGCTGCACAGTGTTTTGATGGATCACAGTCCACGGTGGCGGGACGCAGCATCGCCGCTGCTGTGGATGAGGCTTCTGTGGCTAATCCACAAATCATCCGAAGTCCAGAGGACGCCTATGCGCCGTGCGGCGGTCTGGCTGTTCTCTTTGGTAATCTGGCACCGGAAGGCGCGGTGGTCAAGACGGCGGCCATCGATGAAAAGATGTGGCACCATATCGGCCCGGCGCGTCTGTTTAACAGTGAAGAGGCGGCGCAGGAGGCCATTCTGTCGCATGCCATCGAACCTGGTGATGTGGTGGTCATCCGCTACGAAGGGCCCAAGGGCGGACCGGGCATGCGGGAGATGCTCTCGCCCACGTCGGCGCTCATGGGCATGGGGCTGGGCGACTCTGTGGCGCTGATTACAGACGGCCGATTCTCCGGCGGCACGCGCGGCGCCTGCATTGGTCATGTGGCGCCGGAAGCAGCGGCGGGCGGGCCCATCGGCCTGCTGGAAGAGGGCGACCTCATCACCATCGATATCAAGCAAAGCCGGCTGGACGTCCAGCTTTCAGATGACGTCCTGGCCGCACGCACCCGGGCGTGGACGCCCAATCGTTCTCAGATTGACTCCCCCTGGCTCAGGCGATACGCCAGTGCCGTCGCTTCGGCGGCCTATGGTGCTTCGCTGAGCCGTCCTTTTCATACAGACACGAAAGGAGAGACGGCTTGAAGGAAAAGGCAACGCCGAAAGCCCCTGCAGCTTCTGCGGGGGTGACAATGACCGGCGCTGAATTGCTGGTGAAAGCGCTGATGGATGAAGGCGTGGACACGGTGTTCGGCTATCCCGGCGGCGTGCTGTTGGGCATTTACGACGTGCTCTATGACACGCCAGCGCTCAATCACATTCTGGTCAGACACGAACAGGGGGCCGCACACGCGGCCGATGGTTACGCCCGGGCTTCTGGTAAGGCCGGTGTGGTGCTGGTGACCTCGGGTCCCGGCGCCACCAACACGGTCACGGGCACTGCCACGGCATTCATGGACAGTGTGCCGCTGGTGGTACTCACAGGACAGGTGGCTTCGGCGGCCATTGGGCAGGACGCCTTTCAAGAGGCAGACATCGTCGGCATCACGCGGCCCATCACCAAGCACAGTTACCTCGTCAAATCCGCGGCCGCTGTTCAGGCCACGGTGGCCGAGGCCTTTCACATCGCCACAACCGGCCGGCCCGGCCCGGTGCTCATCGACCTGCCTGTGGATGTGATGCGGAACCGCGCGACGCTACAGCCGCGATCCGAGGGTCGCCTGCCGGGCTATCAGCCCAGAGGCGAGGGCAATCCGCCTCAGATTGAGAAGGCGGCCCGACTGCTCTCCGCAGCCAAACGGCCGGTGATCTACGCCGGGGGCGGCGTGATCAGCGCCGGCGCTTCCGAAGTGCTGCGGCGTCTCGCTGTCAAGCTCAACGCGCCGGTGGTCACCACGTTGTTGGGGCTGGGCAGTTTTCCAGAAGACCACCCCCTCAGCCTGGGTATGCTGGGCATGCACGGGCAGTGGACGGCCAATACGGCCGTGTCCCACTGCGATGTGCTGCTCACCGTGGGCGCCCGTTTTGATGACCGAGTCACCGGTCGGCTCGACCGCTTTGCCCCCAAAGCGCGGGTGATCCATATCGATATAGATCCGGCATCGATCTCCAAAGTGGTCACGGCCCATGTGCCCATTGTGGGCGATGCGCGGTGTATTCTGGAGGCGTTGAATGAGGTCGTATTGCCACTGAACACCGTTGCATGGTGCGATCAGCTGGCCCGCTGGAAAGCAGCGCATCCAGCGGTGAGCGCACCCTCGGACCCTCGATTGAGTGCCCCGGAGGTGGTCCGTCAGGTTTCAGCGCGGGTGGGCAAGGACTGCGTGGTGGCCACAGATGTCGGTCAGAATCAGATGTTCACGGCGCAGCACTGGGGGTTTGTCCGGCCGAGAACCCTGCTCTCCAGCGGCGGGCTGGGTACCATGGGCTACGGACTGCCCGCGGCCATCGGGGCGGCACTGGCCTGTCCGGGGCAGCGCGTGGTCTGCGTCACCGGTGACGGCGGTTTTCAGATGAACATGCAGGAGCTGGCCACGGCGGTGCACTACCGGCTGCCCATTCTGGTGGTGCTGCTGAACAACGGTTACCTGGGCATGGTGCGTCAGTGGCAGGATCTGTTTTTTGATAAAAGGTACGCCCACACCGATCTGGAGATGGGCAACCCAAATTTTCAGACGCTGGTCAGGAGTTTTGGCGCACGCGCGGAACAGGTGAAAACCACGTGCGAAATTGACGGTGCGGTTGAGCGGGCATTGATGGTCACAGACCGGCCGTCAGTGTTGGAATTCATCGTCTCGAGAGAAGAGAATGTCATGCCTATGGTGCCAGCAGGTGCAGCCACCACGGAGATGCTGGAGGCGGATTTGAATAGAGGAGGTCACCGATGAAACGCACCCTTTCAATCTGGTTTCACAATCGATTCAGCGCCCTGCCCCGCATAACCGGATTGTTCAGCGGCAAAGGATTTCCTGTGGAAAGCATGGCTGTCGGCGTTGCATCTGAGGACGGCGTCACGCGCATGACGCTCACCACGCTGGGCGATGATTCCCTGGTGGAACGCATCACCAAGCAGCTGCACCGCCTCATAGACGTGATTCAGGTGGTGGAGCTGGCTTCAGTCTCATCGGTGGAAAGGGAGTTGGCCCTGGTGAAAGTGCAGTCCTCCCCGGCCAGGCAGCAGGAGATTGTCCAGCTGGCCGATGTGTTCAGAGGCCGCGTGGTGGACATGGGCGCCCGCACGGTGACGGTTGAACTCACCGGTCGCGCCGAGAAGATCAATGCGGCCATCGACCGATTCAGCCCCTACGGCGTGGTGGAGTTCTCCCGTTCCGGTGCCGTGGCCCTGAAACGTGACGATGCGCCGGAGCGTGTGGGCAAGACAATGGCTGTGACTCCGGTGTGAGGCCAGAGCAAACAGAAAAGATAAATAACAAATAACAAAAGACAAATTGCAGGGGACAGATGACGGATCTGTGTTCCGGTGGTTTGAACAGGTAAACATAAAGGAAAAAGAGAATGACTGCACTGATTTATGACAGAGATATCGACACTTCAATCTTGAATGGCCAGACCATTGCCGTGATCGGCTACGGTTCTCAGGGCCATGCCCAGGCGCAGAATCTGCGCGAGGCGGGGCACCGTGTGGTCGTTGGCCAGCGTACGGGATCGCCCAATTTTGATCTGGCCGTCTCTCATGGGTTTGAGCCGGTCTCGGCTGCCGAGGCCGCAGCGGCCGCTGACATCATCCAGATTCTCCTGCCCGATGAGGTACAGAAGGCCGTGTACGACGCCGATATCCGCCCGGCGCTCTCGGCGGGCAAGGCCCTGGTCTTCTCTCACGGATTCAATGTGCATTTCGGTCAGATTGTCCCCCCGGCCGATGTGGACGTCTACATGGTAGCGCCCAAGGGACCGGGGCATCTGGTGCGCCGTGAGTACGAGAAAGGGGCCGGGGTGCCGGCGCTGATCGCCGTGCATCAGGACGCCACAGGCCAGGCGCGGCAGCGGGCGCTGGCCCACGCCTCGGGCGTGGGCGGCGGGCGTGCCGGCATCATTGAAACCACGTTCCGTGAGGAGACTGAGACCGATCTCTTTGGCGAGCAGGCCGTGCTCTGCGGCGGCGTATCAGAGCTGGTCAAGGCGGGGTTTGAGACGCTCACCAGCGCCGGCTATGCGCCGGAGATCGCCTATTTTGAGTGTCTGCACGAACTCAAGCTCATCGTCGATCTCTTCTACGAAGGCGGCATCTCGGGCATGTATCACTCGGTTTCAGACACCGCCGAATACGGTGGGCTCACCGCCGGCCCGCGCATTGTCACCGACGAGACACGCAAGGCCATGCGTGAGACGCTGACGGCCATTCAGCAGGGGCGCTTTGCCCGGGAGTGGATCCTTGAAAATCAGGCCGGACGCGCCGCCCTGGGGGCCATGCGGCGCCAGAATGCCGCGCACCCCATTGAAGAAGTGGGTCAGCGACTGAGGGGGATGATGCCATGGCTCAACCCGCGCGATTAATCCGGCAGCCCATTGCCGTTTTTGACACCACCCTGCGCGACGGCGCGCAGGGTGAGGAGATCGCCTTTTCAGTGGAGGACAAACTGCGTATTGCCCGCCGTCTCGATGAATTTGGCGTGGCCTACATTGAAGGCGGGTGGCCGGGCTCCAATCCCAAGGATATCGCTTTTTTTGAACGGGCCGCAAACATGGACTGGGCCAAGGCCAAGATCACGGCTTTCGGGGCCACCAGGCGCGCCGATCGTACAGTGGGAGCCGACGCCAGTCTGCAGGCATTGGTAGCCTCAAACGCCCCGGTGGTGGCGCTCTTTGGCAAGAGTTGGCTGCTGCATGTCACGGAGGTGCTGAAGATCACGCCCCAGGAGAATCTGGCCCTTATTGCCGATTCCATCGCCTACTTGAAAGCCCAGGGGCGGGAGGTGATCTTTGATGCAGAGCATTTTTTTGATGGTTATCAGGACAACGCAGCGTATGCCCTCTCGGTTTTGAAAACGGCTGAAGCCGCCGGCGCCGATGTGCTGGTGCTCTGCGACACCAACGGGGGCAGCCGGCCCTCGGCGGTGGGCCGCTTCGTCACTGCCGCGTCCAAAGTGGTAAAGACGCCGCTGGGCATACACGCCCACAACGACTGCGGTCTGGCTGTGGCCAACACGGTGGCGGCAGTGGAACATGGCGCCGTGCACGTGCAGGGGACGGTGAACGGTCTGGGAGAACGCTGCGGCAACGCCGATCTCTGCGCCGTGATTCCCAACCTTCAGTTGAAGATGCAGCGACATTGCGTGGCGGCATCGTCTCTGCCGCAGCTGGCGTCGCTCTCACGGTTTGTGGGCGAGGTGGCCAATGTGGCGCAATCGTCTTCACGGCCCTTTGTCGGTCGGAGCGCCTTTGCCCACAAGGGCGGCGTGCATGTGAACGCTGTGAGGAAGAACAGCCGGACCTATGAGCATATCCATCCGGAAGCCGTGGGCAATGTGCGTCGTGTGCTGGTCTCTGACCTCAGCGGCCGGGCCAATATTCTGGCCAAGGCGGAGGAGAGGCAGATCGATCTGGCCCCGTTTCAGGATCGGCTTCCGGCCATGGTCAGACGCCTTAAAGCCCTGGAGCACGACGGCTATCAGTTTGAGGCGGCCGAGGACTCCTTTGAACTGCTTATCCGCAAGATGACCGGTCAGTGGGCAGAACCCTACACGCTGGAGGGCTTCCGTGTGATGGCCGAGCGCGACGGCGAGAAGCCCCCGCGCACCGAGGCGTCCATCCGCCTCAATGTCTGCGGCGAGGTGGAGCATGCCGCTGCGGAGGGGCTGGGCCCTGTGCATGCGCTGGACCGGGCCATCAGAAAGGCGCTGCTTCGCTTTTACCCGGAGATTTCCGCCATGCGGCTGGTCGACTACAAAGTCCGTGTGCTCACGGGAAAGGCGGGGACGCGATCACGCGTCCGGGTGCTTATTACCTCGGCAACCGAAGAAAATCAGTGGTGTACGGTGGGTGTGTCGGAGAATATTCTGGAGGCCAGCTGGCAGGCTTTAACCGACTCTTTTTCCACCTTTCTCATGAAACGGGGCGCGGCCGATGTGCGGCCGAAATTTCCCCCATCACCCAAGGGAGGCAGTGATGCCCAAACCGATTTTGATTTTCGATACCACACTGCGCGACGGTGAGCAGGCGCCGGGCTTCAGTATGACGGTGGCGCAGAAAGTCCGCCTGGCTGTTCAGTTGGAGCGGCTGGGTGTGGATGTGATAGAAGCGGGGTTTCCCATGGCCTCAGAGGGCGATTTTGAAGCGGTGAGGCGGGTGGCCGAGACTGTCACTGCGTCATCGGTGGCCGGGCTTTGCCGCACGCGGCTGAAAGATATTGACCGGGCGTGGGCCGCGTTGCAGCGTGCGGCACGGCCGCGCATTCACACCTTCATCGCCACCTCTGAGATTCACCTTGAGCACAAGCTGGGGCTCACCAGGGCCCAGGCGCTGGAAGCCGCAGTGCGCGGCGTGAGCCATGCAGCGTCGCTGACGCCCGATGTGGAGTTTTCGGCTGAAGACGCCGTGCGCAGCAATTTTGATTATCTCTGTGAGGTGGTACAGGCGGTGATCGAAGCCGGCGCCAAGACAGTGAATATCCCCGACACAGTCGGTTACGCGCTGCCCTCGGCTTTTGGCGATTTAATCGCCCGACTCATCGAAAACGTGCCCAACATGGATCAGGCGGTGTTGTCTGTGCACTGCCACAACGATCTGGGGCTGGCTGTGGCCAACTCCATTGCGGCGGTGGAGAACGGGGCCGGTCAGGTGGAGTGTACGGTCAATGGCATCGGTGAGCGGGCGGGCAATGCCGCCCTGGAGGAGGTGGTCATGGCCATGAATATCCGTTCAGATTTAATGGATACCACCTCGGCCATCCAGACCCGGGAGATTGCACGCACCAGTCGACTCTTGACACGTGTCACCAGTCAGCCTGTGCCGCGCAACAAGGCCATTGTGGGGCAGAACGCCTTTGCCCACGAGGCGGGTATTCATCAGCACGGCATGATGAAACACGCGTCGACCTATGAGATCATGACGCCGGAATCTGTGGGCGTCTCCCAGTCGACATTGGTGCTGGGCAAGCACTCGGGCCGCCACGCCCTGGCCGATCGTTTCAAGGCGCTGGGCTATGCGCTGACCCGTGAAGAACTGAACGCTGTGTACGCGGCTTTCAGCGAACTGGCGGACAAGAAAAAGGCCGTGTACGATGCGGATCTCTTGAGCCTTATCGAAAACGGGCCGTGCAAAGGGGAGAAGGCCTACACATTGGCGAATCTCCAGGTGGCCTCGGGCATTGGCGTGACGCCCACGGCCACGGTGCGACTGACATTGAAAGAACAAACGGTGGAAGATTCGGCTGTGGGTGACGGCCCGGTGGACGCGGCCTTCCGCGCCATTGAGCGGGCCACAGGCGTCAGCGTGAAGCTGGAGAGCTACCATCTCGATTCGGTGAGCGCCGGCAAAGACGCCCAGGGCGAGGTGCTGCTGCGCATCGAGATAGGCGGACGCTCCTTTGCCGGACGCGCCGCCTCCACCGATGTGGTGGAGGCCAGTGCCAGGGCCTACGTGCAGGCGTTGAACCGGGCGGTGCAGGCCGGTGCCGTCAGTCAGCGTGAAAGAGATCATGAGAATTCGATTGGGGCTTTGGTGGAGTCCGTGGCCCCTTCTAAGGAGGTGGAGTATGAATTTCATTGAGACCGTTCTGGCACGTCGCGCCGGCAGGGAGCGGGTGACGCCAGGCGAAACCGTGTGGGTGGATGTGGACACACTGTTGACGCATGATGTGTGTGGGCCGGGCACCATTGGCATCTTCCAGCATGAGTTTGGCAGAGAAGCCACCGTGTGGGATCCGGACAAAGTGGTGCTCATGCCCGATCACTACATCTTCACTGAGGATGCCCACGCCATCCGAAATCGTGAGCTGGTGCGTCAATTCGCCCATGAACAGGCACTGCCCCATTATTACGACGAGGCCTCTGATCGCTATCGCGGCGTCTGTCATGTGGGTTTTGCTGAAGAAGGATTCGCCCGACCGGGGCGTGTGCTCTTTGGCACAGACTCCCATACTTGTACGGCCGGGGCCTTCGGTCAGTTTGCAACGGGCATTGGCAATACCGATGCGGCCTTTATCATGGGCACGGGCCGGCTCTGGGTCAAGGTGCCTGAGACGGTGCGCATCATCCTCCACGGCCATTGGCCGGCGGCGCTGATGGCCAAAGACGCCATCCTGCAGATTATATGTGACCTGGGCTTAGACGGCGCTACCTACGGGGCGCTGGAGTTTGTGGGCGAGGCTGTGGAGGCGCTGGACATGGATGAGCGCATGACGCTCTGCAACATGGCCATCGAAGCCGGGGGCAAGTGCGGCGTGATTCCACCCGATGCGGTGACGTATGACTATTTGAGAGCGCGCGGTGTCGATGCATTCGAGTCCATCACCGTCAATGGCGACGCCCGGTATCAGCGCGTGCTGGTTTACGATGTCAGCCTGATGCGGCCCACGGTGGCCATGCCCTACACCCCGGACCGGGCGGCCCTGGCCGCTGATTTAAGCGATGTGAAACTGGATCAGTGCTACATTGGCTCCTGCACCGGCGGCAAGATGGCAGATTTTCGCGCGGCTGCCCGTGTGCTCAACGGCCGGTCTGTGGCGTGCCGTACGGTGATGGTGCCGGCCACGCGAGAAATCGAAAAGGCGCTGGAGACTGAGACCCTGCACGACCACACATTGGCCGATATCTTTCGGGCTGCCGGCGCCGAGATGGGGCCGCCCTCATGTGCGGCCTGCCTGGGCGGGCCCAAGGACACCTTTGGCCGCTTGAACGGCGATGAGGTCTGCCTCTCTACCACCAATCGCAACTTTCCGGGCCGCATGGGGTCGCCAAAGAGCCAGACCTTTCTGGCCTCGCCGCTGACCGTGGCCGCCTCGGCGGTGATCGGACGAATTATTGATCCGAGCGTGTATGTGACTTGAGTTTTATGATTTATGGTTTGTACCGCTATGGATTGCATGAATAAAATGAGAACAGGACAGAAGATGGTAATCAAAGGAAAAGCCTATGTCGTCGGCGACCACGTGGACACCGATCAAATTATCCCCGCCGAGCATCTGGTCTATCGCATGGATGATCCTCAGGAGCGGGCGCTTTACGGCCGTTTTGCCCTCACCGGCGTGCCCGCGGAGGGGGCGGGGCTGCCCCATGGATGTACGCCGCTGGTCAAGGCGGATGAGGCGGCACCGTTTACAGTGCTCATCGGCGGCCAGAATTTTGGATGCGGATCATCGCGCGAGCATGCGCCTGTGGCCCTGGCCGAGGCCGGTATTCAGGCCGTGGTGGCCCACTCCTATGCCCGCATATTTTTTCGAAACAGTGTGGACGGCGGCTTTGTGCTGCCAGCGGAATCTGAGGAGAATTTGTCGATGACGATCGCCACCGGCGATGAAGTGGAGGTGAATATGAAGACGCAGACGTTAAAGAACAAAAGGACAGGTGTCAGCCATGCGCTGAAGCCCATGGATACCGTGGCGGAGATTGTCTCTGCCGGCGGGTTGTTTGCGTACGCGAGAGAGAATCAACGGATGGGAGATTGTAAAAATGAGCAAGATTATTGTACTGCCGGGGGACGGGATCGGGCCGGAAGTGTCCAGGCAAGCTGTGAAGATACTGACCGCTGCTGGTACCCGGGCGGGTTTGCACTTTGAGTTTGAAGAACGGCTGATTGGCGGTGCCTGCCTGGAGGCGATGGGACTTCCCGTTGAAGCAGAAACACTTGAAGCCTGCCGGCAGGCCGATGCGGTGTTTCTTGGTGCCGTGGGCGGCCCGCAGTGGGACGCCCTGCCCGGCCATCTCCGGCCTGAAAAGGGGCTCCTTGCCCTGCGCAAGGCCATGGGCTGCTACGCCAATCTGAGACCGGCCAAGGTTTTTCCGGCGCTGGCCTCGGCCTCCACGCTGCGCAGGGAGGTCGTTGAGGGCCTGGACCTGCTGGTGGTGCGTGAGCTCACCGGCGGCATCTATTTTGGCGCGCCCAAGCGCGTCAATGACCACGAGGGCGTGGATACACTGCGCTATACCTCCCCGGAGGTGGAACGCATCGCCCGTGTGGCCTTTGAGGCCGCAAGAGGCCGTCGTCAAAAGGTCACTTCCGTGGACAAGGCCAATGTGCTGGCCTCGTCACAGCTCTGGCGGCGCGTGGTCAACACTGTCGCCGCAGACTATCCCGATGTCACACTGGAGCACATGCTGGTGGACAACGCCGCCATGCAGCTTTTGCGCCATCCGGCCCAATTTGACGTGATAGTCACCGGTAATATGTTTGGTGATATCTTGAGTGATGAGGCGTCGATGCTCACGGGTTCTCTCGGCATGCTGCCCTCGGCCAGCCTGGGCGAGGGGCCAGGCCTCTACGAACCGGTGCATGGATCGGCGCCGGACATTGCCGGTCAGAACCGGGCCAATCCCCTGGCGACCATCGGCTCGGCTGCGTTGATGCTGCGCCACAGCTTTGGCATGCATCGCGAGTCCGCAGCCATTGAATCTGCCATGGCCACGGTGTTGACGCACGGCGCACGTACTGCAGATTTGCTCGGAACTGCTGAAGGGGCGCTGAGTACAGAGGAGATCACATGCGCCGTTCTGAAGGCGTTTGAGTCGAAATATTGAGTGTTATTGTTTAGTTTGTTCGGAGAAATTGCCGTCCTGGCTTATTTTGTTAGGGCGGCGTTCTTTTTTTCACAGCATGCAGGTTCTGTTTTTAATCTCCCCTGTTTTTTGTTACATTTAGCGCTTGATGGGGTGATGGAATTATTCCATTGGTATACTTCAATAGAGGAGTGACTTGATGTCCTGGTTTGTAATGGAAACGGATGAACATGCCGCCAAGTCGCCGCTGACAGAGGAGATGTGGATTCGTTGTAAATCCTGCAAGGCCATGGTCTACCGGCCAACCTGGGTTGAGAATTTACACGTCTGCCCTGAATGTGACTTTCACGGCAAATTGACCGCACAGGAACGCATTGATTTTACTTTGGATGCCGGCTCATATCAAGAGCTTGGCGCATCCATTGCCCCGGCAGATCCCCTTGGATTTGCCTGTGGGTACGGCAATTATAAAGATAAAGTACAGTCGACCACAAAGAAAACCGCACTGAATGAGGCGGTGGTCACCGGTACCGGCACCATTGAGGGCCTGCCTGTGGTGATTGCCGTGATGGATTTTCGTTTCTTTGGCGGCAGCCTGGGTTCAGGCACCGGTGAGAAGATTCTGGAAGCATCCAGCCACGCTTACGATCACGCCCGGCCCTTTATCATGGTCTCGGCCTCGGGCGGGGCACGCATGGAGGAAGGCATCTTGAGCCTCATGCAGATGGCCAAGACCTGTGCCGGTGTGGCCCGTCTGAACGAGAAGGGGATTCCCTATATTTCCATTCTCACTGACCCCACCTACGGCGGTGTGACCGCCTCCTACTCCATGGTGGGCGATATCAATCTGGCCGAGCCCCACGCCCGCATCGGTTTTGCCGGCCGCCGTGTCATTGAAACCACCATCAAGGAAAAACTGCCCGATGATTTCCAGCAGTCTGAGTATTTGATGACCCACGGCTTCATCGACAAGATTGTGCGGCGGACTGAGATGAAATCGACTCTGGCGCTGCTGCTCTCCTACTGCCAGCCCGTCAAAGGAGAGGGGGCACAACAATGAATGTGATGGAATTTGAAACCCGTCTCCATGAGATGGAGGAGACCCTCGAAAATCTCAAGACCATGTCCAAGAAAGACGATGTGGACCTAAGCAAACAGATTGCCGAACTTGAGAAAAAACTGAAGACAGAGCGGGAGGCGGTATACGCCAATCTGACCCCGTGGCAGACCGTGCAGATTGCACGCCACGGCCAGCGCCCGGTGCTGGAGGACTATATCAATCTGATCTTCACAGATTTTGTCGAGCTGCACGGCGACCGGCGTTTTTCCGATGACCGCGCCCTGATTGGCGGGTTTGCCACGCTGGGCGACCAGAAAGTGATGCTCATCGGTCACAATCGCGGCAACAATGTCACCGAGAATATCGAACGTAATTTTGGCATGGCCCTGCCCGACGGCTACCGCAAGGCGCTGCGTCTCATGGAGCTGGCCGAGCGCTTCGGGCTGCCTGTGGTGACCTTTATCGACACACCCGGCGCCTATCCCGGCGTGCACGCCGAGGAGCGGGGACAGGCCGAGGCCATCGCCCGCAACCTAACAGAGATGGCCAAGCTGAAAGTGCCCATCGTCTGTATTGTGACCGGTGAAGGCGGCTCCGGCGGCGCTTTGGGTATTGGGGTGGGCAATGTGATTCTCATGCTCAAGCACTCCATTTACAGTGTGATTTCGCCTGAGGGCTGCGCTTCCATTCTCTGGCGTGACGGCGCCTTTGCAGAGCAGGCGGCCGAGGCCATGAAGATCACCGCCCAGTCGCTGAAGAAGCTGGGTGTGGTGGATGAGATCGTTTCTGAACCCCTGGGCGGCGCCCATACCGATCCCGAGAAAACCGCCAAGTCTGTGAAGGCGGCCATCCTGAAGCACGTGAAGAAGCTCCAGAAGATGGATGCGGAGACACTCAAGGCCAAGCGTTTTGAGAAATATGCCCACCTTGGCGTTTTTAAAAGCTAACGGAGAGAATCATGTCTGATAAGAAGAAAAAAGAGAATAAAAAGATACAGCCGGTTCACATTACCGACACCACGCTCCGTGACGCCCATCAGTCCATGTGGGCCACGCGTATGCGCACAGAGGATATTCTGCCCATCATCGATGAGATCGATAAAGTTGGCTACTACTCCCTGGAGGTCTGGGGCGGCGCCACTTTTGATGTCTGCCTCCGCTTCCTGCGTGAGAACCCCTGGGAACGGCTGCGTCAGATCAAGGCCCACGCCAAGAAGACGCCGCTGCAGATGTTGCTGCGCGGCCAGAACATTGTGGGCTACCGCAACTACGCCGACGATGTGCTCGACCGTTTTGTGGCCCTGGCCCATGAGAACGGCATTGACATCTTCCGCATCTTTGACGCCTTGAACGACACGCGCAATCTGGAGGCCGCCATTAAGGCGGTGAAGCGCCACGGCGCCCACGCCCAGGGCACACTGGCCTACACCACCTCGCCTGTGCACACCCCTGAGAAGTATGTGGAGTACGCCAAGGCGCAGGTGGACCTTGGCATTGATTCGCTGGTGATCAAGGACATGGCCGGTATTCTCTCGCCGGTGGCCGCTGAGAAGCTCGTCGGTAACCTGGTCAAAGAGATCGATGTACCCATACAGATTCATGCCCACGCCACCAGCGGTATGGCCACAGCCATGTACCTCTCGGCCGTGCGTGCCGGCGCCGGTGCCATTGACTGCGCCATCAGCTCCATGGCCGGATTCACGGCACAGCCGCCGGCTGAGACCCTGGCCGCCATCTTTGAAGAGACGGAGTTCGCCTGTCACCTCAACGTGAAGGCCATGGCCAAGGTGGCCAAGTATTTTGAGGCGTTGAAGCCCAAGCGCATGCTGAAGTCGGCCCCGTCCTCTGTCATCGATCCCGGCATTCTGGTGCATCAGATTCCCGGCGGCATGATCTCCAACTTCCGCTCCCAGCTGGAACAGCAGGGCGCTTTGGACAAGCTGGATGAGGCCCTTGAAGAGGTGACCAAGGTCCGCAAGGAACTGGGCTATCCCCCGCTGGTGACGCCTACGTCGCAGATTGTGGGCACGCAGGCGGTGATGAACGTGTTGGCCGGCGAACGCTACAAGATAATCCCCAATGAGGTGAAGGATTATCTCAGAGGCTTCTACGGCCGTTCCCCAGCGCCCATCGATAAGAAATTCTACAAGTCCATTCTGGGCGATGAGAAGCCGATTGATTATCGTCCTGCCGACAAGATTGAACCGGGTCTGCCCGCTGCCACACACGGTCTGGACGCGGATCTCATCGAACATGAAGAGGATATTATCTCCTACTGCATCTTCCCTGAGCCGTCTCTGGAGTATTTCAAGTGGCGCAAACAGCCCGAGGATCAGCGTGATCCCATTCCGGCCGATCTGGAGATTGAGGCCGCGACTGCACCGGTCAAAGACGCAGTGGCCCCGGTTAAACCCGCTGCCCCCAGGGCCACAGGCATGCACCCCGATCAGATGATGCACATGGAAGACTATCGCGGCATGGCGCTCTTGCTCTCAAAGGCCGCCGGCCTGAGTGTGGATCACTTCTCCATCCGCAAAGCCGATTTCCAGATGTCCCTGGGCGCCAGCGGCGCTGCACCCATCGCCATGACCATGGAGGATGATCTGCCCGAGGCGCCTGTGCTGGACGCGCCCAGCGCCCCTGTCGAAACCCCAGCCGAAGCCCCTGCGGAAGCCCCGGCCCCCGCAGCCGAGGCCTCAGCCTATGAACATGTGATCACCGCGCCGCTGGTGGGCACGTTCTACGGCACACCCGGCCCAGGCAAACCCAATTTTGTCAAAGTGGGCGACACCGTGGCCGCCGGCGACAAGGTCTGCATTGTGGAGGCCATGAAGCTCTTCAATGAGATTGAGGCGCCAGCTGCCGGCACTATTGTCAAGGTTCTGGTGAACGATGGCGATGCCGTGGAGAAGGGTCAGCCCCTGATCGCCTACGATCCCGCCTAGACATCGACTCCATAAAGTTGTTTTTTGCGCCCCGGCATTTTGCCGGGGCGTTTTTTTGAGCCCCGCCTGAGAGTGGGCTGCCCCTCCGGCACGCCCAATGCTCTGACTGCTTTGCCTGTCTGCCATATGGGGGGGCTGCTGTATTTCTATTCGGTACCAGTGATGTATTGGCTGGTTTTCGGGCAATCCTAGCTAAATTTTGCAATAATAATCGCTTATTGACATTTGGCCCTTTCTTTGCTACTTTCAAATAATCTGATACAATCTTGACTCAAAAAAATGATATTATGTGTATTCGTCTGGTGGCGGTTGATGGCCGCGCCGTATTTGGGGAGGAAGCTGTCATGAAGCGTCTCATTGTCTTAGGGGCATGGTGGCTATGTGGAGTTACGGGGCTGATGGCCCAGGAGGGCTGGACCTGGCAGCATCCGCTCCCGCAGGGGAATCGGCTTTATGATGTTGTCATCGCCGGAGGCACACAGGTCTGGACCTGCGGCGCTGCAGGCACACTGCTGGCATTGGAGATAGGGGATACCACCTGGACGGCCAAGCCCTGTGGTACCGTAGATGCGCTTTACAGTGTGGATTTTGTCGATCAGACCCATGGCTGGGCTGTGGGGGAGAACGGGCTTCGGATTCATACCACAGACGGGGGGGAGAATTGGATACATCGTCCGACCTCCGAAGGCGGGGCCCTCTTTGACGTGACCTTTCTCGACCTCTCGCTGGGCTACTGCGTGGGCGAGCAGGGACGAATTTACAAGTCCACTGACGGTGGAAATCAGTGGAGCGCCACGACCGGCACACTGCCTTCGCCTTTGACCCTGTACGCCACCTTTTTTGTCAATCCCGATACGGGCTGGGTGGCCGGCGCCACAGGCATTGTCTACGCCACAGAGGACGGCGGCGTCACCTGGCAGAGCCGCAGTCTGGCCACAGACCGCGCCGTGAAAGATCTCTTCTTCTTCGATCAGAATCGAGGCTGGGCCGTGGGTGTCAACGGCATGCTCTCCTATACTGAAGACGGCGGCCGGCACTGGATGCACGATACCTTGACGACATCGACGCTGGAGTCTGTCTGTTTCATCGATGCCACACACGGCTGGATTGCCGGTGAGGGCAAGGAGATCTATGCCTATGAGCCTACGGCTCAGGGGCATCGCTGGGTGGCCTACGATTTTGGCAGCTGGGACCGCATTCATGCACTGACTTTTCTCGATGCCGACCATGGCTGGGCCGTGGGCGGCGCCAGTCTGATTCTCGATACGGACAACGGCGGGGAGACCTGGACATGGCAGCGCAGCGGTGAAACCGCCTGGCTGAAAGATATCTATTTTCTTAATGAAACCGTGGCCTGGTCTGTGGGCAGTGACGGCCGTGTGCTGCACACCACAGACGCCGGTATCAGCTGGGCGGCGCAGCCCTCGGCCGTCGGCTGGAATCTGGAGGCGGTGAGCTTTGTGAACAGTCAGGTGGGGTATGCCGCCGGGTGGAAAGGGCGTTTCCAGAAAACCGAAGACGGCGGACTCACCTGGGAGCGCCGTTATCCGCCTGTCGATGATACCATGCCGTTTTTTGATCTCTGTTTTATTCATCCCGATACAGGCTGGGTGGCAGGCGCCCATGGCAAGGTCTTCAGAACCACCAATGGCGCCGACTGGTTTCTGTCTCACGATGTGGGCGCAGACGTGCCGCTGCACGGCATTCAATTCATCGATGGCCGCCGCGGCTGGGCCGTGGGCAGCCAGAAACATATCTTTCACAGCACAGACGGCGGCCTGAGATGGACGAAACAGCTTGCCGGTCAGGACACGCTGCTCTCCGATTGTTTCTTCCTGACAGCCACTACAGGCTGGGTCACGGGCTGGTACGGCACGGTGCTGAAAACCATTGACGGGGGCAGCACCTGGAGCCTGCAGGCCACGGGCACAGAGGCCCATCTGAATAAAATCTTTTTTGTCGATGAGGACGATGGCTGGGCGGTAGGCAATGACGGGACCATCCTGCGCACCGAAGACGGCGGCCTGTCCTGGCATGATCAGCACAGCGGCACCACGGAGTGGCTCTACGGCGTTCAGTTTACCGATCGTGAACACGGTGTGGTGGTGGGCACCAAGGGCGTGATTCTGAAAACCGTGACCGGCGGCAACAGTTTTGTCGTTGAGGAACATATCAATCAGATGCCGCAGCATTTCACCCTGAGCCAGAATTATCCCAACCCCTTTAATCCCTCAACGCATATCAACGTGTTTGTCCCAACCCAGGGAGATGTGCGGGTTGAGATCTTTGATGTACGCGGTCGTCGTGTGGATGTGCTGCTCGAAGGATCGCGTCCTGCCGGACAGTATAATTTGACCTGGACGGCTTCCACACTGCCCAGCGGGATCTATTTCTGCCGTGCCACCCTGGGCGGCCAGGTCTTCACGCAGAAGATGATCTTGATGAAATAAATGATGTAGGTATTTAGACATTTCGTTCCATGTGGCCCCGGCCTCAAGGCCGGGGCTTTTTGCGTTGAGTTGTTCATGCTGTGCCTTTCCAGATGTAACAAATCCTCTTTCTTTCCCGTACTACCTTTTGAACTCTGCCCGGCCCGGTTCGCCCGCCAATTCAAACAGCCGGAGACAGAGGTCACTCACTGTTAAAATTCATCTTAAGGGTTTGATTGATCGTTGTATGCGATGCGTTCAGCGCTGAGAATAGTATACAACGCCCCGTCGTCTTAAGCCCATCCGGTTTCGCCGGGCGTTTGAACGCCGCTGTCTCTTGCAGTGGCAGGTTTACTGCTTTGATATCAGGAAGGAGCGTTTCATGAAAAAGTCCAGAAAGCGTCTGGTCTGGATTCTCGTTGTGACAGTAGTGGTCGCGGTTGTTGTTGTATTTGTTCTGGGTAATAACGGGGCAGAAGAAACGGTTCGCCAGACCGTTAAAGTAGAGCGAAAGGATATTGTCGATAAAGCACTGGCTGTGGGCGCTATTGAGCCGCTCAATGAGATCGCCGTCAAATCCAAGGTCTCAGGCGTGGTGGGCAAACTCTTCGTCGAAGTGGGTGATTATGTTGAAAAAGGCGCGCTGCTTCTTGAAGTCAAACCCGATCCCACCCCGCAGGAACTGGTGCAGGCCAAGCGCAATGTACAGATGCGGCAGATTGCCCTGGAGACGCTTCGCAAAGAGCTGGAACGCAACGAGGAGCTGCGTAAGCGGAATTTGATTTCAGATTATGATCTGGAGCAGCAGAGAAAGAGTTACGATGAAGCCGAACTCAACCATCGCATCGCTGTGGAGCAGCTGGAGCTTCTCGAAAAGGGCCGGGTGCAGATGGCCGGTCAGCGCATTGAGACCGTGGTCAAGTCGCCTATCTCCGGCTATGTGCTGGAAAAATCGGTGAACGTGGGAGACCCTGTGGTTCCCCTGACCTCCTATCAGGCGGGCACAGAACTCATGAAAATGGCGGACATGAAGCAGCTGATCTTCCGGGGCACGGTGGATGAGATTGACGTCGGCAAGATTCGCGAAGGGCTGAACGCCGAACTTCAGATTGGCGCGCTGCCAGGCAGTGCAGTGACAGGTATGCTGAAGATGATTTCACTGAAAGCCCGTAAAGAACAGAATACCACGGTATTTCCAGTAGAGATCCGCATTGACAATGTGGGTGGCGCCGTGCTGCGTGCCGGGTTTTCCGCCAATGCCAGCATCATCATCGCCAAAGCAGACAGTGTGCTCTGTCTTCCTGAGCGTGTCGTCTATTTCCGTAATGACTCCACCTTTGTGCGTCTGCCTAAAGGCACCTTGGAATGGGATGAGGTGTCTGTGAAAACCGGTCTGTCCGATGCCATCAATATTGAGATCATATCCGGTGTGGAAGCGGGCGCAGACGTGCTGGAAAAAGAGGTTAAGGAAATCACCTGAGGTCAACTGTAATGGGACATTTTTTTGATACGCTGCGAGAGATTCTGCACTATCTCAAGCAGTATAAATCACGCACGTTCATGACCATGTTCGGCATTATCTGGGGCACGGTCACCATTGTCGTGCTCCTGGCCTTCGGTGTCGGTCTCGAGGCGTTTATGAGCCGGGAGATGCACGGCATTGGCGAGAGCATTGTCATCATGTGGCCGGGACGTACCAGCGTGGCCTATGAGGGTTACGGTCGGGATCGCAACCTGCGCTTCACCCTGGAAGACGTCGACTTGTTAAAACGTGAAGTGGGCGAGATCGCTTTGGCCAGCCCCGAGTACAGCCGCTGGGGCATTCCAGTGCGCGTGGCCGACAAGAAACAGCAGCCCAATATTGCCGGCGTGATTCCGGAGTATGGCGAAATGCGCAATATCTGGCCGCAGCACGGGGGGCGCTGGCTCAATGAGCGCGATCTCAAGGAACGTCGTCGTGTGGTTTTTCTGGGCGACGAACTCAAGGACTTTCTCTTCGGCGAAGATGTAGAGGCTGTGGGCCAATATGTGCATATCAGTGAGACACCGTTTCTGGTGGTGGGCGTGCTCAAGCACAAGACGCAGAACTCCTCCTACAACGCCAGAGACAAAGACAGGGCCTATATTCCGGCCACCACGCATCAGGCGGTGTTTGGACAGCGTTATATCAACAACATCGTCTACAAAGTGAGAGATCCTCGGCGTTCTGAGGCGGTGCAGAAACAGGTGTACGCTACCTTCGCCAAGAAATATCGATTCGACCCGGAAGATACGGAGACGCTCTGGATCTGGGATACCACAGAGATGGACAAGATGCTCTTCTATTTCTCCCTGGGATTCAACCTCTTCATGGGACTCATTGGTATGATTACCCTGGTGGTCGGGGGTATTGGACTGGCCAATATCATGTATGTGGTGGTGCAGGAGCGCACCCGTGAGATTGGCATCCGTCGGGCCATTGGGGCCAAACGGCGGCATATTATGATGCAGTTTATTTTGGAGGCTTTTATCATTATCGGCCTGTCCGCAGGCATCGGCTTCAGTTTTGCCTATGGGTTGATCAAGCTGATTGGCGCACTGCCCATCGATCGATACGTGGGCACACCGGCCGTCTCCTGGCCCGTGGCTGGAGCTGCCGTGACCATCCTGGGCTTCATTGGATTTTTTGCCGGATTCTTCCCCTCAAGAAAAGCGGCCAAGCTCGATGTGGTGGAGTGCCTGCGTTATTAATATCATGGGATAAATTATGTTTTTGTGGATGCTGATTAAAGAGTTCATTGAAGATATCAAGAAACAGAAGCTGCGGGCCTTTCTGACCACGGTGGCCATTACCTGGGGCACGCTGGCCGTCATTTTGCTGATGGCTTTCGGCACGGGCCTGGGTTTTCGCATGCGTGAGAGTCTGCTCAATGCCGGGGATAAGATCATTCGTGTCTACGGTGGACAGACCACGCTCAAGCACGAGGGGCTGCCCGTGGGCCGTTACATTCGTCTGCGTGAAGCGGATGCCCGCATCCTGCTGGAGAGCGTGCCCATGATCGAAGCGGTGAGCGCCAATCTGGGGCGCAATGTCCGGCTCCGCCGCGGTGAGAAGTCGGCCTCCACCTACATGGAAGGCGTTTATCCCGAGTTTGAATTCCTTCGCCGAATGTATCCCGCAGCGGGCGGGCGCTTTCTCAATGCCCTGGACCAAGAGGCGCGCCGGCGTGTGGTCTTTCTGGGGGAGGTAGTGGCCAGGGAGCTCTTTGGCGATGACGATCCCATCGGCGGCAGCATCACCATAGACGGTCTGCCCTTTACCGTGGTGGGCGTGATGCCCAAGAAGACGCAGTCGTCCATGAACAATGGCCCCGATGACCGCCGGGCCATCATTCCCTTTGCCACCTTCCAAAGCGTTTACGGCGACCTCTATCTCCATGAACTCATCGTCAAACCGGGCCGCCCCGATGATGCCAAGATCGTCATTGCGGAGATTCGTCGCATTCTGGGAAAGAAGTATCACTTTGATCCCGGCGATGAGCGTGCCATGCCTGTGTGGGACTTTATCGAACAGGAGAAAATTGGTGCCACCGTTTTTATGGGGCTGAATGTTTTTCTGGGTCTGGTGGGTGCCATGAGCCTGATCATTGCCGGTGTGGGTGTGGCCAATATCATGTATGTCGTCGTCAAAGAGCGGACGCGTGAGATTGGTGTCAAACGGGCTGTTGGCGCCAAGCGGCGGCATATTGTTTTTCAGTTTGTCTTCGAATCCCTGCTGATTTCCTTTGTCGGCGGGGGGATGGGCATTCTCATTGCCGAGGGCGTGATCAAGCTGCTCTGGTCCATTCCGGCTGAAGAGGGGGCTATGCAATTTCTCGGCAGGCCCATCATGTCCGATACGGTTGTGGCCGTGGCTGTGGGCATTCTGGCGTTGATCGGTGTCTTGGCCGGACTCTTCCCGGCCAGAAAAGCGGCTGCTGTAGACCCGGTGGAGGCACTGCGTTACGAGTAGTCTCTGCTGATTGTTTATACTTTGAGCGAATAAGATGAATTTTTCATTGCATCTTATTCGCTTTTTATTTATTATGATACAGAGAGATTTTGAAGGGTCTTACTCCACAAGCTCTGACCTGTCTTTAGCGCCAGGCTGACAGAGGAGTTTGTTCTTGACAGAGACTGGACACGTCTATGCCCAAGGAGATGCACCGTAACCGTCAGTTAAACTCAGGGGAGTCTATTGCTCCCCCTGTTTCACCGTTGAGCCGCCCGCCTGATTTTTATAGAAGTTACGCTTCATTTCTTCTGCAAATTCGTTACTGGACTCCCACACTGTGGCACTTCACCTGCCTGGGTGATTGGCGTGCTGAACATATTGTTGATATTCCCCGGTTTTGGCGTGAGGCCAGAAAAGAATTCGGCACCCCTGATGAAGCGGTCGTTCATTGTATGCTCGACCTGAAAACATTGCGAAAGCTTGGCCACGCCCTTCCTTTTGAGCTCATCCTGGAAAGTGGCCCTGTTCATTTCTGGCCTATCGCCCGCTGGCCTCATTCAACCGTTGGGCTGGGACAATTCAAAGCACATAGCTCGGTGGTGCGTCACTGGCAGGCCGCTTTCGTGCGCGCCGGCCGCGCCAGTGGATATGCTGCATCAAATATTAGACCGTCCGCTTCCGTTCCGTCACGCATTGATTTTGAGATTGATCGACTGGGTCGATTTATTGACAATGCCGACGTTGGGAGTCTGGCGCCAGTGGATTTGGTGGAAGGGTTTAAACCTCTCTATAACGCAGCGCAGAAACGAAACGTTCAGTGGGCGAATCTCCAGGAACGCATGCAGAATATTGAAAAACACTGGGAGTATAGCAATCGTGCCCATCGCCTGAGGGCTGATATCTGGAAGTTGGCCACCAATAAGGCGTTGTCCACTGAAGCACTCATTCAGAATCTGCTTGATCGCATTGGTCCTTTTCTCAAGGTGAGCCGGGCCTGCTATAACAGTTATATCGATGACGCCCATCAGGGGGGCGTGGTCTGTACCACAGAGTGGTGTGCCTCCGATGTCAAGCCGTCAATGGGCACGCACATCCCACAGTTCCTCGTGAAGACGTTTGAGAATAAGGATTTTTTCCATATTACACCGGAGTCGGCCAGTAAAATGGTGCCGAAGCCCATACAGGGCATTGTCATCCGGATGATTGAGGCCATTACCAGACCGCTGGAGATCGTTTCTCTTTCCGTGCTGCCCCATCGTGTTGAATCCTCCATCGAAGGGTGGTTCACCTTTGATATCTGTCATGGCAATCCACATCACCTGGAGATGACGCCTGAAGTGCGTGATGTGGTCAATGAGATGGTGGATATTATCAATAATCATATCCTCCAGAAACGTGTGCAGGCGGCTTTAAAGTCGGCGTATGATGATCTGGAACAGCGAGTGGCTGCCAGGACGGCAGATCTGGCGAGGAGCAATTCTGATTTGGCCCGCGAGATTGATGAGCGAAAGCAGACGGAGCAGCTGCTCAGAAAGGCCAAGGAGGTTGCCGAATCGGCCAACAGGGCGAAAAGTCAGTTTTTGGCCAACGTGAGTCATGAAGTCCGTACGCCGCTTCACGCAATTATTGGTTTTTCAGAAATGACCTTGCGCAGCTGGGATATCCATACCATTCATGAGAAAACAAAAATTGTTCTGAAAGAATCAGACGCGTTGCTGCATCTTTTTGAAGACCTGCTCGATCAGGCCAGAATTGAAGCTGGAAAGATGTCCTTAAAAGAAGAGCCTTTCCACTTTGAATCCATGCTTGAGCAGCTGAAGAATAATTTTGTAGCCGAGGCGAATAGAAAAGCGCTTCAATATGATGTCGAAGTCATCAAAACCGTGCCTGAATGGCTCACCGGTGATGAGCTGCGTTTGCGGCAGGTACTGAATAATCTGCTGCAGAATGCTATCAAATTTACCGGGACTGGCGGCGTGGTGCTGCGGGTGATTGCCGAGGCGGTGACACGGAAAACTGTGGCGCTGCGGTTCGAAGTTGAGGACAGCGGCATTGGGATTCCTGAGGATAAGCAGACTGAGATTTTTGAGAGTTTTACGCAGGCGGACGGCAGCATGACGCGGCTCTATGGCGGCACGGGGCTGGGGACGACCATTGCCAGACAGATTATTCAGTTGATGGACGGTGAGATCGGCGTGAAAAGTGAAGAGGGGGTCGGCAGCCTTTTCTGGTGTACAGTGGTTTTTCAGCGTCCCACTCAGCGTGAGATTGAAGAGGCAAAATCATTGGTTTCCAGTCAAAAATCTCGTGTTAAACCCGGGCATTGGCGCATCCTCCTGGTTGAGGATTATCCAGCCAATCAGGAAGTGGCTTTGATGTGTCTTGAAGATGCCGGCTGCCATGTACATGTCGCCGCCAACGGACTCGAAGCGGTTGAAGCGGCCGATCGGGATCAATACGATTTGATTTTGATGGATGTGCAGATGCCGTTGATGGATGGGCATACAGCGGCCCGTCAGATTCGACAACCGGGGAATAAAAACAGACAAACGCCAATTGTGGGGGTGACCGCACACGCCGGCATTGAAGACCGGCTGGCATGTCTGGACAGTGGTATGGACGATGTGCTCACAAAACCATTGCATCATGATTTGCTTCTCGAAGCAGTGGGGCGATGGGCCGGAGAGACGCCGATGGAGGCGGAACCTGCGAGGCATCACGCCACAAAGCAGACCCCGCTCGACATTGTCTTGCTCAATGAAGAATTCGGCCCGGATAATGACTGGCACATGACGGTCAGACGGTTTCTGGAGACCGCCAGAGCACAGGTGATTGTCATGCGATCAGCCCATGAAGCGGAAGACGGGGAGAGGCTTTGGCGTGAAGCCCATGCCCTGAAGGGGGGCAGTGCGACGTTGACGGCGGAATTGTTGCGGCAGTCGGCAGAGCGGCTGGAGAAGGCGGCCAAAGCAGGACGTGAGGAACTGGCGGTGTTGATTGATGATGTTGAATTGAAGTTACAGGATCTCACGGCCTTCATGGCACAGTGAGTGAATCCTTTCCATCTAAAATAAAAGCGGCGGGCTGTATTAACAGTCCGCCGCTTTTATTAATTGCTGTATGAGTGAATACTAGGCTTCATTCTTTGGCTTAAGGAATTTGTTGTACAGGGCCAGCGCCACAATGGTGAAGACGCCAATACCGCTGAATACCAGCCATAATGTGCGGGGCTGATTGAGGATATCCACGTAGTGCACGTAGAGCTTGGCACCTACAATACCGCCGACAGAACTGCCAAAAACACCGTAGAGGAAGATGTATCCCATGTACATGGCTTTTCTGTCTTTGGGGGCGGTGAGGCCGATATAGCTGATAAATTTGGGGTGGGCTGTCATCTCACCGATAGAGAAAATGGCAATACCGGCCATGAAGACCCAGATACTGGTGTTGATCGCCAGAATGGCCATGCCGATCGTACCCAGGGCAATACCGAACATCATGGTGGGCAGGGCCTTGCGTTTACGGACAATGGCTGAAATCACCAGCTGCAGAAGGATGATGGTGCCAGCATTGATCACCGTGACATGCTCCACATCGAAGAACCAGTTGGATTCCACTCCAAAAAGACCGATAAAGCTGTTCACCGCATTGTTCAGCGAAGTGGCGTCCACATAGGCCTGCACATACCAGAGTACGGAGTCAAACATCTGGAAGTACAGCACCCAGAAACCGGAATAGAGCACGATCATCAGCAGAAACTTGGCATGATCAATGAATTTATCCTGGCTGGATTTATCGATGATGAACAGCGATGTGGCGGAAATATAGATCACTGAGGAGATGATCCGTCCCAACAGCGACAGGCCGGGCAGAAGCCAGAGGCTGGTGCCGATGAGCAGCGTGATGATAAAGGGCCACTTGACGCCTGAGTCATCTTTGCTTTTATTGTCTGACTTGAAAGACTTGGCCGAGATGCCCAGGGCGATCACCACCAGTGCAAAGACAAAGAGCATGAAGAAGGCACGGCTCTTTGTGCCTGCGTAGAGATTGTCGAGATGGGTGGGCGTCAACCCAATAAAGACGGCCTTTTCCTTGAGCTGTGCCAGGAGCTCGCCTTTGTAGCCGTCAAATCCCTCATAGTCGTGCAGCAGCACGGTGAAAGCCTGGTCATCCTGAGATTCAATAGTAAAGGGCTGGCCTTCTCCATCGCTGCGCTGCATGGTGAGCTCAAGTTTGGCGTCGGACTGTACAATCCAGCTGTTGATCTCATCGGTGGTCACGCTGTCGAGGCCGGCGGTGGTTTGCAGGTCGGTGATCAGCGTGGCGGCGTAGAGGTCAAGGGCTTCGGGCTTGTTCATCTCCAGGCGCCAGATGCCGTCATGCTCTGAGAGGCTGTAGTCTGTCTGCCCCAGCATGTTGCGCTTGATCTCAAACTCAACCACTGTCCCCTGATGCTCCACACCCAGTCTGGCGTATTGGGCCGAGCTGACCGGCTGTTGAATGTATTTGGCGCCGGCCCAGAGGGTCAGTGCACCCAGCACCACGGCCCAGACAATGCGGCCAACCATGGATTTGCGCATCTGATGGTAGATAAGCACCACGGGGGAGTAGATGATTTCAAAGGCATTTGCCAGGGTCTGGATCAGTGTGGCCTGGTTGCGCTTGTCTACTTTGTCCTGCTTCACCGGGTCCTTGAATAGGAAGATTGTTGGAATGATCATGGATGCCGTACAGATGGCCGCCGCAATAATCACATAACTGGGGTTGATCGCTTTGAGGAAGGGCACCAGCAGGAGTGGGAAGAGAAAGGCGCCAATATTAATAGACCAGTAATAGACGCCGAAACCCAGTGAGCTGTTCTCTTCGTTGGTGTTTTTTGCAATGATGCCGGAGATCAGCGGTTTGAATGTGCCCGCCCCAAAACCCATAATGACTAAAGAGGCAAAAACAGCCCCGTAGGAGGTCATCTGACTGGTGAGGAAATATCCCCCGCCCAAAAGTGTGAAGGCGACCATAAGAAGACGTCTGAATCCAAAGCGGTCAGCAAGGGCCCCGGAGATGATGGGGAGGAAATAGAGCAGCGGTTGGATAACACCTTTGATCACACCAACATTTTCGCGTGGGATGCTCAGTACATCCACAAAATAGACGGAGATGAAGCTCATCATGCCGTAGTAAGATCCTCGCTCGATAAATTCAAAGAAGATAACGAGCCAGAACATCGGCGAAAAGGATTTAACCCCTTTTTTTTGGGCAATTTCGCTCATGAACAGACACTCCCTGTTTGTTTGTACATTGATATAATTGGATTTTATTTATATGAAGATAAGTCATTTCAGGTAAAATTGCCAGTGCAAATTAAATATGGCTTGCATTTTAGGCCTTCTCGCCTTTAATTTATTGATTATCAATCGAAATGAATTTATCATATATAATAAAGGAGGGGCGATGAAGACCCGATCAATTCTGGCCGGACTGTGTATTCTTTTATTGTTGATAGCGGGGTGTGCTTCAACGTCTTCAATTTCGGTGGCTGTGAGGAAACCGGCAGCCCTGGACCTGCCGGGCGTCAAGGAGATTGCTGTGGTTGATTTTAAGGGGGTGGCACACTCCGGGAATCAGATTGCCACCATGCTCCAGGCCAAGCTCCTTGAATCCCAGCACTTTTCCATCATGGAACGGGACAAGATCAGCCGTGTCTTAGAGGAGCAGAATCTGGGCATGTCCGGTATTGTTGATGAGTCGACAGCTGCTGAAGTGGGCGCCATGCTGGGTGTTGACGCCATGATTTTTGGCGATGTCACCACCTATAAAGTTGAGCCCGATCAGCAGTTTAGTCGTAAGGTGAAGGAGAAACGCCGCACAGGAAAATATCGCACTGTGGAGAAGAAAGACAAGAAAACCGGCAAGAAGAAGAAAGTCAAAGAAGAGATTATCGAAGAGGTTTTTGTGGACCGTGCCTACTACGTACGTAAGGGCACGGTGGCCATCAATTTCCGTGTGGTTAGCGTGAAAGAGGGGAAATTGCTGGCCGCTCACAGTGAATCAAAAAGTTATAACAGCCAGAATGAAAAACGCGGCCTGTTTTCATCGCAGTACATAGAAGACCCGAGCAAGTTAAAGCCTGAAGGCCAAATTTTAACCGAACTATCTACTTCAATTTGTAATAAATTTGTTCGTATGATTGCACCCTACACAGTGAAAGAAAAACGTGTGATTGAGCCGGGCCCCAAGCAGATTGATGAGGGACGGAAATATGCCAATGCGGGCCTGTGGCCAGAGGCTCAGGCGGCGTGGGAAAAGGCCATTCGAAAAATGCCCAAAGAACCGGCTGGATTCTATAATCTCGGTCTTGCCTTTGAGGTTCAGGGCGATCTGGATAAATCGGAAGCGGCTTATAAAAAGGCGGTCTCTCTGAAATCTAAGGATCTCTACATGAAAGCCCTGGCCCGTATTAGAAAGGCCAAAGCCAGCAAGGCCCGGTTAATGGAGCAGGAGAATAATAGGTAAGAGGCAATTTGGCTTACACATTTAGCCCTTCAGCCTGTTGTGCTGAAGGGCTTTCTTTTTGTAATCTATGCTACCGATACGTGTTCAATTTGGTGTGAAGTGTCAAGGTGATGTGGCCTGATGTAAGAATTTAAGTATTTGTTTTTATGGAATTTATTTCGATGGTTTAACAAACGGCATATTATTTGTATGCTTAAACATGCACCCTGGGGAGAGGTGCGGCATACCGGTCTATTCCGGCGGCCATCAGGTGTTTATTTGGCTGTTCAATCTGGAGGTAAAATGAGTCAAGCGGCTCGAATTTTAGTTGTTGAAGATGAAATGCAATTTGCAAAAATGGTGAAACTAAGACTGCAATCAGTAGGGTATAATGTTGATGTTGCCAATGATGCCTATTCGGGGACACAAAAGATCATCCGCGAAGATTATGATCTTATTATTCTTGATCTGATGATGCCTGCAGGGGGGGGATTTTCTATACTCGAGCGTATTCGAAAATTCCCAAATAAAGTAGATTTGCCCGTAGTAATTCTAACAGGAAAGACAGTTGATGATGCTGTGAAACGCCAGGCCGATGCATTGAAAGTCACTCAGATTTTTCTGAAGCCTTACGATGCACAGGAGTTTCTGGCGGCGGTAAAGCAGATTATCGGCAATTAATTCCAATGTCCCCTCAACCTAAGTCCTTTAATATTTTGCTGGGCGGCGCAGAACGCCCAGCCACTTCAGAAATGGCCGGTGCGACGCCGTCACTGCTGGCTATGAAGTGGCAATCCTGCGATTCACCGTCGACAGTGCCCCAGGGATGGGATGGGCAGGGTGCTGTGCTCTTTGAGCGGCGTATCCACATGTTGGAGCAGTGGCGCCGCCGACTGGGGGATATTCCCATATTGGTTGTGGCTGATGACCTTGGTTGTCGGCTACAGATATTGGACGCCCAACATAGTTTTGCAACCTGGACAATCAGCCCGGCGGTTCCGCTTCAACAATTGGCTGAATGCATTTTTCAGGTGATCAGCAAATGGCCGGTGGCACCGCCGGTGTCCTCCCACGGAGTGGGGGGGGCTGCCGATGACTTTCCCGATGCCTGGGTGCATGATGCGCTGCGTGAGAGCGAACGGCGTTTTCGTGAGATTGTTTTCAGCATGGCGGGCTGGATTTGGGAAACGGGTCCGGATTGGTGCATTACTTACTCGTCGGAGAATGTGAAGGATTATCTCGGGTACACGGCTGATGAGGTGATCGGCCGCCTGTTTTACGACTTCTTCACATCACGCGATCGAGAAACGCTCATCCCTGTCTTTCAGGAACTGGCACAATCGGGAGCGCCCATTCGGGATCGGGAGATCTGGATGGAGCATGGTGTAGGGCAACCGGTCTGTCTTCAGATCAGCGGGGAGATCCGTCAGAACAGCGAAGGATCTTGGCGTGGTTATCGGGGGGTGGCCAAAGACATCACGCAGCAGAAGAAGATTGAGCTGGCACTCAAGGAGAGTGAAGAGAAATACAGGAACTGGTTCAACCATACGGAAGTGGGAATGATCCGGCTTCGAGTGCCGGGGCTGCAGGTCGAAGCGGTGAACGCAAAATTCGTCCAACTCTTTGATATCGATAGCGCGGCGCTTTGGGAGGGGGCCTCTGCGCTTCCGTTGGCGGAGATGGGGCTGAGCAATGAGAGCCTGGATGGCCTGCTTTCAGATGGCCGCTGGATAGACAGAGAAGTCAAGCTGAACCGGCAACCCGGTGGGATGCGCCATCTTCTGACCACTGCACATTACTTCAGTGATGTCGGTTATATTGAGGCCAGTGCCGTGGATATCAGTTCACAGAAAGCCGCAGAGGATTCATTGCGTCAATCCAATGAACGGCTGCAGGAGTTGGACCAGCTGAAAAGCGAATTTCTCTCCACTGTCTCTCATGAATTACGTACGCCCATTGCAATCATGGGGGAGGGGGTCTCACTCTGCCTCGACGAGATTGCAGGTCCATTAAACAGCGATCAGCGCGACCTTTTAGAAGATACACATCAAAATATTGAAAGACTCTCACGACTGATCAGTGATCTGCTGGATGTCTCTCGTATAGAGGCGGGGCGTGTGTTGCTTAGAAAACATCAGTTTAACCTTGCTGTTACGGCCAGGCAGAGTCTGGACGGTTTTCAGCACAGCGCCCGTGAAAAAAAGATTGCCCTGATCTATGAGGGGCCTGAATTACTAAAACTCTATGCGGACAGTGATAAAGTGCGTCAGATTTTCGATAATCTGGTCAGCAATGCACTCAGGTTTACACCTGAGCACGGACAGGTGACGCTGCAGCTGGAGAATGGTGATGACGCCGTGACCTGCAGGGTCTCGGACACCGGCATTGGTATTGCCCAGAAAGATCAGGCGACGTTGTTCTCCAAGTTTGCACAAATAGGGCGGGTGGATGGCCCTGGCTATAAAGGCACCGGATTGGGATTGGCCATTGTCAAGGGACTGGTGGAAAAGCATGGCGGCCGTGTGACTGTGCACTCCTGTACCGGTGAAGGCGCCACTTTCGCGTTTACGCTGCAGCGTATACCTGCCCCGGAAATTGCCCTGTTTGATGGTGACGTTGAACGCGGTGCTTCTCGGGCTGCGGTACTGAAAGAGGCCGGCTATGCCTGCAGCATAGTCAATGCAATCGACCGCGTGCCTCAGTTTTCTGTCCCCTTGATTGCCGTCGGTTATGATGACAGTTTAAATGCCGGGCTTTTTCATGAGGAGAAAGAGCCGCAGTCACATCCCAGAATTTTATTGTACGGTACGGGCGGCCTCCCGCTTGAGCGGCTGGAGACGCTGGATAAACGCCCTGATCTTTCATTGCTGCAAAGTGATTCTGATGACCTTTTTCTCTCCCGTATTCGTGATCTGCTGATGGAGTAGAACGGGTGGCGCGTAAAACCATACTCTATGTTGAGGACAATCTCACTTATCAAAAAATGCTGCGTCTACGCCTGACTGCATTGGGGTATCACGTTATTACAGCGGAAAACGGCCTTGAAGGATACAATTTGGCCAAGACAGTCAAGCCTGACCTGGTGCTGTTGGATTTGAATATGCCGGAAATGGACGGTATTCAGGTCTGCCGGCTGCTTAAATTTGATAAGCGGCTTCAGCACATCCCTATTGTGATCTTGACCTGTAATAATCTGGAGCAGAATGTCCGGGCGGCCATTAAAGCCCATGTCGATGCTTTTGTCATGAAGGATACCCGGAGTGAGGTATTGGTGCAGACACTGAAGCGCCTGTTGCCACCAAACCGTTAAAACCGCCTGACCCCCCTCAGTCGTTTCTTGAAATAGGGCGTGTCCCACCTGGTTCTTACAACCCCGCGTCGTTGAGATGCATGAATAAATTGAGTTGCGCTCACCACAATGCCCATATGTGTGGGCACTTTTTTCCCCGGTTCTGCAAAGAAGAGACAATCTCCAGGGCGTATCTGACTTGGTATGACGGGCCTGCCCTGTTTGAAAAGTTGGCGGACGCTGTGGGGAAGCCGGCGTTGATCGAAATCACGATAGATACGGCAGATCAGTCCGGAGCAGTCCATGCCCCGACGGTTCATGCCGCCGAATCGGTAGGGAACGCCCAGATAAGACTCAGCCAGTTTAACAATGCGTGATGAACGGTTCATCATGGTGCCACCGGTTGGATGCATGCAGTTTATGAAAAGGCCCAGGCTGAGTATTGATAGATAGTATTTCCGCATCGGGAGATCTCCATATTCATCCTCATTTGTTCTTTATAAGATAATAACGGAGTCCCGGTTTTGAAACAAAATTAGATGAAATTCCGTAGGTTTGAAGACCGGCGTTCTTTTTCAATCATGGTGACACCGGGCATGCAGAAGGAACCGACCCCGAGGAATGATGACTCAGATTCAAGACAACCAGGCCCGTCAATGGGGCATGCTCTGCCATTTGACCGCACTTTGTGTCTTTGTGGGTGTGCCTTTCGGTAATATTTTGGGGCCGCTTATCATTTGGGTGTTGAAGCGTGAGATGCATCCCTTTATAGATGATCAGGGCAGAGAATCGGTGAATTTTCAAATTTCTATGATCATCTATACGTTTATGGCCGGCATACTGGTGATCGTGGGTATTGGTATTCTTCTGCTCATAGCGCTTGCCGTTTTTGAGGTAGTTGTTGTGATTGTCGCTGCCGTTCGTGCATCAGAGGGGGTGTCCTACAGGTATCCCGTGACCATTCGGTTTTTAAAATAATCCTTGTCAGAATTTCTCTCTTCTTTAGGGGCGGTGAGTATGTGCATCGCCTCATTGCGTTATTTCAGGAAAAATCCCTTGTTTTTGGCCCTCCGTTTTTTATACATTAAATCCTTTATGAAAACAGAAAACTTACAACATCAATTTGGTGAAAAGCCAAAACGCCTTCCACCCTGGCTGCGGAAAAAGATCCGACTTTCTGAGCGTGTGACCGAGATGAACAAGATTATTCAAGAGAAGAATCTTCATACGGTCTGTCAGTCTGCGGGCTGCCCCAATTTTTGTGAATGTTTTGAGAAACCGACTGCAACATTCATGATTCTTGGCAATCTCTGTACGAGAAACTGTCGTTTCTGTGGTGTGCCCAAGGGGGCGCCCACCCCGCCGGACCCAGAAGAACCCGACCATGTTGCCGAAGCTGTAGAAGATCTGAAACTCCGTCATGTGGTGATCACGTCGGTCACCCGCGACGACTTGGAAGACGGGGGTGCAGCGCAATTTGCGCGCACAATTGAAGCCGTGCGGCAACGCAGGCCGGAAACCACAACGGAAGTGCTGATTCCCGATTTTCAGGGCAGCGCGACCAGCCTGAAAACGGTGCTGGACAGTGGTGTGGATATTCTCAACCATAATGTTGAAACCGTTCCCAGGCTCTACCCTGATGTGCGCCCCATGGCTGATTTTGAACAATCGTTGCGGGTTCTGGCCCAAGCCAAACAGCTCTCGCCCCGAATTATTACCAAATCTGGTATCATGCTGGGGTTGGGAGAGCGTGAAGAAGAACTCGAATTCCTTTTTAGACATCTCGCAGCCGTACGTTGCGATGCATTGACCATTGGGCAGTACCTCGCACCCAATTCTTCCAGTTTTCCCACCGTAGAATACATTCACCCTGACGATTTTGAACGCTATCGGCTCATGGCTGAAGCGGCCGGTATACGTTGGGTCTATTCCGGGCCCTACGTGCGGAGTTCTTATAATGCCGAAACGTTAATGGATGTGGTTAAGGAGACACGACTTGAATAATCTCTATCGCATACTGGAAGAAGGACGTTGTCATGATCCCCAGGCCACGGCCCTGGTTTTTAATGAGACGTCTATCTGTTACGAAGAGGTGAAAGAGGCGGCGGCCCGCGTGGCCTCAGGTCTCAAGTCTATGGGTATTGGCCCCGGTGACCGCATAGCCATAATGTTGCCCAATGTCCCACATTTCCCGATGTGTTATTTCGGTCTGCTCCAGCTGGGTGTAACCATTCTTGCACTGTCTATCTATCATAAAGCTGAAGAGATTCACCACCGTATTGAAGATGCTGAAGTGAAGGGCATTATCTATTGGGAGGGTTTTCGGGAGCAAGTGCAGCAGGCCGTACGTGACCTGGACCATTGCCGGCATCACATTGTGCTGGGAGAGCCTGCTGGAGCTGAAGAAATTGGGCTCAGCACGATGATGGCCCAGCATGCGCCCTTGACAGAAGTGGCTGCCGTGGATTTAGATGACACGGCCTTGATCGTCTACACGGCCGGCGCTTCCGGCCGCCCCAATGGGACTGAGTTGACGCACGGCAATATCCTTTTTGATATCAAAGCCATTCAATCTGTTTTTCCCATACGCCCCGGTGATGCGGTGTTGGCGCCCGTGCCGTTTTACCATCCTCTGGGCCACACGTTGACCATGGGGACGTTTCTTCAGGCCGGCGGCCAATTGATACTGATGCCCAAGTTTGAGGCCAGGAGTGTCATTGAAATGGTCACAGCAACACAACCGCGCTACCTGGTCGCCGTGCCGTCGATCATCCGGGAGATCATGGATCATCCGCGTGAAGAGGCGGGTGATTTTTCATCGCTGAAGTATGTTTTGGTCAGTGGCGAAGCGCTGAAGCCAGATACCATGCAGGCCTTTGAAACGCGTTACGACGTGCCTATTCTTGAAGGTTATGGCCTCACCGAAGCCTCACCGATGGTCAGTTTCAACAGCCCGGCCAGGGAGCGCAAGGCCGGTTCCATGGGGCTGCCGCTGCCCGGTATTGATGTGAAAATTGTCGACCAGAACGGTATTGAAGTCCGACTTGGCGAAGTGGGTGAAGTGATTGTCAAAGGCCCCAACGTGATGAAGGGCTATCTCAATCGCCCACAGGCCACCAAGGAGGCGCTGGTGGACGGCTGGCTCCATACCGGAGATTTGGCGTTGCTGCATGAAAGTGGTTACGGTTTTGTTGTAGTGCATAAGCATAATGTGATTATCAAGAGTGGATTCAGCGTCTATCCCATGGAAGTCGAGAAATATCTTTTGGCACATCCTCAAATTGCTGAGACTGTGATTGTGGGGCTGCCCGACTCGCAGATGGGTGAGGACATACACGCTGCTGTGGTGCTGCGTGACAGTGAAACCGGTGACGTTAATGAGATACTTGCCTACAGCCGAGAACGTATGGCCAACTATAAATGCCCTAAAACAGTACATTTTTTTGACAGTTTTCCCAAAGGCCCTAACGGAAGGGTTTTACGTAAGGAGGTGCGGGAGCGGGTAGCCCGGCTTGTTGGAAATCAATAGGACTTTCAAACCATATTAGGAGGGTTTTCAGTGAAGGACTATAGCGTCGATAAGATTCGGAACATCGCCTTGGTTGGACATGGAGGGGTCGGAAAGACCTCACTGGCCGAGGGTTTACTCCACACCTTGGGCGAGACCACACGCCTGGGCCGCGTGGATGACGGGAATACGGTTTCCGATTATCATAAAGATGAAATCGATCGCAAGATTTCCATTTCCACCACCATGCTGCATGGCGAGTGGAAAGAGGTCAAAGTAAATATTCTGGACACCCCCGGGTACTCCGATTTTATCGGTGACACCAAAGGCTGTCTCCGTGTCTCCGATCTGTCTGTCGTGTTGATTAGCAGTACTGACGGACTCGAGGTGGGCACTGAGCAAGTGGTTGAATTTGCCGATGAGTATGACTCCCCCCGTTGTTTCTATGTCAATCGCTGTGACAATGAGCATGCAAATTTTGATAAAGTGTTAGACAGTGCCCGTGAGCGCTACGGCAACAATGTAGTGGCCTTTCAGTTCCCGGTCAATCAGGGCGAAGGCTTCAATCAGATCGTCGATGTGCTTCTGAACAAGTTGTTGACCTTTGACAATGAAAATGGCAAGTACAAGGCCTCAGAGATACCCTCAGACCATCAGGAACGCGCCAATATGCTGCGTCAGCAGATCATGGAAACTGCCGCCGAGAGCGACGATGCGTTGATGGAGGCCTTCTTTGAGAATGAAACACTGACTGATGAACAGCTTCTGTTGGGTGTGCGCAAGGGCATTTTCTCGCGCAACATGATTCCAGTGCTCTGTGGCGCTGCGGGTCTGAACTATGGCGTAGCTTCTCTGCTTGATTTTATCGCCAAATACGCGCCGGCACCGGTTGACTTTGGTGCTGAGTCCGGTTTCAAGCCGGGTACAGAGGAAGAGGTCACACGCAATGTCGATCCCGCTGAACCCGTCAGCGCCATTGTTTTTAAGACCATCTCCGAGCCCCATGTGGGTGAGCTTTCCCTGATTCGCGTCTTCTCCGGTACACTTAAATCCGGTGATGAGGTGCTCAACGCCAATGCCGGTTCTACAGAAAAAATTGGTCAGATGTATATCACCAACGGCAAGACCCGTAAAGAGGTCAGTCAGTTGGTTGCCGGTGATCTGGGCGCCTTGGTAAAACTGAAAAAAACCCATACCAACAATACACTCTGTGACAAAAAGTCACCGATTCAATGGAAGCCCATTCTCTTTCCCGATCCCGTGGTCAGTGTGGCGATCAGCCCCAAAAGCCGTGGCGATGAGGATAAGATCGGAAACGGTCTTCATATTCTCCAGGAAGAGGATCCCGCCTTCTCCGTGGTCAATGATGCCGAGCTGCGGCAGACCATTATCTCCGGTCAGGGCGAGCTGCATCTCACGGTGATCATTCAGGCCCTGAAACAGCGTTTTGGCGTTGAAGTTGATGAAAAACGGCCCAAGATTCCCTATCGTGAAACCATCCGCGGCAAAGCCGAGGACAAGTACCGTCACAAGAAGCAGACCGGTGGTGCGGGCCAGTTTGCCGAAGTATGGCTGCGCGTGGAACCCAATACCACCGGTGCCGGATTCGAATTTGGTAATGCGGTCAAGGGCGGTAATATTTCTGCTGTGTTCATTCCCGCTATTGAGAAAGGCATCAAGCAGGTGCTGACCAACGGGCCGGTGGCCGGCTACCCCGTTGTCGACGTTAAGGCTGTTGTCTTTGACGGCAAGGAGCATCCCGTGGATTCCAAGGAGATTGCCTTCCAGACCGCCGGTCGTGAGGTCTTCAAGCTTTGTGTGATGAAGGCCAAACCGCAGCTGCTGGAACCCATCTATGATGTAGAGATCAAACTGCCCGAGGAGTGCATGGGCGATGTGATGGGCGATCTCTCAGGCCGTCGCGGCAAGATTGAGGGGATGGACTCCACCGGACATTTCCAGATTGTCAAGGCCAAGGTGCCCCTGGCAGAACTGGACCGTTACGCCACCACACTGCGTTCTATTACCTCCGGGCGCGGTATTTATAAACGGACATTCTCGCATTATGAGGTTGCGCCCAAGGATCAGGAGTTGAAGATCATTGAGCAGGCCAAAGCAGAGCGAGAGGAAGAGCATCATTAATGTCTGAATCAGTGCCAATCACACCTGATCGGCTCTGGGCGCCGTGGCGGGTCAGCTACATCAAGCAAGCCGACCCGCCGTCGGGCTGCATTTTCTGTGATTTCCCCAAGGAGATGGACGATGAGAAGCATCTCATCGTCCATCGTGGAGAGACGGCGTTTGTCATCATGAATCGATACCCGTATAACAACGGGCATCTCATGGTCGTCCCCTATCGCCACACTGCTGAGCTCGGTGATTTAAATGATTCAGAACTGCTCGAGATGATGCAGTTGGTCCGTCAGGCCCAGTCAGCACTCAGCGCCACCATGGCGCCGCATGGATACAATGTCGGGATGAATCTCGGACGCGTGGCCGGTGCCGGCATTGATACACATCTGCACGTGCATGTGGTGCCGCGCTGGAACGGTGACACCAACTTTATGCCTGTCATCGGTGGAACAAAGGTCATCTCTGAGGCGTTGGAACAGAGTTGGAAGCTATTGAAAGAAGCCTTTGATCATCATTAATCGCTGTAAATTGGGAGACCATGTTGAAAGTTAACCGGAAAATTATTCTGTCGCTCGTTGCTGTTTTTCTGATTACAGGGCTGTTGGCCGGGTGCGGAAGTTCAGCCAAACACTGGGCCCCCCGCCAGGGCAATCCCATTGTTGTGTTGAAAACCAATATGGGAAATATTGTACTGGAACTCTATCCCGACCGGGCGCCTGTGGGAGTGGAGAATTTCTTGACCTATGTCAAGGCCGGTCAGTACAACGGGACGGTTTTTCATCGGGTCATCCCGGGATTTATGATTCAAGGCGGCGGCTATGATGAGAATCTCAATGAAAAACCCACCGGTGACGGCATTGAAAATGAAGCTGATAATGGCTTGAGAAATCGTCGTGGAACGTTAGCATACGCAAGATTGCAGGACATTGAAAGCGCCACTGCACAGTTTTTTATCAACCTCGTGGACAATTACAAGCTGGATTATAAGAATCCCACACGCCGCGGCTATGGCTATGCTGTATTTGGCCGTGTGGTTCGTGGAATGGGCGTGGCGGATACAATTGCCCGTGTTCAGACCGGTACACGGAAACAGATGCAGGATGTGCCCATGCGTACTGTCATGATTGAACAGGCCTATCTCCTTGAAAATGGGGCCGCCGAATAGCATTGCTATCTTAGAAAGGTGAAACATGAAAGCGTTGAAATTTGTTCTTATTCTGGCCTTGCTTGTATTGATTGTCGGGCCGGGTTGTCAGAAAAAATATGCAGACAATGTGGATGTCGTCATAGAGACCAATATGGGAATACTGGAAATCGACCTCGATTTTGATAAGGCCCCCATTTCATCGGTCAATTTTGCGAAATATGTGGCTGACGGTTATTATGACAATACCATTTTTCATCGCGTGGTGGCGGGGTTTGTGATTCAGGCCGGCGGGTTCACCCCTGAAGGCCAGGCCACAGCGGGCCGTCCGCCCATTGAAAATGAAGCAAAAAATGGTTTGAAAAACCTGAAGTATACACTCTCCTGCGCACGTACATCGGAGATTAACAGCGCCACAACACATTTCTTTGTCAATCTGAAGCACAATGTCAACTTGGACCACAAAGATGATCAGAACTACGGTTATGCCGTATTCGGTAAAGTTGTGGGCGGCATGGAAGTTGTAGATAAAATTGGGCAGCTCCCGGTAAGACCTGGATCGGAAGTACCACAGGAAACGGTGCTGATCAGTCAGGCCTCTCTCGTTGGAGATGCCAACGCCTACCTGAAATAGAATCAAAGGCCGGAAGTTGTTATCAATTTCCGGCCTTTTTTTTACCTGCTTTTACTGGCATCACATCATCGGTTTGTTTATATTCAAATGATCCTGATCCTAACTTAAGGGGGCTTTTATGCTTAGTGATCTGGAAATTGCAAAAGCTGCACCATTGAAACCGATCATTGAAGTTGCAGAGGCGATGGGAATCCATGAGGATGAACTTGACCTCTACGGCAAGTACAAGGCCAAAATCCATCTCTCAATTCTCGATCGACTCCGCGACAGACCCGTCGGCCGCTACATCGATGTCACCGCCATCACACCCACGCCCTTGGGTGAGGGTAAAACCGTCACCACCATTGGGCTATCGCAGGCTCTCAATCATATTGGCAAATCCTCACTCTGTGCCATCAGGCAGCCCTCCATGGGGCCCACATTCGGCATAAAGGGCGGGGCTGCAGGCGGGGGCTATTCTCAGGTGGTGCCGATGGATGAATTCAACCTGCACTTCACCGGCGACATCCACGCCGTGGGTGCGGCGCACAATCTTTTGGCGGCTTTCATTGACAATCATATCCATCACGGCAATGCACTGCAGATCGATCCCTATTCCATCACCTGGCCGCGGGTCATGGATATTTCAGATCGTGAATTACGCCACATTGTCACCGGCCTCGGCGGCAAGGGCCAGGGCACGCCGCGGGAGGCACAGTTTGACATCACTGTGGCCAGCGAGGCCATGGCCATTCTTGGCCTGGCCTCAAATATCCATGATCTTCGGCGTCGCCTCGGGAAAATTGTTGTCGCCTATAACCGGAAGAAAGAGCCGGTAACCGCCGAGGATTTGAAATGTGCAGGCGCCATGGCTGTGTTGCTTCGCGATGCCATTAAACCCAACCTGGTGCAGACACTTGAGAACACACCCGCCCTGGTGCATGCAGGGCCTTTTGCCAATATTGCCCACGGCAACTCCAGCGTGATTGCCGATCGTATCGGCCTCCGTCTCGTGGATTATGTGGTCACTGAGAGTGGTTTCGGGGCCGATATCGGGGCAGAGAAGTGCTTCAATATCAAGTGTCGTAACATGCAGGTCAAACCCTGCGGGGCCGTGCTGGTCGCCACTGTCCGTGCGTTGAAGATGCACAGTGGCCGTTTTAAAGTCGTGGCCGGTCGTCCCTTGGACCCCGCTCTATTGAAGCCCGATCCACAGGCGGTTGAAGACGGCTGCGCCAATCTGGCCAAACAGATTGAGAATGTCCGCATTCACGGTGTGAAAGTCATTGTGGCCATCAACCGTTTTGATACCGATCATCCCGAGGAACTGGCGGTGATTCGTGATATTGCACGCCAGGCCGGTGCCGAGGCGACGATCGAATCCTTTCTCTGGGGACGGGGGGGGGAAGGCGGCGCTGATCTGGCTCGTGCTGTGGTGGAGATGATGGACAAACCCTGCGCCTTTGAATTTCTCTATCCCCTCGACTGGCCGATAGAGAAGAAGATTGAAACCATTGCCACACGGATTTACGGTGCCAAAGATGTGGAGTACAGTCTAAAAGCGCGGGCACAGATCAAGAAATATACGGCACAGGGCTGGACTGATCTACCTATTTGTATTGCCAAGACGCATCTTTCGCTCTCTCATGACAAACGGCTCAAAGGGCGCCCCAGGGATTTTACAGTGCATGTCAGAGAGATCAGGGCCTCTATTGGCGCCGGTTTTCTCTATCCCCTGCTGGGGGATATGACCACCATGCCCGGCCTGCCTTCGAGTCCGGCGGGGGAGCGCATCGATATCGATGCTAAGGGTGAGGTTGTCGGTCTTTCCTGATCGATTGTTCAAAATGGAATCAAGCCCTCTGCAGATATTTGCAGAGGGCTTTGTGTCTTAAATTATTTTATAAACGCCCCATTATTCTCAGGTCTGACTTGCTTTTTACAGTGAAAAATAGTAGGTTATTAGATCTCTGTCTATTTTAAACTTGACTGAATGAGTGCCGCTTGAATCGAAAGCTTGAACGATATCACTGGATCAGCCTGGGCCTGGTTGCTTTACTGGGCCTTGCGGCCTTTGTGCAGCTGTTGGACCGTTTCTACCCCTATCGGGCGGCGAATATACGGCTCTCACGGAAACAGGCCATTGCCATTGCCGAAGAATTTTTAGACGATGAACGTGTCCAAGTCGAGCGGTATCGTCTCTCTGCCACATTGCAATATGACCAAGAGGCCTTTCTCTATCTGCAATCGGCGTATGGATTGGCCACAGCACAGGATTGGCTGAAACATCGCAGGCACATGGGGCTGGACTTCTGCTGGAACCTGAACTATTATCTTGATCTGCCGCGCAACGCCCCGCAGCATCGCTATTTTGTCGGGATTAACGGGCAGGGAGATGTGTCTTTTTATATTCATAATCTGCCGCCTGATATGGATTGGCCGCGCCCCGAGAGTGCACGCCTTTCCAAAGAGGACGCCAGACGTATTGCGCTGACCTTCCTTGAGGGGGTTGAAGTCGACCTGACTGATTTTTCAGAAGGACACTATACGGCCACAGAACGAAGTTCCCGTGTAGATCATCATTTTGTCTGGGAAAGAGAGGCGGCGTTAACAGGATGCAATGTGAAGCTGCTGCTCAATGTCAGCGGTGATGAAGTGACGTTGTACAATTTTGCATTTGAGATTCCGCCAGAGGCCTCTGTAGCCCAAAAACAACAGGCCGGAAACGCGTATTTTTTAAATACCGTGGTCTCGCTCTTTGCTCTCTTTCTCGTGGGGCTGGTCACGCTTTTCATCTTTCTTAAGAAGTATCACGAGGGTGAAGTAGAGGTCCGTTCTGGGGCGATGGTTTTTTTCATTCTATGGGGTGCTTTCATACTGCAGGCGTTGCTGCGATTCCAGATCAACGCTTCAGGCACCTCGCTGGGAGAGCTTTCAAAAAGCGGTGTCGCCCTGTTTATCTTCTTTCTCTTTGTTTTGATCATCCGTCCCATTCTTTCACTTTTTGGATTCACGGCGTGGAGTGTGGGGGAGTCGTTGGCCCGGGAGAGCAAAGGCATCAAATTGCGGGCCATGGATGCTATCATGAATAAGCGGTTTTTCACACTGGATCTGGCCAAGTCTATTTTACAGGGCTATTTGGGCGGGGCCATTGCGCTGGGCCTTTTGGCTGTACTCCAGACTGTTGCTATTGAACAATTCAATGCCGTTGTTCCCATTTCCGGCGTACAGACATTGCTGCCCTCTCCCATGCCCGGCATCCTGGCTATTCTTATCGCTGTCTGGACTGGATTGCTCGGGGAGCTGCTTTTTCGATTTTTTGGCAACTTGTGGCTGGCAAAAGTACTACGCCGAAAGAGTCTGGCCGTGATGATCACTTCTCTATTTTGGGCTTTTTATGTCTCAGGTTTTTGGAAACTGCATGTTGCCGTGCATCCCCTGGGACTTAATCTGGTCATCGCTTTTATTCTTGGGGTGTTTTTCTCGTTACTCTTCTGGCGTTATGATCTTCTGACGGTCATTATGGCCAATTTTGTTGTGATCGGCGCCATGCATACACTGCCGCTTTTGGTCAGCAGCTCACAGCGGCTGTTCTACGCCGGATTTACCACGGCAGCCGTCATGCTTATGCCCATGGTGGTGATGATATTGGGCTTCATTCGCAGAGAACGGTTCACCATAAAAGTGGACCGTACACCTGCGCATATCCGTCGCATTACAGAACGCGTTCGTATGAGCCGTGAACTGGAAATTGCCCGTCAGGTGCAGATGAAGCTGCTGCCAAAGGAGAGTCCCGTTGTGGAGGGCTTCACCATAAAGGGCGGCTGTATCCCGGCGCAGGAAGTGGGCGGTGATTACTACGATTTTATCGATTTGGGACCGAATAAACTGGGCATCGTCGTCGGTGATGTCTCGGGCAAAGGGGTGCCGGCCGCCATCTATATGACATTGACAAAAGGGATTATTCAATCCCATCAGGACGGACTGTCTCCCAAAGAGATTCTCATCCGTGTCAACAACATGCTCTACCGAAGCATTGAGAAAGAGACCTTTGTCAGCCTTTTCTATGCCGTGTTGGATATCAAGAAAAGAACATTAACCTACGCGCGTGCCGGTCATAATCCGCTGATTCATTATCATGCGCCCACAGGGCAATGCGAACTCCTGGAACCCCACGGTATTGCCCTGGGTCTCGAAGAAGGCACACGTTTCAGTGCCGTGATTCAGGAGAAGAAACGGCGTCTTGAAGAGGGTGATGTCATTGCCTTTTATACCGATGGTTTTACAGAGGCCATGAATTTAGAAAAAGAGGAGTACGGTGAGGACCGCTTGGTGACTTTGATTGAAAAGCATCATTACGAGCCTGTTAACGAACTTTATAAGACCGTACTGCGCGATGTGCATCGTTTTGTGGACCAGGCGCCGCAACACGATGATATGACGTTGGTTTTTGTCAAAGCCTGACCTTTTATCCTTTATCGTGTCACACCCTGCAGGAGGAACGATGATGCAAAGCCATGAAATTGATTATACCATTTATGGTGATGATATGCAGATGGTTGAAGTGGAGCTGGATCCCGGTGAGACCGTTGTTGCCGAGGCCGGTGCCATGAACTACATGGAAGAAGGCATCGGCTTTGAGGCCCGCATGGGTGATGGTTCAGAAATGAATCAAGGGCTGATGGGCAAACTCATGGGAGCTGGTAAACGCCTGCTCACCGGTGAGTCCATCTTCATGACACACTTCACCAACCACAGTGGTGTTAAAAGACACGTGGCTTTTGCGGCACCCTATCCTGGAAAGATTATTCCAGTTGAATTGAATACGCTAGGCGGTGAGTTACTTTGTCAGAAGGATGCTTTTCTCTGTGCGGCCAAGGGGACACGGGTAGGCATTGCATTCACGCAACGACTGGGCACGGGCTTTTTTGGTGGGGAAGGCTTTATCCTGCAGCGCCTTCAGGGCGATGGACGGGCCTTTGTGCATGCCGGCGGCACTGTAATCGAGAAAACGCTGCACGGCGAGACCTTGAAAGTAGACACGGGCTGTATTGTCGGTTTCACACCGGGCATCGATTATAATATTGAGCGTGCAGGCGGCTTCAAATCGATGTTTTTTGGGGGGGAGGGACTGTTCCTTGCCACATTGCAGGGCACAGGCAAGGTCTGGTTGCAGAGCCTTCCCTTCTCGCGTATGGCAGACCGTATCATCCGGCATGCCCCCTCTGCAGGGGGAAGCCGAAAGGGTGAGGGCTCGCTGCTGGGCACCTTGGGAAATTTGATCGACGGCGATTGATAGGATTGCAGCTTGCGACTGAGACGGATATTCAAGGGGAGTTGAGTTTACTATGGCCACCATTTTACTCATCGAGGATGAGAAAATTGTCCGCACAGTGATTCGCCGGTTTCTAGAGAGAGACGGGCATACCGTGATTGAGGCTGAGGACGGAAAGATTGGACTTCGCGTTTTTAAAGCGAATGATATTGATTTGACGATTACCGATATTATCATGCCCAATTCAGAGGGGATTGAGACTATTGCCAATCTGCGTAAAGAACAGCCGGGCATGCCCATTATCGCCATGAGCGGCGGCGGTACCGTGGGACCTATCGATTATCTCGATCTGGCCAGGCGCTTTGGTGCGGCCGGCACCTATGAAAAGTCGGCAGATTGGGATGGGCTTGTGAATCTTGTCAATAAATTACTTCAGGAGGCCGGCAAGGCATGAGTCAAACTCGGCCGGCACGCCTCAGAAATGTGGTGGTGCTGGGTGCCAGCAACAAGCCAAACCGCTACTCCAACAAGGCTGTCCGCATGTTGAAACGAGACGGCTATCGCGTACTGCCGGTGCATCCCCGCTTTCCTGAGGTGGAGGGCGTACCGGTTTTTGCTTCGCTGGATCAGGTTCATGTGCCTGTAGACACACTGACGCTCTACCTCTCGCCGCCAAGGCTGGCCCCGCTCATTGAGGCCATTGTGGCCCTCAAGCCGGGCCGTGTGATCTTTAATCCCGGCACGGAATCCATGCCGTTGGCGCAGCGTCTGGAAGAGGCCGGTATTCCCTATCACTATGCCTGCACCCTGGTCATGCTGCAATCCAAACAGTTTTAGGGCTCACCATGCAGATTTTTTTTTATGAAGCCTTTGAAGAGGAAGCCGATGCCTTGCGTCAGGCATTGCCCGGCGAATTCAAGGCTGGCTTTACCTGGATGACGCCGCAGGAGGCCGGGCATCGCTCCCCGCCGGCGCGGCTGGTGAGCATCAGAACGCAGTCGCATATTCCGCCGCATTGGGCCCACGCCCTTGACGGCATTCTGTCGCGCAGCACAGGTTTTGATCATTTGACTCGTCTGCTCGCCCGGTTTGAAACACCTGTTCTCTGCGCCCATTTGCCGCTCTACTGTCACCGCGCCGTGGCCGAACAGGCGCTCTTGCTATGGATGGCCCTCTTGCGCAAACTGCCCCGGCAGACGGCGCAGATGACCCGCTTTCAACGCGATAGCCTTACGGGCCAGGAGTGTGCGGGAAAGACGCTGTTCGTGGTCGGTGTGGGCCATATTGGATCAGAAATTGTGAAAATTGGCCAGGCGCTGGGCATGCGTGTACTGGGCCATGACAAGATCCACAAGCATGATTTTGTCGACTATACCGATCTTGAATCCGCTTTGGCTGTGGCGGATATTGTGGTCTGCGCCATGAACCTCACCGATGAGAACAACGGCTATTTCGATCGGCATGTTCTCGCGAAGACAAAACCGGGCAGCCTGTTTATCAATATCGCGCGCGGAGAACTCGCACCCACAGCCGACGTACTCGCCTTGCTTGAGTCGGGGCATCTGGGCGGCGTGGGCCTCGATGTATTTGAAGACGAGGGCGCCATTGCCGTGGCGTGGCGCGAGGGCCGGAAGACAGCGGCGTCTCAAACGCTCAGGGCGCTGAAAGATCATCCCCGGGCTATCTGCACGCCGCACAATGCCTTTAATACCATAGAAGCTGTGAGGCGCAAATCAGAGCACTCTGTACTGCAGATCCGGCATTTTCTGGATCACGGCCGCTGGCTGTGGCCCATACCTACACAATCGAAATGAAAGAGCAATCATATGGAAGCATTAGAAGGATTTCAGAGACGTTATCTCCGTTCACAGGCCCATCATCTGGAGCCTGTGGTCATGGTGGGCAAGAACGGCCTCAGCGAACAGGTCATTGAAAAAGCCGCAGAAGCCCTGGCCGCCCATGAGCTGATCAAGGTGCGTTTTGTCGAGTTCAAGGAGGAGAAGAAAGTATTGACGCCCAAGCTGGCCGAGGCCACGGAGAGCCATGTGGCCGGTATTCTGGGGCATGTGGCCATTCTCTACAAACCCAGCGAGGATGCATCCAAACGGCGCATTGTGCTGCCCACGCGTCCTGCCAAAGCATAGGGGGAGCCATGGCGCTGAAGACAATCGATACAAAAGATTTCACAACCAGGATCCATCATCTCTGGAATGATCAGTGGCTGCTGCTCACCGCCGGTGATTTTGCCTCGGGACATTTTAACACCATGACCGTGGCCTGGGGCAGTTTAGGCGTGATGTGGAACAGGCCCTTTGCTCAGGTGGTGGTGCGGCCCACGCGTTACACCTATGAATTCATGAATCAGTACGACTCCTTTACCTTGACGGCCTTTCCAGCCGCCCATAAAAAGGCGCTGGGGCTCCTGGGCAGCCAGTCCGGTCGTGATGGCGATAAGATTGCAGAATCCGGGTTGACGCCTGTGGCCGCATCGCAGGTGGCCGCGCCGTTATTTGCTGAGGCTGAGCTCTGCATCGAATGCAAGAAAATGTATCACGCGGACATGGCTGAGGGCACATTTCTCGACAAAACCCTTCACAGCCATTATCCGGACAAGGATTATCATCGTATCTATTTTGGCGAGATCCTGGCGGTGCGCGCCGCGGAACATTTTATGGCGGAGGCGCGGGCTTGAGTCACTGGATCTACGGAAAGAATCCCATTCTCGAGTGGATGGAATCGGGGCTAAGAATTGCCGAACTGCTGATCACGCAGGACGCCCGGCCCAAGGCTGTGGCCCCGGTGACCACGTTGGCCGCCAAATTGAAGATCCGCGTTAAACGCGTCACTCGCCATGAGATGACTGAACTTTTGGAGGTCGACCGCCATCAGGGTGTGGCCGCCCGCGTGGAGATGCCGGCCTTTGCCGATGTGGACGACCTCTTTGCCGTGGCGCGGTCGCGAAACGAGGACCCGCTCTTTGCCATTTTAGACGGTGTGCAAGACCCCCACAATCTGGGCGCCATCATCCGCTCCGCAGACGGCGCCGGCATTCACGGCATTATCATTCCCAAGGACCATGCCGTGGGCTACACCCCTGTCGTTTTGAAGACATCAGCCGGCGCAGCGGCGCATGTGCCTGTGGCCCAGGTGACCAATCTGGCCCGCTGCATGAAAGAACTGAAAGATAAGGGCCTCTGGCTGGCCGGCACAGACCACACAGGAGACCGGACGTACACGGCCATGGATTTCAAAGGCCCCATGGGCATTGTCATGGGCAGTGAGGGCAAGGGCCTGAGGCGTCTGGTGCGCGAGTCCTGCGACTTTCTCGTCTCCATTCCCATGCAGGGGCGTGTCAATTCGCTGAATGTCTCCGTGGCCTCGGCACTGCTCTTCTTTGAAGCCCGGCGGCAGCGGTTGGCTGCTTCGTAATTATCATTCTCATCGGAATTAAAAAGCCCGCATTTTGATGCGGGCTTTTGCGTGATGGATGTCATTGTGGTCGCGAGTGCCTACTCATCTTTTGACAGGTTGAAGACCACCGGCACGGCCACCCAGACCATGACGGGTTTGTCCTTGAGCAGTGCCGGCTTCCACGGTGTGGCCTTGATGGCTGCGATGGCCGACTGGCTGAGCGCCTCGCTGGGCGATTGTAATATGCGGCAGTCCACAACCTTGCCCTTTTCATTGATCTGTGCGTAGACCATAACCGGGCCTGAGATCTTGGCTTTCTTCTCGGCTTCTGGATAGACCAGGTTGTCTTTGAGTGCGGTCCAGCCTCCCACAGGCACGGGCGCCTGGTCAAAGGCGTAGAATACCGATGTTTTTTCTTTGTTGAATTCCTCTTCGGTCTGTACGGCGTCATCCCCGGGGTTCAGTGTGATACGGGGATTGGGCATTGCGTCTGTGGAAATGTGCAGTGATTTTAATACCACGGTTTCAAAGCCGGGGTGGCTTACGGTCAGCGAGTAGGTGCCGGGCTGAAGGTTTTGAAAATGGAAGAATCCGCTTTCGCCGCAGCGATAGGTCTCGCCGGTTTCATTGAGCGTCACCGAGGCACCGGCAAAGGCGTTCTTCGTTTTTCCATTGAGCACCAGTCCGGAGAGTACCGGTCGCTTTTTGTCGATGACCTGCGGGGCCGTATTGCTATTGTCCCCTGGCTTGAGCCTAAGGGTGAAGACATGCTTTGATTCTTCTTCAAGTTCAATGTTTTTGTAAACGATTGTTTCGAAACCGGGTTTGCTCACCCGGAGCGAGTAGCCGCCTGCGGGCAGTTTCTTCACGGAGAAGCGGCCCTGGCTGTCTGTTGTGACTTTCTGTCCGCTGCCTTCAACCTGTACTGTAGCACCTGCCACGATTTTTTCGCCTTCCTTACTATTGACCACACGCCCGGAGAGTATACTGAGCGTATCGGTCGAAGAGGTTGTGCTGGTCTCCATCGCCTGAGGTGTTGTTGCCCCAGAGGCGTGGGGGGACTGGGTAGCCCAGGAGAGTCCCAGCGTTAAAAGGAGCACGCTGACAATTATGGTGACCTGCAATACCTTGGGTATTTTCTTCATGCTGTCCTCCATTTGATATTGAATTCGGTTGAAGAGTTCGTTTCTCCGCTTGATCAGAGCGGAGGCCGAGACGCAGCCCAGGTCGATCTGCTGCATGTTCTCGGCAATTTCAACCAGAGCTCTGGAATAGGTAATGGATGTGCATTCACTCTGCGTTTGTGTGCCCTTCTGAGGCGCGAGGGCTGCATCGTCACAGGCCATCTCGCGGAGTTCATTCATCTGCCGGCTTAAAAGCCACGCCAGCGGATGAAAGAAGTAAAACGCTGTGGCCAGAAACTGCAGGACCTGAAAGAAGCCGTCGGCTCTGTGGATGTGGGCTTGTTCATGGGCCAGGGCCATCTGCCTGCATGATTCAGACCACTGTGGCCACTGCCTGGGCACGTAGATGCGGCGGGGGAAGAGGCCCAGCGTCATGGGAACAGGCACGTGTTCCGAGCGCATCAGCTGGATACGGCGCTCCGCAGCAACCGAACCCATGGGTTCGGCGCGGCGGAGCTTCATCCATAGTCCGAGGGTTTTGGCAAGCGGAATGGCGAGCATGAGGAGCACGCCCAGCGCCCAGAGTCCCATGAATAGCGCCTGCACAGAGAGCTGGGGCGCGGCGGACTGCGCAACCGTTTTGATAGGTGTTGAGGCGGGTAGTGTCGCAGCGGGAAGCCCCATGGGTATCATCTGCGGCGCGGATTGCGGCAGGGTGAAGAAGAGCGGTACCCACAGTTTCAGCGCGGCGGCCAGGGTCAGACGGTATCGCCACTTGGCCGGATAAGACTTGAGGAAGGAGAGCGCCAGGAGAATCAGTCCCAGAAACAGCGTGTTCTGTATCACGGCCATGACCGCATAGCCTGCCCATGCATCCGCCCAGTGGTTGAGAAGCTCAATCATGGTCTTCTCCTTTCAACTTGGCCTCACGCTGGTCTATGACGGCCTTCATCGCCTCCAGTGTCTCTGTGTCAATATCCTCTGTGTTGAGCAGGTAGCTGGCCAGGGCCGGCATGGAGCCGTGAAAGACCTTGGATACAAAATTTTTGGTCTCTTTCGCCACCATGTCGGCACGGGTGAAGAGTGCGGTGTAGAAGTTGACCATGCCAATTTTTTCGCGTTTGAGGAATCCCTTTTTCTCCAAAGTATTCATCACAGTCATGACAGTGGTATAGGCCTTTTCTCCGTTGGGAAAGGCGGCGTCCATGACGTCGCGGACGGTACTGCGGTGGTTGAGATCCCAGATGGCCTCCATCAGGGACCATTCTGCGGGGGTGAGGCGATATGGGGCGGACATGTTAACCTCCTTCGTCTACTAGTTTCGTAGTAACATTACGATTTATATCGTAGTATGTCAAGATCTTTTTTTGGGCCACAGCCGCAATTACAGCCGTTTCCTAAAGAAAAACATTGATTTGCGCCTGTAATTTTCTTATTATTAACGTCAATATGAAGACGCGTTTGCTCCCTGCCGGCCCTCTGGATTCGGACCGGGTGGTCGCTTTTGACTTTGAGACCACGGGTTTGAATCCCCGCCGCGATGAAATCATCGAGGCGGGAGTGGTGCGACTGCAAACGACGGGCATCACCGATACCTTCCAGCAACTTTATCATCCAACCATTCCCATTCCTGAAATTATCACGCGCATCACCGGTATTACCAATGATGATGTCAAGGATCAGCCCCGCCTTGAAGCGGTGTTTCCGGCACTCTTTGCAGCGCTTGACGGCGACTGGTTTGTGGCGCACAACGCCCCCTTTGACCGGGATTTTCTGCGCCAGGCCTACAGGTCATGCGGCGTGGCCTATAAAGGCATTGACGGGAAGATTGTTGACACACTGGAGCTCTCGCGTCTCTTGCTGCCGTGGCTGCCCAGCCACCGCCTTGAGAATGTGGCCGCGCATTTTGGCGTCACCCTGAACAGCGCCCACCGTGCCGCCGATGACGCCGCGGCCACGGGTCAGATCTTCTTTCATCTGGCCGCTCTGGCCGCCTGCATGGATCAGCGTGCACTGATGCGCGCCTATCAACTCTCTGACGGAGCCAAAGACGGGCTCCGTTTGTTTTTAGAGCGTGTCATCACCTACCGCAAGGCTGTGCCGCCCAGGCCGCCTGAGCCCCGCGTAGATCTGCCCCGTGCCATTCTGGGCGACCTGCCTGGCCGGGAACGTCCGCAACAGGGGCATGCCGAATCGCCTGAGGATTACCTGGGAGCTTCGGGCCACATGGCTTTGCAGTGGCCGCAGTTTGAGTACCGCGCCCCCCAGCTCAACATGGCCAATGCCGTGGACAAGTCTTTCCGGCAGGATGGCTTCCTCATTGCCGAGGCGGGCACCGGCGTGGGCAAGACCGTGGCCTATCTGCTGCCGGCGCTGTTCTGGGCCATGCGTGAGAAGAATCGCGTTGTTGTGGCCACGCACACCAAACCGCTTCAGGATCAGATTTTTGCCAAGGACCTGCCCGCGCTTCAAGATCTGCTGGGCGGCGGATTCATGGCCGTGCTGCTCAAGGGCCGCCAGAACTACATCTGTCAGCGCCGACTGGAGACGCTGATTCACCACGCAAAGAATCGACTCAAAAGCAAACAGCGCCGTGCGTTGCTCCCGCTGCTAATCTGGGTGGAGGAGACGCTCACCGGCGACATTGAAGAGAATAATGGATTCGGCCGCGACCGTCATCTCGATATCTGGAGTCAGATCCATTCAGACGGCCGTCACTGCATTGGGCCGCTCTGCGAGCATCAACCCTACTGCCACTATCAAAAGGTGCGCAAAGCGGCCAAAACGGCCCATATTGTGCTCATCAACCACGCACTGCTCTTTGCAGATATTGCCACGGGCCACCGCGTGCTGGGCGAGTACAGCAGTCTCATTGTCGATGAGTCTCACCAGCTGGAGCGGGCGGCCACGGAGAGTCTGGCCGTCTCATTGAATCAGTGGGTGTTCCGCGAACTCATCGAAAAACTGAAAGGGCGCGACAGCCGCCACCGGGGCCTCATCGACTGGTTGACTGAGTGGACGGCGGCCAAGGGTCTGGCTGTGACACGGCGCATCGACTACGAGAAGCAGCTGGATGCACTGGCCGAGTACACGGACAATCTCGATGAAACTGCCGCCGTCTTTTTCACCCTCCTGGGCCGTCAGCCGTCGCTGGCGCGACTGGGTGGTTTTGAGAAGGTCAGAATTCGTGAACGCGGCCCGTTCTTCGGCCCCTTGCATGAAGAGATTGATGCCTTGAAGCAAACGCTCAACGGCCTCTTTGAGACCCTGGCTGAACTCAACGGCTATCTGGACCGCGACGCAGACCTGGCCGATCCCGACGGCCTGGACTATGCCCGTCAGAGCGAGGGGCTGCTTCAGGATGTGCTCTCCACGCAGGAGCGCCTCTCCGCCGTGCTTTATGGAAGCGGTGAAGAGGATATCTGCTGGGTTGAGGCGGGCCGGGGCAGAGATGAGAACAACATTGTCCTGCGCGCCGTGCCTCTGGACATTGCCAAACTGCTGGCCGACCAGCTTTATCCCGGCGTGGAACGCTGTGTGATGACCTCGGCCACGCTCTCCATCCGAAATCGTTTTGACTATGCGCTGAGCCGACTGGGGCTGCACTTCATGGACTCCGACCGCATTCAGACCGCACTCTTTGGCTCCCCTTTTGAATTTCAGCAGCAGGCCCGGCTTTT
>Ga0209475_10000650_pt1 | contig 60324 bp, 47 predicted proteins | sample tdDd471_FD_187128 | JGI IMG/M metagenome (GOLD analysis project Ga0209475, IMG submission 187128) | Marine sediment microbial communities from the Atlantic coast under amendment with organic carbon and nitrate - tdDd47.1 (SPAdes)... | ecosystem: Environmental > Aquatic > Marine > Coastal >... | reverse complement strand
CCGGTTTCGTCCTAGTCCTCCAGGAGGATTTCCTCAAAGAGTGCGACGACCTCCGGTGTATTGTGCTCAGCCAAAGCAAAAAAGGCCGCTTGCTGCAGTTGGGGCACGTCATCGTCGCGGGCGATTTCCATCAGCAGGGGCAGGGTGTCGGGCCGGTCCATCTGCGACAGGGCAAACACCGCCGATTCCCGCAACTCCATGTCCTCGTCCTCTTCAAGGATGACATCGCGCAGCGTCTCCAGGGCCTTTTCCGACGCCAGGACCGCGGCCCAGAACAGGGCGCTTTGGCGTTTGTCGGTCCCGTGTGACGGATCGCGGACCACGGCGAGCAGGGGCGCGGCCACCTCCGCCTCCCGCGCAATGACGGCCCCGAGCATGGCGTCGCCAGCCGTGTCGTCACTCATCCGGGGGACCTGCTCCAGGAAGAAGGCCGCCACCCACACGGCGTCGAGGGTTCCCAGGTCCAGATCCGGTTGCCGGGTCTGACGGGGCGTTCCAATGGTAATCTCCAGCGCCACAATTTTCCCTCCGCGAACGGTGGCCAGAGCCACGGCCGGGCCCCGGACCATGGCTTCGTCCCCAGCGAAGTGCCCATTGAATAGGCACCGTTGCCGGCCTTCGCCCAGGATTATCTCCACCCCATGGCTGTGACCCCGCACGTCCTCGCCAGTCGGGTACCGGAAAAGGAGGGTGCCGGCTTCCAGGGTTTCCACGATCCGATTCAGGTCAGGCCGGGCCATTTGGGCCGTGTCATGGACCGAACCGGGGGCGCTGACGGCCAACAGGGCGCACCAGCATGAGGCCAGGAGAGTGAGAACGGAGATCATTGGGTTCCTCCACAGTGTCGGTTTCAGGTCTGCCTACCTGGATGACATCGGAAAACCGGAAAGGGTTGCACCGGGAAGTTTGGCTGCGGTAAGGGATCAAGCGGGGCGGGCAGGTCGGCTTACAGGCGCTTCACTCTGCAAAGCCGACATTCGGCCCCCTCCGCCGTCAGGTGCAGGGGGGCTTCGCAAAGGGGGCACTGGTGGTCCTGGCAGGGCTCAACCCTGGCCAGGTGCGGCTTCCACTCCGGGGCGTTCCGATGGGAGATCCCCAGGTAAAGAAACCAGATGAATCCCAGGCCCATGGCCGCGATCAGGCCGATAAGGATGGGTTTGGTATCGGGGGCCTCTTCGGGTAGAACGGATGCCAGACCGGTTATCAAAATGGCCAGGGCCAGCACCATCAAAAAGCGTTGGGAGCGTTTGGGGCCGGGATGGGAATGGGTCGGCTGGAAACACTCCCAGCACAGCCAGCGGCGCCGGGGCCCCAGGGGCAGCAAAGGGATCCAGAACAGGGTTCCGAAGACGAAGGACCCGTACCGAACCGCCAGAACCTCTTCATGGCAATGGCGACAGAAATCGTTTCGGAAGGCCTGGGGCCTCAGCCGAAACTCCCGTTTCCCGGTAATGATGAAAAATCCCATATTCTTCCCTTTTCCAAGACGGCTTCCAAGGTTTACCCTACGCACACGCACCTGTAAACGGTCTAGTTCGCTCGCCACCGAAAGGGATCCCATGCCGCTGTACGCCAAACCCGTTCCCGGGGACTACGCCGAGTACTATCAGAAATACCTCGACAAGGTCGATCCCGCGGCCACGGACGTCCTCGCCCTCATGAAGGCCCAGGGCCTGGTCATGTTGAAATTCCTGCGCGGCCTGACCGAGGAGCAGGCGGACTACCGCTACGCCCCGGGGAAGTGGTCGGTGAAGGACATCGTGGGACACATCGTGGATATGGAGCGGGTGTTCATTTTTCGGGCCCTGTGGATCGGGCGTGGCGAGAAGCAAACCCAACCGGGGGTGGACGAGGACATGTGGGCCGCCGCCTCCAACGCCGGAAGCCGGCCCATCGCCGCCCTGTGGCGGGAGCACCACGTGGCCAAGACCAACCATCTGTACATCCTGAAGAGCCTGGACCCGTCGGTCATATCCCGGGTGGGCATCTGTGACGACCGGCCCGTTTCCCTGTCGGCGATTCCCTGGATCATGGCGGGTCACGAACGGCACCACATGGATGTCCTGGAGGAGCGCTACGGATTCAAGATCGACTGGGAGACCGATTCGATCTACTGATCCAGCAGGACCAGACGGGCGTGTTGGTCGGTGTCGCCGGTCACGAACGCCCCGGTTTCGGCCAGCATGCCGATGAGGTCCAGTCCCAGGTTCACCGGGCCGGCCAGGCTGACGTGAACCTCGGCCTGAGCAAACAACCGCCGCGCCCCCTTGCCGGGGCCGGCGGTTTTTCGCAGATGGGCCGCCGCGCACTGAATGACCGCCTGCAGCACGTGGCCGGCCGGGGTCCCGTGGCCCGAGGCGTGCCACAACCCTTCCATGTATTCGTGGCTTTCCCACCAGTAGTCGGCGTTGAAGAGGTCGATCCCGAAGAGAAAGTCCTCGCAGGTGAGCCAAGGGACGGTATTCAGGTCGTCGCGCGCAGTTTCGGGTGTGCCGGGCGGGAGGTAGGAATGCCCTGCGGGGGACCGCGTCGGGTGGGGGGTCCGGCCGGGACGGTGCCGATAGGCCGGAAACTGCCGTCGGGTCAGACGCGCGGGATCATCCGTGGTCAAGGGGCACCTCACAAAAGTTCAGCCGGGGAACGGTTTCCCCGGCTGAATCAGTCTAACGGCAGTCGGCCCGATTTCCAAGCTACTTGCGCTTGATGTTCCCCAGGCCGCTGACCCGTGTGTCGCGGTCTTCGGGATCGCCCCAGTACGACAGGTTGCCCACGCCCGAAACCCGGCCGCGCAGGCTCTCGCTGGCGTAGACTTCGGCGTTGCCGGCCCCGCTGATGGAGACCTTCACGTTCCTGGCCTTCAGGTCGCGGGTGTCCGCTTCGCCGGCGCCGCTGATCTTGATTTCCAGATCGTCCACTTCGCCGTCCATGAGCAGGTTGCCCGCGCCGCTCAGGGCGTAGGTGAACTCATCGCCGCGGAAATCCTCGATTTCCACGTTGCCGGCCCCGTGGATGGCAACTTCCTTCAGGCTGGGCAGAACCAGACGCACTTGGCAGTCATTGTCGGGGGAGCAACTCTTGTCCCAATCCAGATACAGGGTGCCGCTCTTGACGTCGGCTTCCAGGTTGTCCCACAGGTTGTCGTCGATGGTGACATCCACCTCCTGCTTGTCGCCGAAGGTGACATACACGTCGAAGGCGCCGCCGATATCGATTTCGTCAAAGCTGTCCAGGTCCAGGGTCCGGGTTTCCATGTCGCCGGAGCCTTCGATTCCCTTGTTGTGCTTGTGCCAATCCCAGGCCACAGCCTGGCTGCCGACCAGCAGGAGGGTCAGCACGAGCAGAGCGGTGAGTCGCGTGATTCGAGTGTTCATGTATCAGGCCTCCGGACAGGGATTCAGGGTGGGGGATGTTCTGAAGACGAACTGGGGCACCAAAAGGTTTAAATATTTTTCGACGGGGTGGCCCGACGGGGTCATCTGGGTTAGATTCAGCCCAGCCGGGCGGCACGGGGCCGCCCGGCGGATTCACCCCGGCCGACGGGACGCGGTTTTGAAGAAAATGCCAGTGGAAGCGGCGGTGGGATTGCCCCTGGGGCACGACATCACGGAGATCGTTGCCGAAAAGAAAATAAAGCGCCGGGCCTTTCGGCGGGGGCACATCATCGCGCCGGAAGACGTGGAGCGCCTGCGCGACCTGGGCAAAAACGCGGTGTTTATCGTGGAACCGGGGGATACCGACGTCCACGAGGACGATGCCGCGCTCACGGCCGGCCCCCTCATCGCCGGGCTCCATATCGACTTCGACCCCGCGCCCAGCGAAGGGAAGATCTCCTTTCGGGCGGCGTGTGACGGTGTGTTCCATGTGGATCCGACGCGCCTGTGCGCGGTGAACACCCTGGCGGTGCCGGCTCTGCCCACCATTCCCGACGGATTTCCCGTGCGGAAGGGCCACACCGTGGCCGCCTTCCGCATCATTCCGCTGACCTGTCCCCGGGACATCATGGATCAACTCACCGCGCTGCTGGACACGCCTTTGCTGAGCGTGACGCCCTATAAACTGCGCACGGCCGCCGTGCTGGTGACCGGAAGCGAGGTGTACGAAGGCCGGATCAAGGACGGGTTCCTGCCCCGCCTCACGGCCACCCTCGCGGCCTACGATGTGGCCGTGACCGAATCCGAGATTCTGCCCGACGACCGGGACCGGATCAGCGCCGCGGTCTCGTACGCCGTGGACAAGTGTGACCTGGTGCTGGTCACCGGCGGCACCTCCGTGGACCCGGACGATGTGACGGTGGCCGCCATGAACGACGCGGGGGTGGACTGCGTGGTCAAGGGCATGCCCGTTCAGCCGGGCAACAACTTCACCATCGGTTACCGCGGCGACACGCCGGTTTGTGCGGTCCCGGCGGCGACCCTTTTCTTCAAGGCCACGGCCCTGGATCTGTGTCTTCCCTGGCTGCTGGCCGGCGAACGGATCACGGCCGAACGCATTGCCCGCCTGGGGCATGGCGGCCTGGCCCAACCGGGGGCCGAAACCCAATTCCCCGACTGCACCTTCGGCCAGGGAGGCTGAGATGAGCTTCAATCATTTCGACGACAAGGGCCGGGCCCACATGGTCGACGTCAGCGGCAAGGACCCCACCCTGCGCGAGGCCCGGGCCGAAGCCCGGGTTCTCCTGGGGGCCGACCTTTTGACGGCCGTGCTGGATCAGACCGTGAGCAAGGGCGACGTGCTGGGCGTGGCCCGACTGGCCGGTATCGCAGCGGTCAAGAAGACGCCCGACCTCATCCCCCTGTCCCATCCGCTGGCCATCCATCATGCGGCGGTTGATTTTGACACGACGACCGACAGCGTTCGGGTGGTCTGCACCGTGCGGGCGTTTGAACGCACCGGCGTGGAGATGGAAGCCATGACCGGCGCCACCGCCGCCGCCCTGACGATCTATGACATGTGCAAGGGCCGGGATAAGCGCATCTCAATCGGGCCGGTGCGTCTTTTGTTCAAGAGCGGTGGCAAAAGCGGTGTGTTTTCGGCGGAAGAAGGGTCGCCATGAGCGGTGAAGGACGTCTGCGGGTGGCCATTCTCGTCTTAAGCGACAAAGGCGCGCGCGGGGAGCGCGAAGATACGAGTGGGCCTACCCTGCGGGATTGGGTGACAGACCAGAAATGTGACGTAACCAGCCTGGAGATTCTGCCGGACGAACGACCTCAGATTGCCGGTCGATTGAAAGACATGTGTGACGGGAAGGCCTGCGACGTGATTCTCACCTGCGGTGGAACCGGCGTTTCACCCCGGGATGTGACCCCGGAGGCCACCCGTGACATCATGGACCGGGAGGTCCCCGGTTTTGGTGAGGCCATGCGGGCGGCGAGCCTGGCCAAGTCGCCCCACGCCCTGATCAGTCGGGCCCTCGCCGGCACCCGCGCCGGGACGCTCATCATCAATCTGCCGGGGAGTCCGCGGGCGGCCGTCGAGAATCTGGCTGCGGTGTGGGGTGCGGTGCCCCACCTGGTGGCCAAGTTGCAGGGCGATCCTGCGGACTGTGGCCAAGCTTAAACCCTATCGGACTTTTAACTAATCGGGTTTGTCGTTTTCCTGACGATAGGTTCCCACCAACCGCGAAATCAGCACGGCCAGAAACAGGACGCCGGTGAGGGCTTCCAGCACGGCCAGGGACCGGGCGATGGGGGAGATGGGCTGAACGTCTCCGTAGCCCAGGGTGGTCAGGGTCACGAAGCTGAAATAGTTCAGGGTCGAGACCATGTTGCCCGCCTCGGTTCCCTCGGGAACGCTGAAGGAGCCAGGTTGAACGGCTTCCAGGGGGATGTAGAAGAGCATCCAGAGGGCGCCCAGCAGCACGTATATACAAAGGGCCGTGCCGATGGTGCGGATGGTGACCACCCTGGCGAGGAAGACCTGTCGGAGCATGAGGCGGATGACATGCAGATAGAAGACGAGAAAGAAGCCGTAGGCGCACCAACTCACGAGCGAATTGTCAATCACCTTGGCGGTGATCAGGAGCGCGGTGCCGGGGATGGCCAGAGCCAGCCCAAAAAACAAGTGGCGCCGTGAATCGGCCGAAACACCCAGCGCCGATATGACCACCACGATCTGCATAATCATCTCAATGATTTCGGCATTTTCAAACGGCGTGATGAGGATCTGAAGCACGAGAGCCATGAGGAGAAAAAGCGAGGGCGTCTTCAGGATGGTCCGCATGATTGAGACATCGGGAGCAGCCTCGTCAGCCTTGAAATAGTTTTTCACCGGTGTCTTCGACATGATCGCTCCCCGCAAAAAAAAGGCCCGGCCACTCAGGACCGGGCCATTCTACGCCGCTTTATTTGGCCAGGACAACCCTTTGTACGTCGCGGAGTCCGGATTCGCCCTGCAGGCGGACCAGATAAACGCCGCTGGGGGCCGTGGCGCCGGAGTCCAGCTGCCCGTCCCAGACCAGGGTGCCCCGCGCTTCGGTCACGCTCCCGGTGAACAGGGTTTTGGCCCGTCGGCCCCGCACATCGAAGATTTCAACACGCAGATCCCCCGGCTTGTCCAGGGCGTAGGCCACCGTGAGGTACGGGTTGAAGGGATTGGGCCAGACCCGCAGACGGCTCAGGGCGGGACCGGGCAAATCGTCGCCGGGCACGGGGGTGGCCACCAGGCCCTGGCCGAAGGCGATGCCGTCCAGGTAGAAGCCGTGCTCGTACACGCCCCCGTCGCTGCCGAAGTTCAGGCGGAAGGTGAAGTCGCCGCCGGTGTAGGCGGAAATGTCGAACACCGCTCCGGTCCAGCGGCCGCTGTCGCCGCTCCAGCCAGCGTAATTGCCCAGGCCGCCGAGGGTCAGGTCGGTGTAGAGACTCAGCGGCACCAGCAGTTCGAAGTCGCCTCCGGTGGAGACTTCCAGGTTCACGCCGTCGAACCCGGGTTCGGTGGCGCAGTAGTAGTGGAAGCCCAGGTAGTAGTCTTCGGCGGTGACGGAACTCAGGTCGTAGACGGGGCTGGTCAGGGTGTCGGCCTGGTTGTCGGCATAAACGCCGGTCATGCCCGCCCCCCAGCACAGGATTCCGTCGAAGGCGCTGCCCACCACCGACGCGGGCGGGTAGCCGTAGGCCCAGAGGCCGCCGGAAGGGGTGAAGCCCCCGTCACCGGCCTCGAAATCCTCGTTCACCACCGGCATCACCGGGTTGAGGATCATGTCCGCGGGCGTCCACAGGGTGTGGAAGACCTCCAGGCGCGGCCCGTGACCGGGCACCCCGTCGAACAACACGCTGTAACTGTGGCCGGTGGGTACGTCGTCCACGGAGTAGTCGCCCAGGGCGTTGGCCACGGTGCCGGGCACCGGTTGGTCGATGGGCGTGACCACCGCGCCGGGCAGGGGACCGTCCAGGTCGCCCACCCGTCCGGTGAGATTGATCAGGACAAGCTGTGTCAGCTGGATGTCCTGCACGGTGGTCTGGCCGGTGGTGACGGTCACGGTGGCGGTTTCGGCCTGGTGATAGAACGAGGAGAAGACCAGATCGGTGTCCCCGGTGAGCAGGGGCAGGCGCCACTGGCCCGAGACGTTGGTGGTGGTAAAGGTGCCGTTGCCGACGGCCGAGACCACCACGCCGGCCAAGGGAGTGCCCGTGCCCTGCTCAATCACGGTGCCGACCACCTCGCCAACACCGGTGTCGGCCAGGGCGAAGGCGGCCACCAGGTCGGGCCGCGTGCCGATGGGGTTGCCGCCGGTCATGACCGTTCCCGTCTGCCGCAGGATATCCCGGGCCAAACGCGCGTCCAGGTCGAATCCATAGCGGGCCCGCACCATGCCCTGCAGGCTGGCCACCGATCCGGTGACGATGGGCGAGGCGCTGCTCGTGCCGGAGAAATAGGCGGTGTACCACTCGGCTTCCGCTCCGGCCTGCAGGTCACCGTAGGCGGTGGTGGTGACCAGGCTGCCCCAGCCGTTGAGGTCCACCCGCTGGCCGTTGTTGGAGAAGGGGGCGGCCAGGAGGGTGCTGTTGTCGGTGGCGCCGCACATGATGGCGCCGCTGTCGCGCACGTTCCGGTCGAAGAGGTCCAGATACACGGGGTCGTCCAGATTCTGGAAGCCGTTGCCCGCGGCCTCGATCACCAGGACGCCCTTGAGGGTGGCGTAGCGGATGGCATCGAAGTTGTCCAGCCAGTACTCCATGGGCAGGTAGCCGTACTGGCCGTTGCCGTCGGCGAGCGGGCCCGGAGCGTGGAGCTCGATGAGAATGAGGTCGCCGCTGGACAGGGCGTCCGCCGCCGCGACGATGGCCTGGGCGGTGGAGACGCCGTTGCCGATGGCCGAGGCGCCCACCGCGCAGTCCGGGGTGATGCCCGTGATACCGAACCCGTTGTCGGTGCCCCGGATTTCACCCAGCACGGCGGTGCCGTGGTTGCGCCAGCCGATGTCGTCCACGTGGAGGTTGAGGTCCAGGGCGGGGGCGGGCAGGTCCTCGTGGTCCCACAGCCAGGCCCCTTCCACGTCCACCACCGTCACGCCGGTCCCCAGGGCGCCGGCCTGGGCCCGCATGGGCAGGGCGCCCACGCCTGTCGGGGCGGCCCCGAGATACCCCTGGTCAGCTTCGAAGTCGGGGGTCACGGCGGGAACCGGGCCCGCCTTGTCCAACACGGCGGTGGGGGAGGTGTAGGTGCCGGTGAAGGCGTCGAACCCGAGCGCGGCCGGCACGGCCCGCGGTTCCAGGAAGGCCGCTTCCACGGCGGGATCGGCCTTCAGACGGGCGGCCAGCTTCAGCAGGCCGAAGCGGTCCTGGCCATCGGCGTCCAGGTGGGCGTACCGGGCGAGGTCGGTCCCGGGTCCGGCTTTGTCCATGGACCGACCGGGAAAGCGGGTCTCCAGGCGACCGCCCGGCACCTGCGCGGCGACCAGACGATCCAGGCGGCGGGCGTCGGTGTCGGACCGGGATTTATCATGAAGGTCCAGCCCGGGCCGTGTCTGCAGCCCCTGGGATCCCATGACCAGGCCGCTGCGGGGCGTCAATTTTACCACGATGCGGCCGGTGGGTGCAGCCGTCTGCAGGGACGGGTCGGAGGCCGCCTGCGACGGGTCCGCCTGCGCCCCGAAACCGGGGGTGGCGATCAGACACAGGTATACCGAGGTTAACAGGATGCAGATCGCCGGGAGATTGCGTGGATTTCCGGCGGTCGGGGCTTTAGTATGCTTGTGGGCGAATGTCCGGGTCATGGAACTCTCCTTGGTTCGCATGTTGAACACTTGGGACCGGCAGGGGGACCGACGGGGAGCGAGCCCGCCATGAATGTCCGCCCCAACATGATACAAAATTTCGCGCGTGCCCCCAATTCCGCCCCGGGGGCCACCCGTAAGGATTCGGACCGTCAAACAGAGACCGCTGTTTATTCCACAAGCCAACGGAGGCAGAAATGAACGCCCGTGAAAAAGTCGCCGCCCTGCGCAAGCTGATGAAAAAGACCCGTGTGGACGCCTACTTCGTACCCAGCGCGGACCCCCATCAGAGCGAATACCTGCCGGAAGCCTGGAAGCACCGGGCCTGGCTGAGCGGTTTTTCCGGGTCCATGGGGGAACTGGTCATCGGTCCCCGCAAGGCCGGTCTCTGGACCGACGGCCGCTACTACCTGCAGGGCGGAATCGAGCTCAAGGGCTCGGGCATCGATCTCATGCGCATGGGCGAGCCCCAGACGCCGGACATGCCCACCTGGGTGGCGTCCCAGCTCAAGGCGGGCCAGGTGCTGGGCATGGATCCCAGCGTGGTGTCGGTCACTGCGGCCGAGAGCTTCGAGAAGGCCCTGGCCGGCAAGGGCGTGAAGGTGAAGTTCGTGACACCCAACCTGGTGAGCCAGCTGTGGACGGACCGGCCGGAACCCTGCCTGGATCCCATGGTGAACCATCCGGTGAAGTTTGCCGGCGAATCCGTGGGCAGCAAATTGAAGCGCGTGCGCGGCGCCATGAAGGATCTGGGTGTGAAGGCCCACGTGGTCAGCGCTCTGGACATGATCGCCTGGCTGTTCAACGTGCGCAGCAACGACATCGCCTTTACCCCGGTGGTCACCGCCTACGCCATCGTCACCGACCGCGGCGCCACGCTCTACGTGGATTCCCGCAAGGTGGGCAAGGGCATCGTCAAGACCCTCAAGGGCAAGGCCGTAATCAAGGACTACGAGCAGGTGTGGGACGACCTGAAGATCCTGGCCGGGCGCAAGGGCATGTCCGTCCTCATCGATCCGGGCACCACCAACCGCCGGGTGCTGGACAGCCTCAAGGCCGCTGACGTGACCCGCGGCGATTCCCCCATCACCGCCATGAAGGCCGTGAAGAACGCGGTTCAGGTGGCCGGTTTCGTGGAGGCCCATCGTCGGGACGGTGTGGCCATGGTCAAGTTCCTCAAGTGGCTCGAGACGGCCGTGCCCGCGGGCGGCGTCACTGAAATTACCGCCTCCGACCAACTGGCGGCCTTCCGCGCCGAAGGCGAAGGGTTCAAGGACCTGAGCTTCGGCACCATCAGCGGGTATGCGGCCAACGGGGCCATCATCCACTATTCGGCCACCGAGAAAAGTGCCGCCAAGCTCAAGCCGCGCGGCCTGTATCTCATCGACAGCGGCGGGCAGTATCCCGAAGGCACCACCGACATCACACGCACGGTGCCGTTGGGCAAGCCCAGCGCCCGCCAGATCGACTGTTACACCCGCGTGCTCATGGGTACCATCGACTGCACGATCACGCCGTTCCCCGCCGGCACCACGGGCCAGCGGATCGAAATGTTTGCGCGGCGCGCGTTGTGGGCCATCGGCGAGGATTACGCCCACGGCACGGGCCACGGGGTGGGCCAGTACCTGGGCGTTCACGAGGGGCCGCACAGCCTGAAGAACATCGTCACGCCGCCGCTGGTGGAGGGCAACATCCTGTCCATCGAGCCGGGGCACTACGAGGCCGGCAAGTTCGGCATCCGCATCGAGCATCTGGCCTTCGTGGTGAAGGACGAGAAACTGAGCAAGGGCGGCAAAACCTGGTACCGGTTCGACGAGGTGACCCTGTGTCCCATCAATCTGGATCTGGTGGACAAAAAGATCATGACGGGCGACCAGGTGGCCTGGCTCAACGCCTACCACAAGCGGGTGTACAAGGAATTGGCGCCGCGCCTGGACAAGAGTCACAAAGCCTGGCTGAAGAAAGCCACCCGCGCGATCTAGTTTTCGGGGATAAACGGAGGAGACGACGGAATGCCGCTGGACCTGTTGAAAACGCCGCGCCTGGACACGGGTGATCCCGAGGCCAAACGTCGGGAGATTCTGGACTATTTCCGGAATACCTGGGACGTGTACGAAAACCTGTTCGGAGTTCTGGCCAACGACGCGGCCTACGTTCAGCGCGCGGATCCCCTGCGGCATCCGTTGATCTTCTATCTCGGGCACACGGCCACCTTCTTCATCAACAAGCTGATGTTGGCCAAGGCCATCGACCAGCGTGTGAACCCCCGGTTCGAATCCACGTTCGCCATCGGCGTGGACGAAATGAGCTGGGACGACCTGAACGAGGAAAACTACGACTGGCCCGCCGTGGCCGAGGTGTGGGACTACCGCGCCCAGGTCAAGGCGGTGGTGGAACAGGTCATCGAAACCCTGGACCTGCGCCTGCCCATCGGCTGGGACGATCCCTTCTGGGTGGTGCTCATGGGCATCGAGCACGAGCGCATTCATCTGGAAACCAGCAGTGTGCTCATGCGCCAGCTGCCTCTGGAGTACGTGCGCGACCGCGACGACTGGCCCGTGTGTCCCGACGGCGGCGAGGCCCCGGCCAACGCCCTGCTGACGGTGCCGGCGGGACGGGTGGACCTGGGCAAGCCCGACGACCACTTCCTCTACGGCTGGGACAACGAGTACGGCTCCCTGGAGCGGGATGTCGCGGCCTTCTCCGCCGGGAAATTTCTCGTCAGCAACGGCGAGTACCGCGCCTTCGTGGACGCCGGCGGCTACCGCACGGAACAGTGGTGGACGGAGGAGGGCTGGTCCTGGCGGACCTTCCGCAAAGCGGAACATCCCACCTTCTGGGTTCCCGACGGCGACGGATTCAAACTGCGTTGCCTGACCCGGGAAATCGACATGCCCTGGAATTGGCCCGTGGAGGTCAACCAGCTGGAGGCCAAGGCCTTCTGCAACTGGAAAAGCGAGACGTCAGGCCAGGCCCACCGCCTGCCCAGCGAAGAGGAATGGTACCGCCTGCTCGAGGTGTCCGGCCTGCCGGACCAACCTGACTGGGACACGCCTCCGGGCAACCTCAACCTGGCGGAGTTCGCCTCGTCCGTTCCGGTGGACCGGCATCTGGCGAACGGATTCGGTGATGTGATGGGGAATGTGTGGCAGTGGACGGAAACGCCCATAACCGGGTTCCCGGGCTTCCGGGTTCATCCCCTGTATGACGATTTCTCCACGCCCACCTTCGATGCGCGGCACAATCTCATCAAGGGCGGGTCCTGGATCAGCACGGGCAACGAGGCCACCCATCACAGCCGCTACGCCTTCCGTCGCCACTTCTTTCAGCACGCGGGCTTCCGCTACGTACAGACCGAAGCCGCGGTGGATGTGCGCGAGGATATCTACGAAACGGACGATCTGGTCAGTCAGTATTGTGCCTTTCATTTCGGCGAATCACGTTACGGCGTGGCCAACTTTCCCAAGGAAACGGCGGATCTCTGCCGCGAGGTCGTGGGCGACCGCCCCATTCGCAGAGCCCTGGATCTGGGCTGTGCCACCGGACGGGCCACCTTCGAACTGGCCCGGTTCTGCGACTTCGTCACCGGCATCGATTTCTCCGCCCGCTTCGTACGCGTGGGGCACGAGATGCAGAACAAGGGATACATCCGCTACGCTTTGCCCGACGAGGGCGATCTGGTCTCGTACCACGAGAAGACCCTGGGCGAATTCGACCTGGAAGCGGTCCGCGACAAGGTGGAGTTCTGGCAGGGCGACGCCCACAACCTCAAGGACCAGTTCACGGACTACGATCTGATCCTGGCCTGCAATCTCATCGACCGGTTGTACGACCCGGCCCTGTTCCTGACCAACATCCGGCCCCGGCTCAACAAGGGCGGCCTGCTGGTGCTGTTCTCTCCCTACACCTGGCTGGAGGAGTTCACGCCCAAGGACCGGTGGCTGGGCGGCCGCAAGATCGACGGCGAGAACGTGACCACCCTGGACGGACTGCGCGCCAACCTGGTGCCCGACTTCAAACCCGTGGGTGAGCCCCGGGACGTGGAATTCGTCATCCGGGAAACCGCGCGCAAGTTCCAGCACACCACCAGTCAGATGACGGTGTGGGAGAAGGTCGTCGACGGATGACACGGAAACGGGCGTGGGGGCTGTCGGCCCTCCTGCTGACGGTCCTGTTGGGTCTGTTCGGCGGTTGCGGCCAGAGCGCCGCGCCGCCGTCCCGTCTCATCCTCATCACCATCGACACCCTGCGGGCCGATTACCTGGGCGTGTACGGCTACCCGGACCTGGTTTCCCCACGTCTGGACGATCTGGCCGCACGCTCCCTGGTGGTGCATGACGTCTCGTCCACCGCCCCCATCACAGGTCCGTCCCACGCATCCATCCTCACTTCGCGCGCGCCGTCGGCACACGGCATGATCTACAACGGCCACCGGGCCCCCGCCGGCAGTCCCGGCGCCCAGGGACCCACTCTGGCCGCGCACCTGGCCGCCCAGGGGTTCCGCACCGGAGCGGTGGTCTCCGCGGGACCGGTGAGCGCCGAATACGGTTTTGACCGGGGCTTCGATTATTTTCACCAGGTCAAACGGGACGGGGACCTGGAGGCCGGCGGGGCGGCCGCCGCGGTGGGAGAGGCGGGCTTGGCCTGGCTGGAGGCGTCCGGCGACAGTCCGACCTTCCTGTGGCTCCACTACTTCGAGCCCCACCTGCCCTACGTGACGCCGCCGGAGATCCGGGCGGAGTTGGGCATCGAGGACGACCTGCCCGTGACCACGGACAACGTGGGATCCCTGCGCCGGCACACCATCCGCCAGGCCTACCGGGCCGAGGTCTTCGAAACCGACCTGCACGTGGGCCGCCTGCTGGACGCCTTGGCCGCCGCGGGTTTGATGGACAACACGCTGCTGGTGGTGACGTCGGATCACGGGGAGTACCTGGGGGAGCACGGGCTGACGGGGCACAACCGACTGTACGAGGAAGTGCTGCACGTGCCGCTGATCATTCACGCCCCGGACATGGTGTCCCGCCGGGACCAGGACGGTCCGGCCTCCACCCTGGACATCGCGCCGACGGTGCTGGACTGGCTCGGCCTGCCGCCTTTGCCCCAGGCCCGGGGGCGGAGCCTGCGCAAGGGGCCCGGCGATCCGGACCGACCCGTTTTCGCGGAGGCCCGGGAATTCCGGTTGCTGGACCCGACCCACAGCCCCGAACCCGGGGATTTCCTGGTCAGCGCCCGGGTGGGACTGACCAAGTACATCCAGGATGTCCTGGTGTCGGGACGGGATGAACTGTTCCATCTGGGGGACGATCCGGCCGAGGCCCGCAATCTGGCCTCGGCCAAACCCAGTGAGGCCCAGCATATGAAAGCCACCCTGACGGACCACATCCGGGACGATCTGCCGGACGGCCTGGCCGGGACCCGGGACATCCATCTGGATGCCCGGGCCCTCGAAATGCTCAAGTCGCTGGGGTATGTTCGCTGACGGACGGGTCTTCCACCAGGTGCAACGTCTGCGTGGGATAGGCGATGCTCATGCCCAGGTCCTCCACCATTTCCATGACCTTCAGGTTCACTTCCTGTTTCACCGCGAGATGCCGGGTCCAGTCGGTGCTGACGGTGAAGCAGTAGATGAACAGATCCAGGCTGGAGCTGTTGAAGTCCGTGAACTTCACCAGGATGAACTCCTGGTCGATATCCGGATTCCCCTTGAGATACCCCTCGATGCGTTCCACCAGGCCGCTCACCTGGGCCACCGTGGACTCGTAGGTTACCCCGAGGGTGAACTTGATGCGCCGCTTGGGCATGAGGGAGTGGTTCTCCACCGTGGCATTGGCCAGGGCCTGATTGGGGATGCTGATCACGGTTTTGGCGAAGGTGCGAACCCGCGTGGAGCGCAGCCCGATTTCCTCCACCACGCCGTCACCACCGGGGAAGGTCACCCAGTCGCCAATGTGAAAGGGGCGGTCCAGCAGGATCATGATGGAGCCGAAGAGGTTGGCCAGGGTGTCCTTGGAGGCCATGGCCAGGGCCAGACCGCCGATCCCCAGGCCAGCCAGAAGGCCGCTGACCGAATACCCCAGATTCTGAGCGATGAGTATAAAGGCCAGGATGGCCACAAAGGTCTTGGCCACCTTGCGCAGCAGGGGCACGATCTGATCGTCCAGGCGGGAATCGGTTTTGGCGGTCATTTCCAGCAGCAGCACGTTCACGGCGTCCAGCATGCGGAACACGGCCCAGGTAATCACGAAGATGAGGCCCACCTTGAAAACCCGGTCGGTCTGGTCCAGCCACGTGGGCTCCACGGACAGGAGGGTGCGCAGGGCCAGGTAGATGCCCGCCACCGGGAGCACCAGACTCAGGGGGTTGACCAGGGCCTCGGCGGCCATGTCGTCGGCCTGGGTTTCGGTTTTGGCCGTCAGGGTCATGATGCGGCGGGTGATCACCGCTTTGACCACCGCCCGCAGGATGAACCCCGCCAAAAGCCATCCCAAGGCGCCGACCAGCTGGCCGAGGGTCCAGGAACCCAGTTGCTGTCCCATGAATGTGCTGAGCTGTTCCACGCTATTCTCCCTCACTGATGGGGATGTCTCCCTCGATGATTCCACTGCCGGACAGAAGCTGACTGCCGGCGGTCAGGTCGGCCACGGATTGTCCCGTGGCCACGGATAACAGATTGAAGAACATGTCCTGGATGCCGCCCACTTCCAGGGGCGAGCCGCCTTCTTCCAGCAGGCCCAGGGTCCAGTCCACGAAGGCTTCCTTGTTCTGGAGCACGGCCTCCAGAGGCACGATCATCTGTCCTGCGTCCCAGGTGAAGGCCACGGTTTCCTCGTGGAGTCCGCCCGCCCGGGCGAAGTGCTTGCGCGCCCGGTCGAAGCGGCCCATGCCCACATCGGTCAGGGCGGCGTACAGGCTGGCGTTGGCCGTCTTGCCCCAGTGCTTGAAGCCGGGGCCCGATTCACAGAGCACGAGCGCCTCGGACGAATTGGTGAACAGGCCGTTCACCCACTCCACGCGGATGTCGTGGCCCAGGACCAACCGGGGACCAATGGGGCCGCCCATGGCCTCGAACAGGCGGGTGCCGGCCACCCAGCGCTCCCCGAGCTGATCGGCGGCGTCGGCTTCGGCCTGGGTCACCGGGATCTGGAGGAAAGTGAGGGCGCCGCCGGGGAGTCCCGCCGAGCCCAGGGGCATGTCGGGCAACTGGCGGCAGATCCGCCAGGACAGGCTTGTGGCGCTGACCACCGGATCGGCGGGCAGGCCACCGGAGCCGCGCACGGCCAGCCGGCCCTGCATGCCGAAGAATCCCCAGCTCATGGCGGCCACCACCAGCAGGGCCATCAGGTACAAGGGCGCGGTGCGTTGGCGGGGGAGCAGGGAGGCCACGGCCAGGGCCAGGGGCGCCACCGCCAGGTAGGCCAGATAGGGATGCAACTGGCCCTGCAGGGGCAGGGCGGGGCCCAGCACCAGCAGGGCGCTGAACAGGGACATCAGCGGCAGCCAGACACCCTGGCGTGCACCGGCCCAGCCCCAGATGCCCCAGACCCCGAAGAGCAGGGCACCGGCGGTGACCATGGGCCAGTTGTGGGTGACCGCCAGCACCGGGCCGGGGGACAGCAGCCACCAGCCCAGGATGCCCAGGTTGGACGTGACCACCTGAAGCCCGCCCAGGGCGTAGGGCTGGCCGGGGTCGGTGGCGAAATGGTTCATGACCAGGACGGACTCGATGACCATGAACAGGAGCAAAAAGAGGGTGAGGGCGAAGGCGAAGGGCCGGTCCTCACGGGCCCCGCGGGGCGACCAGGTGAGAGCGCCGAACAGAAAGGGCAGGCCCAGGGCACTTTCCTTGGACATCATGGACAGGATGCCCAGCAGGACGGCGAGCCACATGTTGGGCCGTCCGCCGGCCAGCCAGCGTTCCACCGCGGCCAGGGCCAGCACCGCCGCCAGCAGTTCCTGAACCCCGGCGGCCCAGTACAGGGGTGTGAAGGCCAGCGGCGTGGCGGCGACGAGCAGGCCGGCGGTCAGGCGCGCGAGGGCCCCCAGGCCCAGGCGGGCGCCGATGCGGGTCACCAGCACGGCGCACAGGCCGTGCAGGAGCAGGCGGGTCAAGGTGTGGGCGTCGCTGTTGAGCCCGAACAGGGGCCAGGTGATGTCCCACCACAGGTGCTGGCTCAGGTAGCGGGCGGGCAGACCGGCGATCTCCTCGTTGAGCACCCCGGCGGCGCGGCCGAGCAGGCCCCAGTCGTCCAGGGTCCACCAGGCCCCCAGGGCGGGCAGACGGCCCAGGACAGCGGCCAGCAGGGCCATGATTTCGATTCGGCCCCAGCCGGGTACGGGCCAGCTTTCCCGGGTTCCCACCCAGGACCGATCTGTTGTATCATCTTGGCGGGTCAATGGGTCCCCCTTGGCTGAGTCGGAAATACTGTGAACCATGGTAACCAACCGTCCGCGGTTTTCAAACAGGAACCGGGGCCGTCCGAGAGAGAGCACATGTCTACACGTCGCAACACCCCCCTGCTGAGCCTGCTCCTGCTGCTGCTGATTCTCGTTGGCTGCGGCGGAAATTCCGACAACGCGGCCCCCGGCCCGGTGGCCATGGACCAGGCCGAGCACGACCGCTGGGAAATCGCCCTGGTGGAAATGCGCATCGAAAAGAACGAGGCCTTTCAGGACCCGGCGCAAACCGCGCTGCCCCGTGAGCTCATCGAGGGCTTCGAGGGGCTCAACTACTTTTTCCCCAATCCCGATCTGCGATTCCGGACCCAACTGGTCGCGGCCGCCGGCACCGACACCGTGCAACTGACCAAGCGCCGGGGCGAAACCGTGCCCTATATCATGCGCGGAAACGTCAGTTTCCTGGCGGCGGGGAAAGCCCACACCCTGCAGGTGTTCGGCCCGGCCACCCCGGCCCGCGGCGACTACCTGTGGCTGCCATTCTTCGATGCCTCCAATACCGCGGACACCTATCCGGGCGGCCGCTACCTCGATCTGGAGGTCGATGGCGACGGTTTCGTCGAGCTGGACTTCAACTTCGCCTACAATCCGCTCTGCGACTACAACCCGGACAAGTACAACTGCACCCTGCCGCCGGCCGGGAATACCCTGAACTTTGCCGTTGAAGCCGGCGAGAAGCGCTTCAGCGCGGAGCACTGACCTTGGACATCCTGCAGACCATCGGCCAGTGGAGCGGGTTCGTGCTCTGGTCGCTGTTGTTGGTGACCGCCTCCCTGTTCGTGTACCTGGGCCTGGGCGGCAATTTCATCATCCTGGGACTGGCCGTGGTCCATGCCCTGATCACGGGGTTTGATCCGGTGAGCTGGCCGCTGCTGGCGGTCCTGTTGGGTCTGGCGCTCCTGGGAGAACTCATCGAGTTCCTGGTGGGCACCTTTTACGCCGCGCGGCAGGGTGCCACACGGCAAGGCATTGTCGGCGCGTTCATCGGCGGACTGCTGGGCGCGGGCGCGGGCAATACCCTGGTGCCGGTGGTGGGGGCGGTTCTGGGCAGCTTCGTGGGAGCGTTCGGCGGGGCGGTGGCCGGGGAGTATTATCGGGAGCAGCGCCTGGAGCCCAGTCTGCGCATCGGGGCCCACGCTTTTGTCGGCCGCCTGACGGCCATCCTCATCAAGCATCTCATCGGTCTGGTGATGGTGTTTCTCATCCTCAAGGCCACGCTGCCGGTCACTTGAGCAGCTGCACCAATCCCAATACCACCAATAGCGCGCTGACCATCCGACGAAAGGTGATTTCGCTCACCTTGATGTGAAGCCGATGGCCCAGCCAGGCCCCGCCCAGCACCGCGGGCATGACCAGCAGCATGGACCAGAGGTGCTTCAGGGTAATCAGGCCGCTGAAGGCGTAGCTGGGGACGCGCACGACGGTCATCAGAAGGAAGATGGTCATCAGGTTGCCGCGGAACACGGCCTTGCTGCCGGCGATCAGGTGGAACCAGATGATGATGGGCGGGCCGCCGGTGCCGAAGAGGCCCGTCAGCAGGCCGGAGACCAGGCCGGCGGGGGGCGCCAGCCAGCCGGGCGGCGTGAAGCGGCCCCCTGTGGGCAGCTTCAGGAAAATCAACCCGACCGCCACCAGGAAATATCCCAGGAACGTCAGCACGATGCGGGGGTCGCCGTGCCGCAGGATCAGGGCGCCGGCGGGAATGCCCACGGCGATGCCCACGCCCAGCAGGGCGACAGGCCGCCACTGGATGTCCCGGTAGGACTGCCGCACAACCAGTATCTCGGCCGGCAGGTTCACCAGCAGCAAGAGCACCACCACGTCCTTGAGCTCGGGGAAGACGAGGGCCAGGCTGCCCACGGCGATGAGCCCGGATCCGAACCCGAACATGACGTACACCACCTGGGCGATGACCAGGATCAGGCAGGTCAGCGCGAACTCGAGCGGCGAACTGAAAATGGTGTTGAGCAAGGCGTCTCCGGGGTATGGGACCGGGCCGTCCGGTGATGTGGAATATCTCCGGCACGGCCCGGTTTGGCAAGCGGGGGTTGCTACTTGTTCCCTCCCTCGGTCACCGGCTCGTCCGGCTGAAGGGCGGCGGCCTTGCGCACCAGGTCTGCCAGTTCGGCGGCGTCGGCATCGCCCTCCAGTTCGACGGCCACGGCGTCGGCCACCTCAGCCAGGGCGTTGAGGTCGCTCTCCCTGGCCCAGAAGCTGCCCCGCAGGATCTCGGCGAACTCGGCGGCCACGGCCTGCAGACGAAGGCGGGCGCCGGCGGTGTCGAACCCGCCCGTCAGGGCGCCCGCCTGGATGTCCCGGCTGATTTCCTTGACCTGTCCGGCCCGCTCGGTGTCGTGGACCGGGAACTCGAAGCGCACCTGTGCGCGGCCCAGGGTCACGTCGCCGTCGTCGGGGAGGTTCACCAGCTTCACCTCGTACAGGGCGGTCACCCGGTGCCCGGCGCCCACCTCGCCGGCGTCCACGGCGTCGTTGCGGAAGTCGCGGTCGGCCACGTCGCGGTTCTCGTAGCCCAGCAGCCGCCAGCGCTGTACGTACCGGGGATCGAACGCGACCTGGGTCTTGACCTGGCGGGCGATGGTCTGCAGCAGCCCGGTCAGGTTCTCCTTGAACACCCGCCGGGCCTCGTCCAGCCGGTCCACGTAGTAGTAGTTGCCGTCGCCCTCGTTGGAGAGGGTTTCCAGGAGGACGTCGTTGTAGTTGCCCATGCCGAACCCGATGGCCGACAGGGTCACCCCGTCGCCGGCTTCCCGGCGCACGTCCTTCAGAATGGCTTCGGCCTGGGTTCGGCCCATGTTGGCCACGCCGTCGGTGCAGAGGATGAGCCGGTTCACGCGGCCGGCCCGGTCTTCCCGACGGGCCAGGTCGTAGGCCAGCTTCAGCCCCTCGTGAGCGTTGGTGGCGCCGCCGGAATGCAGGCCGTCGATGGCGGCGACCAGGGTTTCACGGCGACTGACGTCCGTGGGCTCGAGACGCACTTCGCCCCGGGATCCGTAGACCACCAGGCCCACCCGGTCGCCCTCGCCCAACTCATCCAGCAGAATGTGCAGGCTCTGTTTCACCAGACCCAGCCGGTTTTCCATGTCCATGGACCCGCTGATGTCGACCACGAAGATCAGGGTGGCCGGTTTGCGGTCCGCCGCCTCCACGTCCATCCCCTGCAGACCCACCCGCAGCAGATGGTAGCCCTCACCGTAGGCCGACACGGCGCCGTCCAGATTGAGCCCGAAGACCTCGTCGCGGGCGGCCGGCAGACCGGGGTCGAAGTAGTTGACGAACTCCTCAACACGGATGGCGTCCGCGGGGGGCAGGTGCCCCCGGTTGAGGTAGTTGCGGGCCACGGTGTAGGAGGCGTTGTCCACGTCGACGGCGAAGGTGGACAGGCTGTCGTCCTCGGTGGCCACGAAGGGATTCACGCCCGTGTGGTCGAAGTACATGAGCTCATAGGGGTCGCCGTTGGGGGCGGTGGTGCCGCCGGTGACGGAGCCCTTGGTCGGTTCGGGTGCGGGGGCGTGGACGGACTTGGGCGCCACGCCCGAGGGGCCGCCGGCCTTGGTCTGGCCCGGGTCCTGGAAGGGCTGATCCTGGGACCGGCCGCCACGGACGTACAGCTCTCCGGCCCGCGACACGACGCCGGCCTCCTTGGACAGGGCGTCCTCCACCGATTCGATGGCAAATTCCTCGAAGGTCTCCGAGGATACCGTATGCTCGGTGTCCGCGCTCCGGACCTCGACCATGTATTCGGCCTCATCCACATCGAAGGCTTCAACCGAGGCCAGGATGACGGGCTCCATGCCGATTTCCAGAGGGGCTTTCGCCGCCTCGGCGGACAACTGGGCCACTTCGTCCTCATAGCCCATGTATTTCACACGCAGGTCCACCTTTTCGCCCGCGACCAGTCGGTCCAGCTGGAAGCGTCCCTCGCTGTCCGAAACCAGGTTCCGGCCCTTGCCTTCCACCACGATGTTGGCGTTGGCCAGGGGGTCTCCGGTGTCCTTGTCGATCACGCGGCCGGTGACGGTGAAAGTGCTCGGGGCCTCAACCGCCCGGTGGGCCACCGGGGTATCGGGCAGAGGGGCGTCGTTTCCCAGCCAGAGGATCAGGACGACCACCGCGGCGAGGGCCGTGGTCAGTCCCAGGGCGGGCCGGAAGGCCCGGCGGCCGGGGTGGGGGTGGTCCGCCGGGGGGGTGTCCCGCCGGATATCCTGCCAGAGCTGCTCCCGTTCCAGGTCGTCCAGCTCGTGCTTGTTGTTTTCGAAAAAGCGTTTCATGACACTGTCCCTTCCGTGCCGGCGGCAAACACGAGGTCGTCTCCACCCTGGAGCCAGGTGCGGAGATTCCGGCACGCCCGATGATGATGGACCCGCGCGGTGGCTTCGCCGCAGCCGAGGGTGTCGGCAATCTCGGCGAAGGGCAGGTCCTCAAGTTCGCGCAGGAGAAGCGCGGCCCGTTGTCTGGGGGACAGGCGGTCCAGGGCATCCTGGAGCCCGTCGCCGAGACCGGGGAGCGCCTCCTGCGCACGGGGGGCGGGGGGATCCTGTTCACGGGAAAACGCGGCGAGTTTGCGGAGACGGCCGGCCACGCGCCGGCGCCAATCCAGGGTCCGACGCAGGGCCACGGCCCGCAGCCAGTTCAGCAGGGACCCGGACCCCTGGTAGGTGTCCAGCTTGCCCAGGGCCGTCACGTAGGTGTCCTGCAGCAGGTCCCGGGCCTGGTCCCGGTCACCGGTCTGGTAACACAGGAAGTTGAACAGGGGTTGGCAGGTCCGGTCGTAGATGTGCCGCCAGGCTGAGTCGTCGCCGCCGGCGGCACGACGGGCCAGGTCCAGGTCTTCCCGGATGGCCGCGTCCCGCTCCAGCTCCGCAGTCGATTTGATTTCCGCGCTCATCAGGATCCTCCTCGCATGTGAGGGAGTAGACGGGCGGTGTGTGCGATCCGTTTACCGGCCGGGATAAAAAAAGTGCCGGCGGATCAGAATTGGCGGCGCAGGACGGCGGTGAGCCAGGTGCCGGGATTCCCCAGCAGGGTGTGGCCCAGGTAGCCGGTCGTGGCGCGGGGTTCCACATCGTTGAAGGACAGGTCCAGATCCCAGTCACCGGCGTGGACGGCTGCGCCCAGGGACAGGGCCAGCCCGGAAAGGTCACGGGGGCGGTCGCCCAGCTGACCGTCCACGTATTCGTAGGTCAGGCCGCTGCGGAGGGTGATCCAGGACAGGAAGACCGATTCCAGGGCGAGGCGGACGCGCAGGGCATCCCAGTCGCGGAGGGTCATCAGGTTGTCGCTGGATCCGGCCGCATAGAGGTGATCCTCCACCTTTCCGTGGATATAGTCGGCTGAAAAGAGGACCAGATGATCCGGATCCGGGTAGTGGTTCAGGCCGGCGCCGAGCTTGAAGGCCCGGCCGTCGATGGCTGAGCGCCAGGCTTCCGATCTGAAAAAGGTGGGTTGATCGTCCCGGATATACTCCATTACCGGAACGAGGGAGGAAGACTCACTCAAGCGGACGAAGGCGCGGGCCCGGAGGTTATAGCTGTCGAACCAGGAACGGGCGCGGGGGTTGTTGGTGGGCGGCAGGGTTTCCAATTGGATGTTTTCCTCGGCCTGGCGCAACTCGGCGGCCAGGTCCAGATAGGCGCCGTCGGTCAGGTCGAAGCGCAGGCCCAACCCGAAGTCCGTCCGGGATCGCTCCCAGGTCCAGGTGCCCGTGTCGTCGGTATCGCTGTCGTTGTCGGTTCCCCGTCGGTAGGTCGCCGTGGCGTTCACGCCCTTGATCTGAACCCCATACAGGAGGGCCAGGGTGGTGCGCATGCCGTCGCGGTAAAGTCCGCCGCTGTCCACGTCGTCGCCCATGGCGTAGAGGGCGGCCGAGAAAACGCCGGGCAGACGCCACCGGTCCAGGCCCAGGGTCAGGGATCCCGAGGGGCCGGAGAGGCGGTGGCCGTCCTGGTCGTGATAGCCGTCGATAATATTGAAATGGCCCGAATCCAGCACGAACCGGTCCGGATAATCCACCAGGCTTCCGTACCATCGCTGAACATTGTAATCGTCCTCGAAAAACTCCCCGCCGCCGCCCAGGGCATTCACCCGGGCGCTGGTGGCCCAGGCGGTGGGCGCCAGCAGGCAAAGGAGGAACAGGCTGATGGTAAAGCGACCGCTGGGCATGATTCCGTCCCGGGTTGGAGGTGATTCCGGGACTGTACAGGAGCGGCCGGGGGCCAGCAACAGGGATCCGGGTCGTTTTGGGGTTTGCCAGGGGGCGGGACATGTCGGATCTTGGGGGACATGGATCCTCTCGACGGCAAGAAACCCGACATCAAGTATCCCTGTCCCTGGGGCTACAAAGTCATCGGTCTGGACGAACAGGCCGTGCGGGCCGCCGTGCGCGAATGCCTGCCCGACATCGATCCCGAGGTGACCGTTTCCCGCACCAGCGGTTCTGGCAAGTACGTGAGCCTGAACCTCACCGTGACCGTCACCGACGAAGCCCACCGCAACGCCGTCTTCGCGGCCCTGGCCAATCACGACGACATTCGCCTGGTGATCTGACGGATTATTCCGGGGGCGGAGGCGCCTGGATGAGGTCGGGCAGGGCGGACAGATCCTCTTCCACGCCGCCGGGCAGCTCGAAGGCCAGCGAATCGGCCACCGCCGCCGGGTCCAGGGGTACCAGCCGCCGGTACATGCGGTAGCGATTCAGAATCTCCTTCACATACAGCACCGTCTTGGCCCCGCCGTAATAGCCGTGGCGGGTGCGGCTGTAATAGCGCTGCTCCATGAGCTTTGGCAGGGCCTTGGCCAGCCCCCCGTCCCACTTGTTGGGGTCGCCGCCGCCGTCCATGAGCATACGCCGCGCGTCGGACACGTGACCATGACCGGCGTGATATTCGGCCAGGGAGAAGCGCCAGCGGTCCAGGCTGTCGAGGTAGGCGTAGCCCCGGTGGATGTTGGTCATCAGGCGCAGCCCCGCCCGCAGGTTGGCCTCGGGATAGTAAAGACTGTCGGCCTGGGCCCCGGCGAAGTTGGGCAGCAACTGCATCAGGCCCCGGGCGTCGGCCTTGCTGCGGGCGTGGGGGTTGAAGCGCGATTCCTGGTAGATGAGGGCCGCGATCAGGCGCCAGTCGAAGCCGGCCTTCTCGCTTTGACGGCGGATCTCCTCGTCGTACCGGCTGATGCGACCGCTCTTGTCCGGCCGGTGGGCGGCATTCAGGAAGCCCTTGATGGTTTTGGGATTGCTGAAGTAGCGGTCATGGATGATGCCGTAGGTCTGGTTTCGTCGGATGCGCCCATTGGGCGCCAACCGCACCGAGGCCTCCAGATACTTGTCGAGGGCTGCCTGCAGTTCGGGGGTGTTGTCGCGCACCAGCCATACCGCCGGTTCGCGGGTGCCGATGGTGGGGCCCAGGCGCAGGTTTGGCAGCCAGGTCATGAGGCTGCGGGCGGCAGTGTCGTTGACCACCACCGCGTCCAGTTCCCAGCGGCTGACCTTGGCCAGCAATTCCTCGATCTCCATGCTGGGCAGCCCCTGGTCGATGAAGAAGGGGATCTGCGTTTCTTCGCGCAGGTCCAGCAGGGTGGGCAGGGTGGGACAGCCCAACGGCACGGTCACGCTGAGGCCCGCCAGGCCGGCCAGGGTATCGGGGCGGGGGTCGTCGGCATTGAGGACCACCACTTTCTGCGCGAAGTTCACCGGGCGGGTGAGGTTGACCCAGGTCTCGATGTCTTCGCTGGGGGTGTGGCCCACGCACACCACGTCGCCGCGGCCGCTGTTGAGCATGGAGACCAGATCGTCGCCGGGCTGGGCGATGACCACGTCGATGGTGAGGTTCCGGGTGCGGGCGAAACGGTCCAGCAGTTCGTAATCGAAACCCGCCTGGCCGCCGCGGTGGATGAAATAGTTGCGGGAGTTGTAATAGGTGATCATGCGCAGGTGACCGGAGCGCGTGATTTCCTTGAGATCCCGCTCCACCACCGGGCGCGGGATCTCAGGTTCGCCGCCCGGCCGCTCGGCCCGGCGGTTACTCTCGATCTTCTCACCGCAACCGGCCGCCAGCAGGGCCAGGCCGATCAGCGGCAGGAGTATGCGGCGGACGGCCATATCAGTTCATGGTCGCCGAGAAGCGCAGGGTGAAGCTGGTGCCGGACCAGTTTTCGCTGATGTCGGGATCGGGGAAACTGTGATAAATCAGGCCGCCTGCCAATCCGAGTCCCCAGCTGTCGCCCACCCACCACTCTTTGCCAAGGGTGAGGTCGAGGATCAGGCCCCGGTCGGACTTGCCATCCAATCCACCGTTCAGGTCCAGTTCCAGGCCACCGGAGCCGACGGTTCCCGAGAGATACATGTTCACGGGCATGAACCAATAAGTCAGACCGGCCCCGACCCCGGCGGCGGTCAGGGTCCCCGAGATGTCGGTGACATCCGCACCATTGAACTCCAGGGTGGGATCGCTTGCGCTCCAGCCGTAGAGGGTGCCGTGCAGGGCCAGGTTGGGGGCGACGATGCCGCCGATGGCGATGTTCAGGTCTCCGCCAGATCCGGAAAACTCCAGCTTGTCGGTGCCGTCGGAAAGTGAGGAACCGGTGGACCCGGCGCCACCCGACAGACGCAGGAAAAACCCGTCCGCGTGGTCCCGGGGACCGGCCAGGGCGGTGGCGGCCAGAGTAAGAGTGAGCAGGAAAATCGTCAGTCGCAATACGTTCACATGTCGCATGGGTCGTCTCCGTTTGTAAAGAAAGCCATGGATTAGGAAACCCTCCCAGGAACCGTAGCAGGGAAACCAGCGCCCGACAACCGCCCAGTTTTGCCGTGCCCAGGGGCCGCAAAACTGTTATAGTGCCTGTCCCTTGGTCGCGCTGGATTACCCGAGGTGTCGCGATGGATGATGTGCGAGTGTTTACGGGAACCCTGGTGGTCGACCTGGTCATGTCCTCGGCCCGCACCCTGAAGGATCGGCGGGCACCCTTGCGGTCCTTAGTGCAGAAATTGCGGAACCAGGATCTGGCCGTGGCCCAGGTGGGGGAGGCCGAACTGGTGCAGCGGGCCTTTCTGGCCGTCACGGCGGTTTCCGGCTGTGAAAACCAGCTGGACAGTTGCCTGGACGCTGCCGAGCGCATCATTTTCGCCTCGGATTTCGAAGTGGCCGACCTGCGTCGGCTGGACTATCTGGAAAGTTTTCCCTCGGCCCGTTAGCCGTTTTCCCGGGAGTCGGGTTTGTCGCTGTTGGACCTCAGCCATACCATCGTTGCGGACATGCCCCAGTGGGCCTCCGACAACCAGCCCCTGAAGCTGCACCGGCAAAGCCTTCACGGGCCGGACAGCCACATGTCCAGTTCCCTGGAGATCGGCTGCCATGTGGGCACCCATATCGACGCCCCGTTGCATTTTCTGGACGGTCAGCCCGGCCTGGACCGCCTGCCCGTCGACCATTTCGTCGGACCGGGCCGGGTGGTCGACTGCCGACCCCAGGTGGCGGCCATGGCCGAACCCGGACCCCTGGGCGCCGAGGTCCTTTCGGGACTGAATCTGGACGCCGTGGATTTCGTCCTGTTGCTGACGGGCTGGGACCGGTTCTGGGGACAGGACCGGTACTACCAGGCGTGGCCTTACCTGTCGGCCGAATTGGCGGCCGCCGTGGCTGCGGCCGGACTCAAGGGCATCGGGCTGGACACGCCCAGCCTGGACAGTCTCACCGGCCACGTGGCCCACGATCTCTGTGCCGCCGCCGGGCTGGTGAATATCGAAAACCTGACGGGTCTGGATCAACTGGTGGATCGCAATTTCCAGTTCCAGTGCCTGCCCCTGAAACTCCACGATACCGAAGCGTCCCCCGTGCGAGCGGTGGCCGTCATGGAAGCGCAGTAGGACATGTCCGCCAAAAAGCCCCCCCAGGTCACCGACAGCCCTGGCCAGGAACTCTACCGGCCCACGCGCCCCATCGGGTTGGCCCGCGCCCTGCAGAAAGCCGGCTACGGAACCCGCAAGACCGCCGAAGGCCTGGTGCTTGAGGGCCGCGTGAAGGTGGACGGCGAGGTCCAGACCGACCCGAAACAGATGGTGACCCGGGACAGTCACCTCGAGCTTGACGGCAAGCCCCTGGTCGAAGTTGAACTGCGTTATTTCGCGTTCCACAAGCCTGTCCGCGTGGTCTGCACCAAGGTGGACGGACCGGAACTGCGGCTGGCCTCCGAATATTTCCCCCCTCATATTCCCGGGCTCACGGCGGTGGGACGCATGAACGGCCGCTCCTCCGGACTTCTGCTGGTGACCAACGACAAGGACTGGGCCCACCGCATCACCGAGCAGTCCGCCCTGGTTCAGGAGTACCGCATCCAGGTGGAAGGCGAACTCTCCGAAATGGAGATCAGCGTCATCACCGCCGGCATTCATCTGCCCAAGCTGGGAATTATCCGGCCGCTGTCGGTGAAGATCATCGAGAAACTGAACCACCGCACGGTCATGCTGATGGAGGTGGGCGAGGGGAAGATCCGCCAGGTCCGCAAAATGTTCAGCACCCTGCGCCATCGCATCACCCTGGTGCGACGGCTCCGGGTGGGTGAAGTGCGGCTGGGCACCCTGCCGGCCGGCGGCCTGCGCGCTCTGACCCAGGCGGAGATCAAGTCCCTGGTGGAAGGCTACCAGGGCCCGGGCAAGCCTCCGGCGACCGGTTGATCCTTCCGGATAATGCGGACGTATTCATCCAGAAATCCCCTCCCGCAGGGGGATGTTCACAGGCCCCGTGACATTTTTGGGAGCCCCTGAGAATGACCTTCAAAATCGTTAAAATTTGAACGGGGTTTTTCTATCATTGCAAGTTTTTAGATATTCGATACTTAAAATAAGACTGTATCCCTCCTGCTTTTCGTGAAAATCCCATTCAATTACTGTGACCGCAACTTGCTTATTGATAACATGATAACCACGTTGACCGCCCGGCCATCCTGCAGGATTATTGACCTGTGATTCTGTCGTCAACTTTTGACTGTGGGAGTTTGAAGCCATGTCCAACTCTTCTGCTATGCGGATTTTCCTGATCGCCTTTCTGGTCACCCTGTTGGGTGTGACCGGCGGGGCGCCCGTGCTGGCCCAATCGGCCGAAGACTGCCTGGATTGCCATGACGATGAGGATCTGACCAAGAACGTGGACGGCCGCGTGGTGTCGCTCCACATCGACTACGAGGTTTTCCAGGCATCCATCCACGGCCGGGAGGATGTGGACTGCATCGACTGTCATCAGGACCTCGACGGCTTTGACGACTATCCCCACGAGGACGAGCTGGAACCGGTGGATTGCGCCATGTGCCACGACGACGTGGCGGAGATCTACGCCGGCAGCATGCACGGTGTGGGCGTGGCCGAGGGCGTCCCCTTGTCGCCCCAGTGCTGGGACTGCCATGGGGCCCATGACATCATGGAACCTTCGAATCCGGGATCGGCCACCAACATCTTCAACATTCCCCAGATGTGTGGGAAGTGCCACCGGGAGGGCGGCGGCGTCAGCGACATGGTTGCCGTCAGCCAGGATAGCGTGCTGGCCCACTACTCCCAGTCCATCCACGGCGAGGGACTCTACAAACGCGGCCTGACGACCACCGCCGTTTGCAGCAGTTGCCATACCGCCCACAACGTGCGGAATCACAACGATCCCGAATCCACCATCCATGTGGACAACGTGTCCAACACCTGCCAGCAGTGCCACGGCCTCATCGAGAACGTGCATCGCAAGGTCATTGAAGGTGCGCTCTGGGAGGAGCAGCCTCACATGGTGCCTGTGTGCATCGAGTGTCACGAACCGCATGAGGTGCGCCGGGTCTACTACGACCAGGGCCTGAGCGACCGGGATTGCCTGGCCTGCCACGGCAATGCCGACATCGTGGGCACCCTGCCCGGCAGCGAGGGCAAGTCGCTGTTCGTGGATCAGAGCATCCTGCAGCACTCCACCCACCAGAAGACCCGCTGCAACCAGTGCCACACCGGCGCGACGCCCGGCCACGAGCGACCGTGCGACACCGTGCCCACCCGCGTGAACTGCGCCATCTGCCACGCCGATGTGGTGGACGTGTTCAACAACAGCGTGCACGGGAAGCTTGATGACCAGGGGGACCCGGATTCGCCCCGCTGCATCACCTGCCATATGCGCGAGGGCGGCAACCACGACATGCTCAGTCACACCGACCCCGAATCCAAGACCCACGTGCGCAACATTCCCACCCTGTGCGGCGAGTGCCATGCCCATGGCGGCGTTGCGGACAAGCGCTACGAAGGTACGGCGGGCAACATGGTGGAAAACTACCTGGAGAGCGTGCACGGTCTGGCGCTGAGCAGCAGCGGCCTGGTGGTGACGGCCACCTGTGTGGACTGCCACTCCACCCACGCCATCCTGCCGTCCCACAACGCCGAGTCCACCGTGGGGCGGGCCAACATCGCCAATACCTGCGCGGTCTGTCACCAGGGGATCGACGCCGCGTTCCGGCAGAGCATCCACTTCACGGGGGAGGCCACCGAGGAGCATGCCCTGCCCATGTGTGACGACTGTCACAGCAGTCACGAAATCGCCCGCACCGACGCCGAGGGCTTCAAGCTCCAGATCGTCAATTCCTGCGGGCAGTGTCATGAACACGTAACCGAGACCTATTTCGAGACCTATCACGGCAAGGTCTACCAGCTGGGCAACTACGACACGGCCAAGTGCAGCGACTGTCACGGACAGCACAACGTTCTGCCGTCGTCCGACCCGGCGTCCACCCTGTCGCACGAGAACATCGTGGCGACCTGCGGCCAGTGCCACGAGAATTCACACCGCAAGTTCACCGGGTACCTGACCCACGCCACTCACCACGACCGGGATAAGTTCCCAGCTGTCCACTATACCTGGTTGTTCATGACCAGCCTGCTGGTGGGGACCTTCGTGTTCTTCGGAATTCATACCCTGCTGTGGATGCCCCGCAGCTTCCAGGCCCTGAAGCACTCGCGCCAACTGCGCAAGATGGCCAAGGGTGAGAAGCAGTTCCGCCGCTTCGGACGTCTCGAGCGGTCGCTCCACGTGATGGTGATCGTGTCCTTCCTGACCCTGGCGGTCACGGGTATGACCCTCAAGTTCAGCTACCAGCCCTGGGCGCAGTGGCTGTCCAGCGCGCTGGGCGGCTTCCAGTCCACAGGTACCCTGCACCGCATGGCCGCCATCCTGACGTTCTTCTACTTCACGCGCCACGTCATCAACCTGTTCGCCAAACGCTCCCAGTCGGGCAAGTCGTGGAAGGACTTCATCTTCGGCCCCGAGGGCATGATGTTCAACGGGCGCGACGGCGTGGAGTTCGTGCAGACGGTGAAGTGGTTCCTGCACAAGGGCGAGCGTCCCCTGTACGGCCGCTGGACCTACTGGGAGAAGTTCGATTACTTCGCGGTGTTCTGGGGTGTGGCCATGATTGGTGCCAGCGGCATGATCCTGTGGTTCCCCGAGTTCTTCACCCATCTGTTCCCGGGGCAGTTCATCAACATCGCGTCCATCATCCACTCGGACGAGGCGTTGCTGGCCACCGGCTTCATCTTCACGATCCACTTCTTCAACACCCACTTCCGGCCCGACCGGTTCCCCATGGACCCGGTGATCTTCACCGGCCGGATGACGCTGGAGGAGTTCAAGGAAGACCGCCCGCGCGAATACGAGCAACTGGTGGCCGAGGGACGCCTGGACGAGTTCATGGTCGATCCCCTGCCCGAAACGTTCGTGACCGCGATGAAGGTGTTCGGATTCACGGCCCTGACCATCGGCCTGTCCCTGATCGTGACGATCATCGTGGCGGTGGTCTTCGGGATTCACTAAATAGTCCTGCGGGGCGGGTCATGGCGCCCGCCCCGCAGCCAGACGCCAAGGGGACGTAGCCGACGGCATACCGGGGAGGAACTCATGCGCCAGCTCCGATCTTTCATTTGGGTCATTCTGATGATGACGGGACTGACGGCCGGACTGGCCGGCGCCGACGAGATCGAGGGCAGCTTCTGGTACGCCCTGGACAACATCCGGACCGTTGAATCCGATGCCGAGGTGCTGATCTGGGTGGCGGTGCCGCCGGTGTGGCACGGGCAGGAGGTCCAGATCACGGCCATCGAGCCCGAACCGGTGGCTGTGCTGGAGGATGAGGCCACCGGCAACCGGGTGATCGAGTGGATCTATCACCCCGAACCCCGCAACGACTTGCCCGAAGTGCCCGGCCTGCACCATTTCTTCCACTACGATTTCAAGCTCACCGAAAAACCCATCCGGTTCGAAATCGACCCCGCCCAGGTGGGCGAGTACGACCGGACCACCGCGGAATATCAAGCCTATTCGGGCCCGGAAACCTGGATCCAGACAGACGGGCGCATTCTGGACAAGGCGCGGGAAATCGTGGGCACCGAGCGCCACCCCTGGCATCAGGCCCGGCTGGTCTATACCTGGATGCTGGACAACATGACCTTCGTGCCCGGCGGCTTCGGTGACCTGGATGCCCGGGCCACCCTGGTCAGCGGCAAGGGCAATTGTGGCCAATACAGCCGCCTGTTCTGCGCGCTGGTCCGGTCCATTGGTATTCCCGCCCGCACCGTGGCCACGGAGTATATGGACGGTGGCTCACATGTTTTTGCCGAATTCCAGCTGCCCGGCTACGGTTGGGTGCCGGCCGACCCGTCCCTGGGCCAGATGCTGATGCCCGGCGGCGCCGGTTTCACCCCCGAGGAAGTGGCCGGCTTCATGGCCAAGCGCAACATTCCTTTGGGAGATCCCCAGTTCCTGCTCGGCAATCTCTACGACCAGCGGCTGGCGTTCGTAGTTGGCAACAACATCACCGTGCAGTCGCCCACCCTGAACCAGCAGATCACCTTCCAGGAAATGCGGCCGGGGGGCCAGAAGGCGCATCCGACGGGCATCCGCATCGAGGGGCTCAACCGGAGCCTGATCCACGGCGGGTTCTTTGTCTTCGGCGAGAAGCTGGCCGATGACGAGGCCGCCCATCAGGCCACCCATCAGCGTTTGGCCAATGCCTTCTTCAACGTCGGCCTGTACGACGTGGTGGAAGACGGTTGCCGCTCTTCGCTGAACCAGTATTCCGACGGCGTTCAGCCCTGGATCAACATGGGCAAGGTCTACATGCACAAGGGGGAGTACTACAAGGCCGAGGCCGCCTTCAAGCGGGCCATGAGCGGCGATGTGGCGCTGCGCCGGGACCGGCTGGAATCCCTGATCTGGACCCACAATTATCTGGGCAACTGCTACGACCTGCTGGGTCACCGGGATCTGGCCCTGGCCGAGTACGAAAAGGTGGTCAAGCTGGACAACAACTACCGCGGCGCGGTGGACTACGCCCAAAAGTACATCAAGCGGCCCTTCTCACAGGAAGCGCCTGAATAGGGGATTCTGCCTTACGAAAAACCGGCCGCCTTCCCTGGGAAGACGGCCGGTTTTTTTTATGAGCCGGAGGGTTACTTGTCCTGAATGCCCTCGATCTCGATGGTCAGGGTCACATCCTCGCCGACGACCAGGCCGCCGCCTTCCATGACCTTGCTCCACGCCAGGCCCCAGTCCTTGCGGTTGATCTTGCCTTCAAGGCTGAAGCCCACACGGGTGTTGCCCCAGGGGTCGTTGACCATGCCCAGCACTTCCAGGTCCAGTTCGACTTCCTTGGTCACGCCGTGCATTGTGAGGGTACCTGTCACCGTGCCTTCCTCATCGTTTTTCATCTTCACGCCCGTGGAGGTGAAGGTGAGGGTGGGGAAGTTGGCCACATCGAAGAAGTCGTCACTGCGCAGATGATCATCCCGCTTCTCGTTGGCGGTGTTCACCGAAGCCACGTCCACGGTGGCGGTGCAGCTCCAGGACTCGGGCTGGCCGGGCTCGAATTCGAAGGCAGCTTCGAAGGAATCGAAGGTCCCCTTGGTCTTGCTCACAGCCATGTGCTTGACACTGAAGCCGATGGAGCTGTGGGCGGCGTCCACTTTCCAGCCGGCCTGGCTGACTGCGGGGCTCAGCGTGACCGCCGCCAGGGCGGCCATCAGAACGAGAGTCTTCACATTGAATTTGTTCATCACATCTCCAAATTGACGGCCGGTACGGCCGGTTGCGGTTTGTCAGCTGGTCTGGAAGGCGCCGGCGATCCGCTGTTCGTTCAGTCCGGTCCAGAAGGCCTGGACCCCGTCCAGCATGTCGCGCCCGCCCTGCAGGAACTTCTCTTCGTCGAAATCCTCGGTGAAGAACACTTCTTCCAGCTCGTCCATCACGTGGCCTGCGTGCTGTTCCTCGATCTTGTCGTGCCAGGTGAAGAAAGCCATGGGCAGCTTGGGTTCCTCGGCGGCCTTGAAGCTTTCCAGGCCGGCGATGATCTGTTTCCAGAAACCGGCGGCGGCCCAGTTCTCCACGGCGAAGCTCGCGCCTTCGGCGGTGCTGGGGTCGTCGCTGCCGTAGATGGCGGCCAGTTGGTCGCAGAAAAAGAGGGTGGCGGGGGTGCCGTGGCGGCGTTTGCCCATGTCGTTGAAGCCGAGATCCAGCACCTCGCCGATCTTGAGCAGCCACTCGAAGTGGGCGGCGCGGAAGCGGAAACGGCCGCCGTCGACGGAGCCTTCCAGGGCGACGACTTCGGGGTCTCCGTCCCGGTCGGTGTCGCTCACTTCGCCGAGGGAGGTGCCTTCCTTGTGGAAGATCACGCCGATCTCGTTGGCCAGGATCTCCTTGGAGGCCCGCATGCCTTCCAGGCTGCCTGAATTGATGACCTTCAGAAGCTGGGCAATGAGAAAGAGGTTGGAGAACACGGAAAATTGGACGACGAAGTGGGAAATGTTCTCGCGGTTGGGCTGCCCGGTGGCAAACCATTGGCAATAGGCGTTGTCGGTAATCACGGGGTGGGTCATGAGTTCGCGGTTGCAGATGTCGACAAAACGCTTGAAGTCGACGGCCTCATCCTGGGTGAGAAGGCCGTCGGCGACTTTCTTTTCAATCTGATGGGATACTTTCAAGAGCATCTGTCACCTCCTGGCTGGGGTTGATTTCAACCAAAATAGGATAGTTACAATCCTGATAGGCCGCATCCGGAAATCGATTTGCAACCTTGATGGCGCTATTTCGTCCACCCAGTGACAATGACGCCGTCAATTCCTGATAACGGGTGAAAAGGAGCGGTTTTGGCAGGAACCGGAAAGAAATGGCTGATCGGCTGCGGGGTGGGATGCGCCTCATCCGTGGTCCTGATCGTTCTCATCTCCGTGGGGGGCAGTCTCTTCATGATGCGGCCCTTCGACAAGGCCGTACAGGCCCAGAAGGATTTGACGGAAATCTACGGCACCCGCACCGAGTTCGTTCCCCTGCCGGGCGGTGTGACCCCGGATCGCATGGAACGATTCCTGACGGTGCGTCGGGCGGTCATGGCCTCCTGCGAAACCTTTGAAGGCGTAACGGCGAAATTCGATGCCATGGAGGACCTGGATAACCAGGGCGAAGAGCCCGAAGTGGGCGAGGTGGTCAAGGGCGTGGGCGGCATCATGGGGGCGGTGTTCGGCATGGCCGGTGAAATGGGCAAGGTCACCCAGATCCGCAACGAGACCCTGCAGGCCAACGGCATGGGGCTGGGCGAATACACCTGGATCTATATCCTGGCCTACAACAGCTGGCTGGGTAAGGCGCCCAACACGGGACTGGACCACGGCGACGAGGGCACCATGAGCGATTCCGACGTGGAGGTCATCGGCCAGTTGATGGCCAACCACGTGACAGCTCTGCAGGACGCCGGGCGCGAAGCCGAAGCCCGTCTCTGGCAGGCTCAGATCGATCGGCTGGACCGCGTGGCGCTGGCCATTCCCTTTGCCGACGGCAACCTGCCGGGGGAACTGGTGGCGGTGTTCAAGCCTTTCCGCGGCAAGCTGGAGGCGAACTACTGCGCGTACATGGCCGAGTTCGACCTGGACACCATCCAGAAGAAGGGCCTCAGTTACCATACCAACTGAGGCCGGACCAAAAAAATCCGGGCCGGTCGTGATGACCCGCCCGGACTTTTTTTTAGACAGGTTCAGCTATCCGGCGACCCGCGCGTTGAACTCGGCGATGCGCCGGTCCCAGTGCTCGGTCACGTTGAAGGTTTCCGTCCAGAAATCCCGGTCCCACAGCTGACGCAATTCGTCCACGGTGCGGCCCTGCTGCTCCACCCAGGTGAAGTACTTGAAGTTGTGCAGGGTCTTGCGGTCGTGGTAACTCAGCTCGCGCACGTAGTCGGGCGTGCAGCCGGTGAGCCAGCGGGCCTGGTCGCGCAGGGCCTGGTCCCGGTCGTAGGCGCCCTGCTGGGCATCCAGTTCGGGCAGGCGGCTGCTGTACATCTCGGCGGCATCGGTCAGGGGCATGAAGATGATGTCCCGGCCGTCCATCTCGTAGTACTTGGCCGTCTGGATGGCCGACACCAGGTTGCAGATGCTGGAAATGCCCAACAGCGGCAGTTGGTCGATGAGCGCCTGGGAAACGCCGCTTTCGGCCAGAACGGCCCGCCCGGCGTCCTCATTGAACAGGCGCAGGATGTCCATGCATTGCTGGTCGTCCACGGCGCTGATCATGTCGGTGTTGCGCACGTTGTGCACCCAGGGCACGTGCTTGTCGCCGATGCCCTCGATGCGGTGCCCGCCGAAACCGCAACTGTACAGGGTGGGGCACTGAAGGGCCTCACTGGCGGTCACGATCATGTCCGGGTGCTTGGTGCGCAGGAAATCGCCGGCGGCGATGGTGCCCGCCGAGCCGGTGCTGGAGATGTAGGCGCCCAGGCGCTGACCGGGGGCCGCCACTTTCTCGAAGATTTCCTGGATCACCGCGCCGGTCACGTTGTAGTGCCAGATGGGATTGCCGAACTCGTCGAACTGGTTGAAGATTACGCACTCGGGCCGCGTGTTGCGGATCTCCCAGCACTTGTCGTAGATCTCCTTCACGTTGGACTCGCAGCCCGGGGTCGCGATGACCTCTTCGGCCACGCCCTTCAGCCACTCGAAGCGCTCCTGGCTCATTTCCTCAGGCAGGATGGCCACGGCGTCGCAGCCCAGCAGCTTGCTGTCGAAGGCGCCGCCACGGCAGTAGTTGCCGGTGCTGGGCCAGACCGCTTTCTGGCTGGTGGGGTCGAACTGGCCGGTGACCAGGCGAGGCACCAGGCAGCCGAAGGCCGCGCCCACCTTGTGGGCACCGGTGGGGAACCACTTGCCCACCAGGCCGACGACCCGGGCGTCCACACCCGTGATCTCGCGGGGAAACTCTATCCAGTTGCCGTCGTTGAAGAGCCCCGTTTCGGGGTCGTTCTTCCAGGTGATCCGGAACAGGTTCAGCGGATCGAAATCCCACAGCCCCACATTCTTGAGTTTATCCTGGACGTCGCTCGGGATCAGGCTCGGGTCCTTCATCTGGGCCAGGGTGGGAATGACGATTCCCTTTTCCCGGCAACGGGCCGCGGCTTTCTCGACGACGGTTTCATTGATCTGGCTGAGGGTCATGTCCATGTTGGTCTCCGTGCAGTTACAGGCCCTGTGGGCCGTTCTGGATTTGAACCCTCAAAAATGGGACAAAGGGGGGCAGGGGTCAACCAACGAAACCCTGTGGGTGAAAGAGTGGGTGTTACGCGAAAGAGAGCCGACCGGCGATCAACCGGACACCTCTTCCCCGAAGTTGACGGTGATCTTGAACAATCCCTCCAGGGTGGACAGTTCGCTGACCAACAGTTCCGACTGATCTGGATGGCGAAGTGAGACGTGGAAGGTCAGCCTGATTCTTTCTCCCATTCGCTCGGATTTTACCTGTACGAGTTGATAGTTTCGACAGCGTTTCTTCAAAACGGGTTCATAAAATTTGGAGTCTTCCTGGCTGTCGGTGGGCAGCATGGAAAAGGCCACCATGAACTCGCTGCGGCCAGCCGCACCGTGACGGGACCAGTGAAGAATGAAAATGAACAGGCCGATGAGCAGGCTGCCCACCAGGGCAATCTTCAGATTGCCGGTTCCGGCGGCCATGCCAACGCCCAGGGCATAGAAGACAAAGGCCGTATCCCGGGTGTCCTTGACCACGGTGCGAAAGCGGATGATGGACATGGCGCCGGCGAGTCCGAAGGCCCGGGCGATGTTGTTCCCGATGACCATCATCACCAAGGCCATGAGCATGGAGAGAATGACGATGGTATTGACGAAAGAGAAAGAAACCGTCAATTGCCGGTGGGTGCAGCGGTAGACCCAGGCGACGAAAATGCCCATGACAAAGGCCAAGGTGGTGTTGAGGATGATTTGGCCCGTGGTCCAGGGGTCGGGTCGGATGGCCAGTGACTGCAGAAGTTCGTCCATCGGGATTATCCTTTGGCTTCCATGGTGTTGGCCCTGGAGGCCTGCTCTGGGTGACAATTCAGCCAAGCCTCGATGCCCGCGCAGTATTTTGAGTAGGACTCGGAGGAGATGTTCAGCGTCCGGATCAGATCGGCCATCCAACCCGGCATGTTGTCGTCGAACTTCAATTCGAGGACGAACTGGTCGTCCTCGAATTGAATAAGGGATTCTTCGTCGAAGATCTGCTCCAGGGTGGGACTGATGAGGCTACGAATATTTTGGTCGAAGGTGACCCTGGCCGTTCCATCCCGCCGTCCAATGAAGGCTTCCCGGTCATAGGTGACCAGGACCACCGGGTGCAGTCGTTTGATATTCAGGAGATACCGGATTTTGCCGAGAACAGTGCGGTCCTGGAACCGGTTGTCCTCTCCCAATACCATTTCGGGTTTCATCCCGTTCAGGGCGTGATCCACCTTTTGGAGGGGGAGCTTTAAGCGGTCCTTGCACCCGACTCGGCCGAACTTCCGCTTAATTTCGACGAAAGCTATGGTATCCGAACAGGGTGTGTTGTACGTGCGCACCCGCAGTTTGCGCCGGGTTTTCACGCTGTCGAGCTTCTCATGGTAGAACACCAGGTCGTCGGAATCGAAATAAATACTGCGTACCGTATAGCTATGGTTCGGTTGATCCGCACAATGGGGGTCGTGCTGCACGTGGTTGGCGATCAGGGGACGGATTTCGGGGATCATGTCCATGGGCAGGTAGAACTTCAATTCATGCCGCATGCCCCCACTCATCGCGACAGGACCTCCTGCCGGATGACCGAGGTCATTTCCAGTTTCAGCAGGGACCATAGACTGCATTCGGGGCCGACAATGCGGGCCTTGCCCATCATGCCGGCCACGAGGCGGTGATCCGTATTTTCCAACAGGCCGTATATGGTTATGAAAGGTCCCGCATCGGTTAAGGTGATTTGGGGGTCAATCCGCAGGACTTCCCCCATGGCGGTGTCTCCGGGGAGCCCGGGGATCGCCACTTTCAGGACCTGGCCGACCCGAGGCTTCATGGCATTCCGCTGGGGGACGAGAATGCGGGCAATAATGGTGTCGCACTGAGTGACACTCAGAAGTTTGCTTCCCTTTTCACGCAGGGAGATTTGGCCCCTGATGGGCGTGCGGATCTCCAGGGCCCGGGACATGTCTTCCAGGGCCTGAAGTTCCCTTTCCAGTGAGGAAACCCGGGTTTGGCCTTTTTGAACCTTCGCCTGATTGGACCCGGTACTCAACTCCAGCTGCTTGGCGAGCGCCACTTCCACGTCAAGTTGGAGATGGTCATAGCGGGCTTCGGAGATTTCAAGTTCTTCGGCAGTATACAGGTCTTCGGCAAACATTTTCCGGTGCCGTTCGAGTAGCAGGCCGTGGGTGGCAAACGCAGCCTGGGCCTGCCGGACGGCCAGGTCCGCCTGCTCTATCACTGCGGGTTTTGAGCCCGCGTGGAGGATGTCCAATTCGGCCCGGGCATCCGCCAAATCATTCCGCTTCTCAATCAATTCCAGGGTGAGTGAGGTGGATTGGGCGGAAGCGATGAGGGTTCCAGCGGAAACTTCGTGGGATGGGTGGCTCTGGGAGGAGATCCGGGCGACGGAAAGATCGACGAAGGAGGGCCGGTCGAACTGGTAAACCCGATAGTCCCGCCATTCACCGGCCAGAAGGTCATTCGTTCCGGTACTCAGCGATCCAGGCCGCAATTCCGAAAGCTCCCAACGCCGGGCGGGGCCCAAAATACAACTGCCGCTGACCGTCTCGGAGACCTCCACCAGCATGACGACAAGAGCCCCAATGCAAAACAGGGCACCCAGAATGACCAGGATTATCCGGCGCGGGCGTGGGTCTGGTGTGGACTTCATCGTGTCATTCCTGGCGAAATGGCTCGCTAGTTGGAGGCCAAGGGCTGAGCGGTTTCCCAAAGCTGGGCGAAGAGTTTCCGGAAACGGGCCACAGTCGTTGGGTCCCCGATGTCCATGATCAATTCGAGATTCCCCTGACGGGCGGACCGCGTCCAATTCCAGGATCCGGTCAGCACCCGGTCGTAGTCGAAAACCACGAACTTGGCATGCAGTTTTCCCCTTTGACGGGGCCATGTCCTGACCTGCGCCCCAGCTGCGGCCAGTTCTGGAATCCGGCTGTCGGTTTTGCCCGCCTCTTTGGCGTCGCAAAGTACCTGCAGGGTCAGACCCCGTTCCAGGGCCTCCATCAGGTCAGGAAGCAGTTCGGAATCGTCAAATTTGTAGACGACGGCGCGGACCTCTTCCCGGGTTTCAGCCATGGCGGTAGCCAACAGGTCACAGGAACTGATCTCCAGGTTCAACCGGACAGTGGACGATGGCTTTTCCACGTCAGTGGTCCTTTCGGCATTACGGTGTGGCGGGGCCCCCGCGGCCATGGCAATGACCACAACCCATGCCATGAGCAATTCCATGACTGACTCTCCCGGTCACTGACTCGGACCCGGCAAATGCTTACTGTCCATCCTGACGCAAACGACCGGTTACGCAGAGACTATTCCCGGCCAGTTTCCTGGGCCGGGGCTTTCCCTGCCGGCCAAAAATATCCAACTGCAATCAACCAATTGAAGAGCCAATTTTAACATATTGTAAACAACAACGGCAAGTCATTTTCACTTTAGTTCCGGCCTAAGGTTGCTCCCTGCGATCATTTGGAGCGATCTCCATTACCTGCTATGAGACAATTGGTCAAAAAAATGAAGCCCGTGGAGCAAAAACGGTGATATGGGTGGCAGGGTGCGGCGTGGGTGAATCGACCCCTGGGGCATCCCCAATAAAATCTATTGAGGTCAGACCGGGTGGCTCAGACCGGCGTTTATTGTCCACCCAGGAACAACCTGATACTATTGAGCCGGTGGCGGATTCCTTTTGACCTCGAAAAAGTCGAGGGTCGCGTATCAGGTCCAATGCCTGAGGGAGAGCCCACCCGCTCCTTCTGAAAGACCCCAATGGCCCAGCCTTCGGATACCCGCATCGTACGCACCGGCTGTCCCGCCCACAACTGCGGTGGGCGGTGCCTGTTGCAGGCCCACGTTCAGGAGGGTCGGATTGTCCGCATCGACACCGATGATCGCCCCGAGGATCCCGGGGCCCCGGAAACCCGTCCCCAACTGCGTGCCTGCGCCCGGGGGCGCGCCTATCGCCGCCGCCAATATCACCCGGACCGTTTGACCACGCCCCTGAAGCGGGCCGGCCGCCGGGGCGAAGGAAAATTCGACCCCATCGCGTGGGACGAGGCCCTGGACCTGCTGGCCGGCCAGCTTTGCCGGGTGCGCGACACCTACGGCCACGGCGCCATCCACGTGCCCTACGGCACCGGCGGTTACAGCCAGATGACCGGCGCCCAGACCGCGCGCCGCCTGTTGAATTGTTTCGGCGGCCACCTCGGCTATTACAACAGCTACAGCTGGGGTGCGACCAATATCGTGACCCCGACCACCTACGGAACGGTGAAGAGCGGCAACGAGCGGCAGGACTGGCTGAACACAAACTACTTCCTCATGTGGGGCTGGAACCCGGCCGAGGCGCGCGATGGCACCAACAGCGACTGGTTCGTCATGGAAGCGCGGAAGCGGGGCGTGCGGGTGGTGTGCATCGACCCGCGTCACACCCTGAGCGCCGCCAGCCTGGCTGACGAGTGGATCCCCATCCGGCCAGGCACCGACGCGGCCATGATGAGCGCCATGGCCTACGTCATCCTGACTGAGAACCTGTGTGATGACGATTTTGTGCGACGCTGCTGCTCGGGATTCGACGCCGACCAGATGCCGCCGGGTTTCACCGGCACCGAGAGCTACCGCGACAGCATCCTGGGCACCCGGGACGGCCAGCCCAAGACCCCGGCCTGGGCCGAAGACATCACCGGCGTTCCGGCGCAGACCATCGCCCGCATCGCCCGCGAATATGCCACGGCCGGACCGGCGGTTCTCTATCAGGGCTATGCCATGCAGCGGCGGGCCTATGGAGAGCAGGTGGTGCGCGCCGGATGTGCCTTGGCTGCCATCACCGGCAATGTGGGAATCAAGGGCGGCTGGGCCAGCGGTTTGGCGTCGCAGCCCACGGCCGGACCGTTCTGGAGTTGCCTGCCCGAAGCCGAGAACCCCTTCAAGCCGCGCATCCCGTGCGCCCTGTGGGGCGAGGCGGTGGAGCGCGGCCGCGGCATGGGGGCCGAGCGCGGTGTTCTGGATTTGGCGGACGGCGAAACCCTCACCAGCGACATCAAGCTGATTTGGGCCGTCGCCTCCAACATCCTGGTTAACCAGCACGGCAACCTCAACCACAGCGTGGAAAACCTGAGCGATGAATCCAAAGTGGAATTCATCTGCGTGCAGGACAACTTCCTCACACCCAGCGGCCGCTACGCCGACCTCATCCTGCCCGCCTGCACCCAGTTCGAAACCTGGGGTCTGGCCGACGGCTGGAAATACGGCCAGGAAGTGCTGCTCATGCCGCAGGTGGTGGAGCCGTTGGCCGGCACGAAGAGCGACTACCGCATCTGCGCCGACCTGGCCGCGCGCCTGGACCTGGTCGAACCCCGCGGCCTCCACGCCACCTACACCGAGGGCCGGGACGAACGCGCCTGGGTGGACTGGCTGCTGGACAAACTGCGGGCCGAGTGGCTGCCCGGGCTGCCCACGTTGGAGGAATTCCTGGCTTCCAACGACGGGGTCTACAGCGTGCCGGTCACCCCCGAGGACGCCAAAATCGCCTTTGCCGACTTCCGCGCCGATCCGGAGGCCCATCCGTTGGCCACGCCCAGCGGGAAAATCGAACTGTTCAGCGCCCCCATGCACGCGCGGGGCAATCCGACGGAGATCCCGGCCGTCCCCAAATACATCCAGGAGTGGGAGAGCCCCTTCGGGCCGGAGGCGGATCGGTATCCGCTGCAGGTCATTTCCAATCACACCCTGGCCCGGGTTCATTCCACCCACGAAAACGTGGATTGGCTGCGGGAGGCCTTTCCCCAGCGCCTGTTCCTGAATCCGTTGGACGCGGCTGAGCGTGGCCTGGTCGACGGCGACGACGTCCTCGTCTTCAACGACCGCGGACGCTGCCAACTGCCCTGTCGCATCACGCCGCGCATCATGCCGGGGGTGGCCAACCTGCCCCAGGGCGCGTGGTGGACACCGGACGAGGCGGGCACCTGCCGCCGCGGATCGGTCAACGTGCTGAGCAGCGAACGCTGGACACCCTTCGCCTTCGGGACCACCGTGCAAACGGTCATGGCCCAGGTGAAGAAGGCCGGAGGTGAGGCATGACGGCCCCGTCCCGCCCCGCGTTCCGCGTCGATACGAGTGTCTGTTCCGGGTGCAAAGCGTGCCAGATTGCCTGCCAGGACCGCAACGGTCTGGAGGCCGGACGTCTGTGGCGTCGGGTTTACGAAGTGGCCGGGGGCGACTGGCACAGCGAGGGGGCGGCCTGGCGGCCGGACATCTTCGCCTACAACCTCTCCCTGTCCTGCAATCACTGCGAGGCGCCCATCTGTGCGGAGGTCTGCCCATCGGGGGCCATGCACACGCGGGAAGACGGACTCGTCCTGCTGAACGAAGACGCCTGCCTGGGCTGCGGATACTGCGGGTGGGCCTGTCCCTACGGGGCACCCCAACTGCGGGCCGACGCCGGCGTCATGAGCAAGTGCACCTTCTGCGTGGAGGACCTGGACGAGGGCCGCGCGCCGGCCTGCGTGAGCGCCTGTCCGGTGCGGGCGTTGGATTTTGAGTCGGGAATGCCTCAGGAGGCGCCCCCCCGGATTGATCCTTTGCCCGACCCCGAACTCACTCGGCCGGCCTTGGTGCTCAAGGCGCATGCGGACGCGGGTCGGGCTCACGATCGTGATTTGGATATTGAACCCGGTTTGCCTCACGGCTTGCGGGAGTGGTCGCTGGTCCTCTTTACGCTTCTGGTCCAGATGGCGGTGGGTTTGTCCGTGGGGTTGGGCTTGGTTCGACCCTGGCTGGGGCCGGTCGCCGGGACGGCGGGTCAGATCCTCGTACCCTCCCTGACCTTGGTAGCCATGGCGGTATCCGCCCTTCACCTCGGTCGGCCCCGCAATATGATTCGGGCCGTCGCCAATCTGCGCTGGTCCTGGCTGAGCCGTGAGATCCTGTTGGCGGTGGGATTTCTCGGGTTGGGACTATGGGCGGTGGTCACCGACGCTGTGCTGGTTCGTCAGTGGCTTCTGCCGGTGAGTGGGGTTGGGCTGTTGGTGGGCATGTCCCGGGTCTATATGTTGCGGACGGTTCCGGTATGGAACAGGGTACGCACTCAGGTGGGGTTTGGGGTAACGGGATTTTTGCCCGGATTAATTCTGCCGGCGGTTCCCCTGTTGATGGAGAAGGGGGCGGTCGCCGGGTGGGCGGCCTCATCGGTTTGGACCGTTGGTCTCGGGTTGGCGATCTGGCAGCGGAGCCGGTTTTACGGGGCCTACGTGCGACGTGGGGTTTGAGTTTGGGCGGCGTCCACCAATCGCCCATGAGGCCCCGAACCCAGATCATCCTTACGCGCCCGCGACCTGTATGCTAGGGTATAGCCATGATAAAAACGCCCATCTCTTCAGAGCCAGAGGGTGCGGCCGACAGTTGGCGTTCAGCTATCCGAATCGCCCTGATCTATGCCGCCTTCGGGTTCGCCTGGATAATTTTTTCAGACAGTATTCTCTCCTGGTTTGTGCGGGATACCCATCGCATGACCAGTCTACAGACCTACAAGGGCTGGTTCTACGTAGCGGTGACGGCCTGGCTGATTTTCATTTTGGTCCGGGTCCGTTTGCAGCGGATTGAGGAACTCAACCGATCCCTGCTTGGGCAACAGGCCTTCTTTCGCTCTCTCATCGACCACTCTCCCCAGGCCATGGTTGTTGTCGATGGGGAGGGAAGTTTTCAGCATGTCAACGAGCGCTTTACGGAAATTTTCGGCTACACACAGGACGATTGCCCGAACCTGGAAGCCTGGTGGCCGCTGGCCTATCCTGACCCCCAAGCCCGGGCCGGGATCCATGAGGACTGGGATCGGTTATTCTCGGAATCCCTGGAGACGGGAATTCCCGCCCCGCCGTACGAGGCAAAAGTCACCTGCAAAACAGGGGTGGTTCGGGACATCCGTTTCCATTTTCGCCAGGTTGGCGGCGTGGCGGTCGTTTCTTTCGAGGACATGACAGACATCAAGCAGATGTGGAGTGAGAGACTGGATCTCGAGGCGAAACTGGCCCAGTCCAATCGGCTGGAAAGTCTCGGAGTCATGGCGGGGGGCATTGCCCACGACTTCAACAACATTCTTACGGCCATTGTCGGGCACAGCGAAATGGTCCGGGAAGATCTTTCCACCGAGGGACCTGCCCGGGAAAGCATTGGCAAGGTGTTGGGGGCGGCGGACCGGGCCCGGGACCTTGTGCGGCAGATCCTGGCCTTCAGCCGGCGGGACAAACAGGAGTTCAAGTCCCTTGATATTGCTTCAACGGTGAACGAAGCCATGTCCCTGGTGGTCGCGACCCTGCCTTCGTCGGTTGCGGTCAACTTGGAAGTCGATCCCCAGGCCGGTTTTGTCCTTGCCGACCGGACCCAGGTCAATCAGATCCTCTTCAACCTTTGCACCAACGCCTACCATTCCTTTTCGGATGGGGATGGGAAAATCCTCGTCCGGATATCGACCTGTGAGTTGGGTGACCAGCGGCCCGGAGGGTTGGCGGATCTGGCGCGGGGTCCATACGTGCGGTTGGATGTGGTCGACAACGGCGTCGGCATGGACGAGGAAACCAGAAACCGCATCTTTGAGCCTTTTTTTACGACGAAGGAGACCGGCCAAGGTATCGGCATGGGGTTGTCGGTGGTGCATGGGGTGATTGGCTCACACGGCGGGGCCATCGAAGTGGAGAGTGTCCCCGGCCAGGGGACCACCGTTTCGGTGTATTTTCCTCGACAGGAAGAGGGCCTTGAGCAGACGGACGCTCCCCGGATCCAGGTTGCCGAATCGGGTCGCGAGAGAATCCTGTTCGTGGACGACGAACAGATTCTGGCGGACCTGGGCAAAGCCACACTGGAGTCCCTGGGTTACAGGGTCGTGTCCGTGACTTCTGCGCCTCGTGCCCTGGATCTGTTTCGCGACGATCCCCATGGATTCGATCTGCTGGTGACGGACCAGACCATGCCCCAGATGTCGGGTGTCGATCTCGTCCGCGAGTTCAAGGGGCTCAAGCCGGATATGCCCATCGTCATCTGTACGGGTTTCAGCGAGGCCCTGGACGAGTCCACGGCCTTGGAAGTGGGTGCTGCGGGGTTCCTGCAAAAACCGTTTGGGCGGGAAACCCTTGCTGCTGCGGTGCGCAAGGCCCTTGATCAAAAGCCCTGATTTCAAGTCCCAACGGGGCCAGATGAGCCAGACTGAGAAAAAACCTCAAATTTTCCGCACGCCCCCAAACAACGCCACCCCACGCGCCCCACCTTCCAAAGCCCCGGCCACAGCCTCTTCAAAGGCCCCATCTTCTTTCAACGCCGGCAAATACAACCCCGCATACAACGGTCGGTTTCCCGGCAACGCCGCCACCCCTTCCGCCACCGTCGGTTTGATCCAGTCCACACCCTCCCGATAGAAGCTGTGATAGACCATGGGCAGGACAGCATCCAGATTCCAGGCTGGCCAATCCTGTCGCACCAGCCGCCGGGCAATGGTCGGGGAAGGAAACACAGCCGCGGTGGCCTGCTTGCCCTCCGCATGGATCTCCTCGACGAGCTCGTTCACCAACCGCGTCACCGAATCCCAGCGAAACCGCCGCCAGTCTTCATTCGCCGGGGGATCGGGCAAGTCCATCGGGTCAACCCCGTGCAAGTCCCGGAACTGCTCCCGGCAGACCTCGCAGTAACAAAAATCGAACGGCGGCAATTCCTTGTCCTGCACCAGATCATACTTTTCCCACAGGTCCCGCGGCAAAATCACGTCCGGGTAGCGCACATAGTCCATGTGCACCCCGGCCAGCCCCTCGGTCCGGGCAATCCGCCCAAATTCTACCCGCAGATACTGCCGAACTTCCGCCCGCGACGGACACAGGAAGTGGTAATAGGGCACATAGGGCGGATGGGCCCCCGCCGATTTCCTCTCGCGGCTCACCACAAACCACTCCGGGTGATTCTCCAAAAGATCTTCCCCACCCCGGCACAGGGTCCAGGTCCAGGCGTGGGTCTGCAGTCCTTCGTCCGCCGCCAGTCGGCAGGCTTCCTCACTGGCCCCGCCCAGCAGGATCGAGCCGATGCCGGCGGCGCGAATATCGGCGAAATGCCGCTGCCAGTCCGAGCGGGAATCTTTTTCGAGGACCCGGGTCCAGGTCCAATGATGATGGGCCGGGCGTCCGTCGGCGGCCAGCAGGCGGCCCAGAGGGCTGAGGGCCAGCCCGCCCAGGCCGAGGCTCATGATAAAGGCGCGTCTGTCCAAGCTGTGGGTCCTCCGGAGCAATGGGGTTGACGGCGATCATAGCCTCATCCCGTCCCGGTTGTCACGCCGCGGGCCAAAAAAACAGCCGCCGCATCCGAAGACGCGGCGGCCGTCATGGTGACAGACTCAGCGGGCTACTTCAGCAGCATCATTTTGCGGGTCTCGGAGACGCCGTCAACCTGGAGCTGGTAGTAGTACACACCGCTGGGCTTTCCGCGCCCGTCCCAGCTCACCGAGTGCAGACCGGCGGTCCGGTCGCCGCTCACCGGGGTGGCCACGAGGCGACCGCGGGCGTCGAAGATCCGCAGCGACACGCTGGCGGCCTTCGGCAGGGAGAACTCGATGGTGGTCATGGGGTTGAACGGGTTCGGCTGGTTCCACAGCTCCACACCGGCCAGACCCTGGCGGAAGATATCGCCGCTCTCGCAACTGCGGGTGGTCACGTTGGCCCCCGCGTCGTAGGAGAACGACCCGCTGGTCACGTTGGTCACTTCGAAGCACCAGTCGCTGCCCGCGCTGCGGGTTTTGCTGGACTTGAGGGTCACCGAACCGTTGGTCCCGGTGATGCCGCTCACCGAACCGCTGGTGGGTCCATCGTAACTGGCAGTCACCGTGGCGCCGCTTACGGCCGCCCCGCCGTCATCCACCACGGTCACGGTGCAGGCGCCGTTGATGTTCTTGCCTTTGGCCTCGCGCGTCACGGTCATGGCCGACACGTGCATGCTGCCGCCGCCACCGGGCTCGGTCACGGTGATGAAGCCGTTCTTGGTGACGGAGTCGGAGCCGTCGGCATTGGACACGGACAGGCTCACGTTGTAGCTGCCGGCCGCGGTGTAGGTGTGGCTCGGGTTCTGGCTGTTGGAGGAACCGCCGTCACCGAAGGTCCAGCTCCAGCTGTTGGGCGCGCCACTGCTCTGGTCGCTGAACTGCACGGCCAGCGGGTAACTGCCGCTGGTGGGCGAGCCGCTGAAGTCGGCCGTGGGAGGCGTGCTGGAGGTACCGCCGAACATGGTGGGGCGGTACAGGGCCATCTGCTGGTCCATGCGCACGGTCTGGCCGCTGGTGAAGTTGTCCATGCAGGCGTCGTCGGTGTAGTCCATGAAGTTGGTGATGGGGTCGTTGCCGCCGCCACTGCAGCTGTCCCGGCCCTGGGGGCAGCCGTAGGCCGCGCTGGCTTCGGGAGCCGTGTCGTCCACGTAGTCGCCGGGGGCGTTGCAGCCGCCCTGGAACGTGTGATACAGACCCAGGAAGTGGCCGACCTCATGCGTGGCGGTGTCGCCCTCGTTGTAAGGCGCCGCGGAGCCGCCGGGCAGGGAGGAATACAGGATGACCACACCGTGCATGTAGCTGTCTTCGGCGTACATGTCGGGGAAGGTGGCGTAACCCAGCAGTCCGCCGCCGATGTTACAGAAATACATGTTCAGGGTGGAAGCGGGATCCACGGCCAGGGCCTGCTTCATGCGACGCTCGTCACGACTGCCGTAGCGGTGGGTGGACCACTTGTTGTTGTAGGTCCGGTCGGTGCTCACCAGGTTGAAGCTGTAACCGGTGCCCTGGTAGGCCTGGTTCAGCACCTGCATCTGGGCGTTGATGGCCTGGTCCGAGAGGTCGCCGGTGCCGCTGGTTCCGGCCACCACGTGAACCGCCACGGGGATGGTCACGCCGGCGGCCTTGTTGCCGCCGAAGTTGCCGTTCCGTTTCAGGAAGTCGGCAATTTCCATCTCCACGCGCTCGGTCTGCTCCAGAGTGGGGATGGGGGTGGCGCAGCGTTCGCCGTCGATCCCCAGGCCCTTGTCGTTGACGAAATACACATCACCGGCGAGGGCGGTCAGAGATCCGGAAATCAAAAAGGCGAGGGTAAGAACAAATACGGAAAGCTTAGAGAGTTTCACCACAGCGAGCTCCTTTGTCGGGAAAGGGGAAACACGTATCCGTGAATACCGCGACAGATGGATGGACTCAAAGTGGGTGAGCGAACAAACAACCCAGTCGAGTAATCTCCCCCCCATCGGACCGGTGAACCGACCCTAGCACGAAATGAATCTTGTTTTCAAATGCCTATTAAATAACAGGGATATTAATTTTGCCCGGAAAAACGGCCGCCGGGCACTGATGGACCCGGCGGCCGACTTGATTGAACCCGTATTGATCCGGGCTATTTGAGCAGCATCATCTTGCGCGTTTCGAGGACGTCGCCCGCCCTCAACTGGTAGTAATAGATGCCGCTGGGCCTGTCACTGGCATCCCAGTTGACCACATGCAGGCCCTGACCGCGGTGCTCGTCGACGGGTGTCGCCACCAGATGACCGCGGACATCGTAGATCCGCAGGGAGACCCGGGCCGCCTGCGGAAGGTTAAAGCGGATGGTCGTCAGGGGATTGAACGGATTGGGATCGTTGGACAGGGCAAGGCCATCCTTGCTGCCCTCACGATACACGTCTCCGCTCTCACAGGTCTGGGTGGTCACATTGGCGCCGGGGTCGTAGGTCAGGGTGGCGTGCGTGACGTCGGTCACGGTAAAGCACCACTCGGTGGTGGAACTCTTGACCCGGGGAGTGGTGAGGGTCACGGACCCGTCGGAACCGGTCACGCCGCTCAGAGTGCCGCTGTTGTTGCCGGTGTAGGACACCGTCACCGTGGCACTGGCCACGGCGCCGCCGCCATCGTCCGCCAGGCTCACGGTGCAGCGGCCGCTGATGTTCCGTCCGGTGACGTAACGCGTGGCAGTCATGGCGGCCACATACATGGTGTCGCCGCCGCCGCCGGGATCGGTCACGTTGATGTAATTGGTCCGGGTCAGGGTGTCGCTGCCGTCGACGTTGGACACGGTGAGGCTGACGGTATAATAACCGACCGTATCGTACACGTAGTTCGGGTTCTGGGCCGCGGACGTGCCGCCGTCGCCAAAGGTCCAGCTCCAACTGGTCGGGTCGCCGGTGCTGGCGTCGGTGAACTGCACGTCGAGCGGGAAGTCGCCGCTGACGGGCGTGCCGCTGAAGGCCGCGGTGGGCCCGGTCACGACGGTGCCGCCGTACATGGTCGGACGGTACAGAGCCATCTGCTCGTGCATGCGCGCGGTCTGGTCGGCGGTGAACTCGTACATGCAGTAGTCGTCCGAGTAGTCCATGAAGTTGTGGATGGGATCGAGACCCGGGTCGCTCGTGCAGGAGTCACGGCCCTCAGGGCAGCCATAAGCCGGCGTGCTTTCCTGCGGCGTGTCGTCGCAGTAGTCGTTGGGCGCGGCGCATCCACCCTGGAAGGTGTGGTACAGGCCGAGGAAATGCCCGGCTTCGTGGGTGATGGTGTCGCCCTCGTTGTAGGGGGCCGCTGTGCCGCCGGGTACGGAGGAGTACAAGGCGACCACACCGTGCATGTAACTGTCTTCGGGATACATGTCCGGGAAGGTGGCGTAGCCGAGGAGGCCGCCGCCGATATTGGCCAGCCAGATATTGAAGGTCGTGGCCGGGTCGATGGACGTGGCCTCTTTCATGGCGGAGGCCTGTCGGCTGCCGTAGCGCGCGGTGGACCACTTGGAGTTGTAGGTGCGGTCGGTGCTGGCCAGGGTGAAGCTGAAGCCCGTACCGGCGTAGGCCGCGTTCAACACGTCCATCTGGTCATTGATCTGGGCGTCGGGTACGTCGCAGGACCCGTCGTCCATGGCGACCACGTGGATGGCCACGGGGATGACCACGTCGCCGGCCTTGTCCATGGCGAACCCGCCGTGCTTGATCCAGGCGTCGATGGCAGCCTGGTTGGCTTCCTGTTCGGCGAGGGTGGGCACCTTGGTGCCGCAGCGTTCACCGTCGACACCCTGGCCTGCGGCGTTGAAATAGTAGACGTCGCCAGCCAGCGCCGGGACGGCCAGGATCAACAGGGTCAGAAGAATCAGGGGGATACGTTTGAGTGCAGCCACGGGGAGCTCCTTTGCCGGGGATGGGGCGACGGAAACTTCCTGAATGCCCCGGCAAGGGCGCAAAACTCAGGTTCCAACGCAAAGCCCAACCCAGTGGATCTCCCCTCCCACCGAATAACTGGGAGGACCATACCATAGATGAACTAGGGTTTTCAAGTCTTGTTAGCTATAAGGCATTCCAGGTAACCGGGTCTTTCCCGGGGGAGCTTTTTGGGGTTAAATCAGGGTCTGTTCAGCCGGATCCTCCAACCAAGGCCTTTCCATGCCTCAGCGCCTGCTTTCCCTCGACGTTTTCCGCGGCCTGACCGTGGCGCTCATGATCCTGGTAAACAACCCCGGTTCCTGGGCCCACATCTACCCGCCCCTGCGGCACGCCACCTGGCACGGGCTGACGCCCACCGATCTGGTCTTTCCTTTTTTCCTGTTCATCGTGGGGACGGCCATGTCCCTCAGCTTCACCCGCCGCCTGGAGCAGGGCGCCCGGCGTGCCGACCTGGTGCGGAAGATTCTCCTTCGCAGCGCCGTGATTTTCGCCCTGGGCCTTTTCCTCAACGGGTTCCCCTTCAAGGATTTCCCCGGCGCCGCGTCTACCCTGCGAATCATGGGTGTGTTGCAGCGCATCGCCCTGTGCTACCTGTTGGCCGGTCTGGCGGTGGTGGGGCTGCCCCGGCCGCGCGGACTGTGGCTGACCGGCGCCGGGCTGCTGGCCGTGTACGAGCTGGCCATGCGGGCGCCCTGGGTGGCCGGCTGGGGTGCCGGCAGTTTTGCCCTGGAGGACAATCTGGTCCGCTGGCTGGACCTGCGCCTGCTGGGAGAGGCCCATTTGTGGACCGGGGCGGGTCTGCCCTTCGAATCGGAGGGCCTGCTGTCCACCCTCCCGGCGGTGGTCACCACCCTGCTGGGCTTTGGTGCCGGGGAAATCCTGCGCCGCGACGCCGCGCTCACCGTCCGGCTGGGACATCTGGCCCGGGTCGGTTTGGGGCTCGGCTTGGCGGGCCTGGGCCTGGGGCTGGTGGAGCCTCTGAACAAGCAGCTCTGGACGGTCAGCTACGTGGCGGTCACCGGCGGACTGGCCTTCCTGACCCTGGCCGCCTGCAGCTGGTGCCTGGACGTACGCGGCTGGACCCGCCCCTGGCGTCCGGCCGTCGTTTTCGGGAGCAACCCCCTGGTGGTTTTCGTGGGCTCGGGGGTGTTGACACGTATCCTGTTGCTCATCAAGGTGGACGGTGGAACCCTCAGCCTCCAGAAGTGGCTCTACACCCGGGTTTTCGTGCCGCCGTTCGGGGAAATGAATGGATCCCTGGCGTACGCGCTGACCTTTATCGGGCTCTGGTTGGGCGGGCTGTGGATCCTGTGGGCGCGGCGCATTTTCGTGAAGATCTGAGACCGATAACCCATCCGCAAAAAACGGGATATTTGCCTCGGTTTGGGCTATATTGTTGCCAAGTCAAGCAACCGGCCATTGATGAAGTCGGCGCCAAGCCGATCAAGGGCCCGATTATGCGATACACGTCGCAGCGACAGCAGGAGGAGCCGGAATGGCCATCGAAACGACGCGGAACATGGTGGAAAAGGTGTATGCGGATGCGCGGGAGCGGCTGGCTGTGGTGCGGGAGCGTCTGGGCCGTCCGTTAACCCTGGCCGAGAAGATCCTCTTCGGTCACCTGGCCGATCCGGCCGGCCAGGAATTCGACCGCGGCGAGGCCACCCTGGCCCTGCGCCCGGACCGCGTGGCCATGCAGGACGCCACCGCCCAGATGGCCATTCTCCAGTTCATGCAGGCCGGCAAGGACGAGACCGCCGTGCCCACCACCGTGCACTGCGATCACCTGTTGCTGGCCCGCAAGGGCGTCGATTTCGACAAGGCCCACGCTCTCGATGTGAACAAGGAAGTGTACGACTTCCTGAGCTCCTCGTCCGCCCGCTACAACATGGGCTTCTGGAAACCCGGCAGCGGCATCATCCACCAGATCGTGCTGGAGAACTACGCCTTCCCCGGCGGCCTGATCATCGGCACCGACAGCCACACGCCCAACGGCGGCGGACTGGGTATGGTGGCCTGCGGCGTGGGCGGCGCCGATGCCGTGGACGTGATGGTGGGCATGAACTGGGAAGTGAAGCATCCCAAGCTGATCGGCGTGAAGCTCACCGGCGCGCCCAGCGGTTGGACGGCGCCCAAGGACGTCATCCTCAAGCTGTGCGGCATCCTCACGGTGAAGGGCGGGACCAACGCCATCGTGGAGTACTTCGGCGAAGGCACCGCCGCCCTCAGCTGCACCGGCAAGGCCACCATCACCAATATGGGGGCCGAGCTGGGCGCCACGACCAGTATCTTCCCCTACGACGGGGAAATGGCCGAGTACCTGCGGGCCACCGCCCGCGGCGACCTGGCCGATCTCGCCGACGGCAATACCGATCTGCTCGTGGCCGACCCTGAAGTGCTGGCCAACCCGGCGGACTACTATGATCAGATCGTCGAGATCGATCTGAGCACGCTTGAGCCGCACCTGGTCGGCCCGCACAGCCCGGACATCGCCCGGCCCGTCGGCCAGATGGCCGCCGATTGCGCCAAGGAAGACTATCCCTGCAAGCTGACCGCCGCTTTGGTGGGTAGTTGCACCAACAGCTCGTACGAGGACATCTGCCGCGCCACCGACGTGGCCAAGCAGGCATTGGCCAAAGGCCTGAAAATGAAGGCGCCCCTGTGGGTGAGCCCGGGGTCGGACAACATCTACGAGACCATCAAGCGCGACGGCCAGCTGGCCATCCTGGAAGAGCTGGGCGCCACGGTGCTGACCAACGCCTGCGGCCCCTGCATCGGCCAGTGGCAGCGGGACGACATGCCCGATGGAGAGGTCAACTCCATCATCACCAGCTTCAACCGCAACTTCAAGAAGCGCGCCGACGGCAACCCCAACACCCATTCCTTCATCGGCAGCCCCGAGACGGTGATCGCGTACGGGTTGGCCGGCCGCCTCGACTTCAATCCCCTGGCCGACACCCTGACCAACGAGGCGGGCGAAGAGGTCAAGCTGGAAGCGCCCGCGCCGGCGGACCAGATCCCGGCCGACGGCTTCGTGCGCCCCGAGGGCGGCTACGTAAGTCCTCCCGCCGACCGGTCGGGGGTGAGCGTGGTTGTCAGCCCCGACAGTGAACGCCTGGCCCTGCTCGAGCCCTTCAGCAAGTGGAACGGCAAGGATTACCTGGACCTGCCGCTGCTGATCAAGGCCAAGGGCAAGTGCACCACCGATCACATCAGCATGGCCGGTCCCTGGCTCAAGTTCCGCGGCCACCTGGACAACATCAGCAACAACATGCTCATCGGGGCGGAGAACGCCTTCACGGGCGAGACCAACAGCGTGAAAAGCGCCATTACCGACAAGTACGGCGAGGTGCCCGCGGTGGCCCGTGCCTACAAGGCCGACGGCTGGCGCTGGGTCGTGGTGGGCGACGAGAACTACGGCGAGGGCAGCAGCCGCGAGCACGCCGCCATGGAGCCCCGGCATCTGGGGTGCGCCGCGGTGATCGTGCGCAGCTTTGCCCGCATCCACGAGACCAACCTGAAAAAGCAGGGCATCCTGCCCCTGACCTTCAGTGATCCCGCGGACTACGACAAGGTGCTGGAAGACGACCGTTTCTCCATCACCGGCCTGGCCGACCTGACGCCCGGCGGCCCGATCACGGTGACCCTGAAGCACGACGACGGCTCCGAAGACAGCTTCGCCGTGGACCACACCATGACCGCCGAACAGATCTCCTGGTTCCAGGCCGGATCGGCTTTGAACAAGATCAAGGCGGGCTAAGTAGCTGTTTTTAAAGGTTTTGGAGTAGACGCCCGGGCGTCCCGGCCATTCGGCCAGGGGTGCCCGGGCTTTTTTTCTGGGGAGTTGTATTGAAAACGAATATAGGCTACCATAATGGTCTGAATTAGATCGGGTCCGTTCAAGGGGGTCTCTCATGGTTCGTTTCATCCACTTTCTGAAAATTCCAGTCGTTCTGATGATCCTGCCAGGCGTCGTTCTGGCGGCCGATGTGCAGAATATCCAACCGGACCGGGTCGTGGATGTGTCCCAAAGAATTCAGGGCCGGTCCCAAAATGCGGCCAAGGCGGCCGGGGACACGGTTTACGTTTTTGGCGGCCCCGGCACGCTGGAAGGGAAATTCGAAGCGGGCGGCCTGCCGTCGGATCAGGGGTGGACCGGTGTGGACGAGACCGAAACCCCACCCGATGTCTGGAAGCGCCACACCTTCATGGCGGCCAACCTGGATCCCCTTCAGGTGGACAACCACGCCTGGTGGTGCGGCGATGTTTTCCAGGCCTGCACCCCCGAGGACACCTTGCAGGGTTTCGGCGTGGGCTACGGGAACGGCTGGGACACGCGCCTGTTCTGGTCCGCCGCCGTGCCGGATCCGGATTCCACCACCTCGGTCACCGTCGAGGCCGTGATCAACTACGACGTCGAACCCGGTTACGATTACGTGGTCCTGGGGATCCAGTGGCCGGACCGCACCGTCCAGCAGGTTCTCCAATTGACCGGCAAAGATGAGGGCCTGGTCATCCAGGAGACAGTGGATGTGGATCCCGCCGGCTACACGGGAGATCTCATGGACGAGGTCCGGGTTGTCTGGCGGGTCTCTTCCGACCTTGGCTATTCGGACGAGGATTGCCGTTGGACCACCAGCGGGGCGGTTCAGATCGACAACATCGCCATTTCCTTCAATGGGGTTCAGGTGGGCGACACCGAAACCTGTGAGCCCGGAACACCCTCGGCCTGGAGCCAGGATTACGAAACCGGGGTGGGGGATTTCTCAAAGGTGTGGCCCGCTCTGCAGGACGGCGACCGCTGCTACGACAACAATACGCCTGTCCTGGCCTTCATCGACGACGGGGAAGTGGTTCCCGGCACCGGCGGCTATCTGTGCCAGACCTATTGCTACGGTCCGGGCGGTTACATCGTGAATCCGGAGGGCGGCCTGGCCGGTCCCGAACACGACATCCACAACTATTTCGTGTCCCCGAACATGGCCCTGCCGGATATGGCCGGACAGAACCTCGACGTGGCCTGGGACGTGTTCCGCCACAACATCGTGGGGCTGACGGGCATCTTCTATCTCTGGTATGTGCAATCGACGGATGACCCCACCGGCCTGAACGACTGGTCGAGTTGGAAGAGCCGAAACTTTTTCTACGAGGGCGGACCCTATTGGTCCCGCCACGGCGAGACCATCGGGGATCTGCTGGTCCCGGACGCGAAATTCATGCGCCTGAAACTCGGAATTATCGAGAACAACGTGTGCGGATCGGAGAATACCGACGGGACCCCGGCGCCCTATTTCGACAACGTGGCGGTGAAGGTGTACCCGGGCAGCGACGGCCCCAAGTTGTCATCTTACCCCATCAACCAGGCCCAGGACGGATTTCCGGACACCGGCCTGCTGGACTTCGGGGAGAGGGCATCCCACAGTGTGCGGTTCGACATGGCCCGGGACCTGAACGCCTACGAGTGGGACGCCTCCGGCATTGATCCCGGCGACACAGTCACCGTGAAGGTAGAAATGCCCTCGCTTGACTGGAGCCTGGTGGCGCCGCCGCGTATGTATTACCGCCTCCGGCCCAATCCCCTGTATGACGCCTACCGGACCAGCGGCCTGCCCAACGCCGGGTCGGTGGAGGGCACCCCGCCCGTTTACGCCTGGTCCCGTGAGTGGTCATTCGACTTGCCCGATACCGGCTTCATTTTTCCGGGGGACCAGTTGCACTACTACTACCAGGCCGAAGCGACCAACGGGTCTGTTTCGGGGGTCAGCATCCTGCCCGCGGACACCACCGGCTTCAGCAGTTTTCTCGACGGCTCCGGAACCCTGATCGCCCATTATAACGAGATCTTCACCGTGCGGGGGCTGCCTTCGGTGCGTTTGGAGGCGGAGGTGCCGGTCACGCCGCCGGTTCTTTTCTGGGACGAAGGCGGCTCCGAAATGAATCTGGCGGCCTGGCGACTGGCTTTGGCCCAGTACGGCATGATGGAGGGCATCGACTATGACACCTTCTCCGCCGTGTCACCGGGCAATGCCCGTACCGGCCTGGGAACCCGCGCCACTTTGGGCCAGATTTCAGGTTACCAAACACTGCTGATTGACGCCGGCGATACGCGCACGGTGGTTTTGGAGGGCATCGACAGTGGCTCCACCCTGAATCCCCGGCCGGACCTGGGCCTGCTGACCGACTGGTTGGATCTGCCGGACCGACGGCTGCTGGTCATGGGGGATCGGGTGCTCAATGCCGTTTACAGCACAAGTGGCGGACTCACCTTTGTGAATGACATCATGGGGCTGGACCTGGAGGGCAATTTCCTGGAGGCGTATATCGACGGGCAGGATGAGCCCACGGCCCTGTCTCTCGACGGGAATCCGGTCTTCCCCATGGACAGTGATTTCTTCATCGCGGGCTGCTCCCTGCGGGTTCCCGTGGTGGATCTGGAACGGGTATTGATCGGTACGGCCATGCCGGTGTTTGAGTGGGCGGATCCCAACGGGGCCGCCGCCGCCTACACCTATTCCGCCGGTTCGGTCAATCGTCCGGTGGGCAGTACCGCCAAGATCGCCCAGTTCCCTTATACCTTCGTGCGGGTGGAAAGCCCGGACCATGCCAACGAAGGGAATTCGGAAGCCCGGCTGAGGTTCCTGACCGCGGTGTTTGGCTACTTTGGCACCACGGGCACCGGGGACCCCACACCCGTCCCGTTGGCCGGCACCCTGCTGGTGGGCAGCCATCCCAATCCGTTCAACCCGACCACAACCATCGCCTACGACGCGCCCCGATCCGGTCACCTGGACATGAAAGTCTATGATCTGAGCGGGCGTCTGGTGCGGACTCTCGCCAACGAGGTGGTCGCGTCGGGTCCGGGGCAGGTGGTCTGGGACGGCCGGGATGCCTCCGGGCGCAGCGTGTCCTCCGGGGTATATTTCTGTCGGGTGACCCTGGAAAATGAGATGCGCCTCCTGAAACTGGCTCTGATAAAGTAGCTTCAAATTGTGGGGATTGTTGAAAAAGCACAGGTTTTGACAACAATCCTCACAATCAAATAAAAAAATATGACGTGTAAATATCTTATAATATGTATAATGTACATGTTTTAATGTAAAAACTCTTGGCAGAGTCCCTCCGCTTGCAGTAAAATATATAGACAACCCATTCTGACGAAATCCATTTGAGGGAGACTTCCATGGCGCAGGCGACCGGGCGCAAAGCCCTTTTGATTTTCATGGCGATGGTTCTGCTGAGCGTGGGGCTGACCCTGTCCCCGGCCGCGGCCGAGTCCATTTCGCCGGCTGCCACCGAGGGACCGGTGGGCCTGTCGTTTGCGGTCAAATCCGCGGCCCGGTTGCCCGTCTACAAAGCCGCTCCCATCGATGTGGCCCAGGCCCAGCTTGAGGCCCGGGACCTGGACGCCATGGGGGAGGCTCCGACCTTCGCCCTGCCTGAGGCCACCCGGCTCACGCCCGGCACCGACGGGGTGTGGGAGGATCTCGACGCCCGCTTCCAGGTGTGGCGCACCCGCATTTCCGCCCCCGGGGCCCTGTCCCTCAACTTCGGTTTCGATGACTTCCGTCTGCCCAAGGGCGCCCGGCTGAGCATCTATCCCGCCGATCTGCAGGACCTGGACGACCCCCGTGGCTACCGCGTCTTCACCGCCAATGACAACAAGCCCCACGGCCAGATGTGGACCCCCGTGGTCCTGGCCGACGAGGTGATCCTGGAACTGATCATGCCCCGCGAATCCCGGGGCGACTACAAGTTGGAACTGACCTCCGTCAACCGGGGCTTCCGCTATCTCGGCGAACCGGCGGACAAGGACCAGGGGACCTGCAACATCGACGTGATCTGCCCCGAGGGCGATCCCTGGCGCGACGAGATCAACTCGGTGGGCGTCTACACCGTCAACGGGGTCTGGTTCTGCACCGGCGCCATGATCAACAACACGGCCCAGGACGGGCGGCCCTATTTCCTGACGGCCAATCACTGTGGGATGAGCTCAAGCAACGATCAGGGCATCGTGGTGTACTGGGATTTCCAGAGTGTCAATTGCGGAGATCTGAGCGGCGGCGACTTGTCCCGCTATCAAAGCGGATCCACCTTCCTGGCCGCGGCCGCGGGCAGCGATTTCTGCCTCCTGGAACTGGACGATTATCCTGCCGTGGAACATCACGTGACCTATTCCGGCTGGGACCACCGGGACATCACCTCCTACAGCTCCGCCGTGACCATCCACCATCCCGACACCCAGGAAATGGCCATCAGCTTCGAGGATGACCCCACCACCACCACGTCCTACCTGCAGACGCCCGTGCCGGGCGACGCCAGTCACATCCGGATCATCGACTGGGACCTGGGCACCACCGAACCCGGATCCTCCGGGTCCCCTCTTTACGACGCCAATCACCGCATTATCGGCCAGCTCCACGGCGGTTACGCGGCTTGCGGCAACAACGAATCCGATTGGTACGGCCGTCTGTTCGTGAGCTTCCCCCAGATCGCGGCCTGGCTGGATCCCCTGGGCAGCGGCGCCCAGGTTCTGGATCTTTATGATCCCCAGGCGACGGGCATTCAGGTTCTGCCGGGCACGGGCTTCACCGCCGCCGGCCCCCAGGGCGGGCCCTTCAGCCCCACCAGTGAGATCTACACCGTCAACAACAACGAGTCCACGCCCGTGTCCATCAACGTGACCACCGGCGCAAGCTGGCTGAGCATCACCGGTGGCACCGGCGCCATTCCCGGCGGCGGATCCACCCCGGTTACGGTGGAGCTCAACTCCATGGCGTCCACCCTGCCCAACGGCAGCTACGGCGCGGTGGTCAGTTTTCTCAACACCACCGACGGCGGCGGGGACACCACCCGGCTGATTACCCTGAACATCGGGGCCCCGGAACTTGTCCACAGTGTGAACATG